>PVMK01188212.1_pt1 | contig 21407 bp, 15 predicted proteins | sample 1853481 | NCBI WGS metagenome assembly PVMK01 (sample SAMN08533507, study PRJNA380276) | Marine sediment metagenome, whole genome shotgun sequencing project.
ATGGCAAGTGTTTTCTCGGGGCGAAAAACGGCCTTCGGGGAGCAGGATAGATTTCGTGTTCTACCTCAACTGACTATCTTTACTTCCCCTGCGGTTATAGCCGGCAAATGCTGCCTGCTCTTCGTCAGTGGTCTCCTGACACGCTACACACAATCGTGCACCAGGAACTGCTTTCCGGCGAGCCTCGGGGATAGTGGCGCCGCACTCGTCACATTCCAGAGCACTATCTCCCTGGGGCAGTCGACTACGCGCACGGTTGACCTCGTCTTCCAGGCTGGCATCGATCTGGTCCTGAACCGCACCGTCTTTGGCAAATCCTCCCGCCATGAGAACCTCCATTGGTCGTAATACGTGCAAACACGATCAAGGGGCTGACCTCTTGATCGTTCGAAATTGATTGGCGCGCCCGGAGAGATTCGAACTCCCGACCAACTGGTTCGAAGCCAGTTACTCTATCCAGCTGAGCTACGGGCGCGTGGAAGGTGAATTGTACAGGAGATGATGTCTAGCTGACTCGCTCATGAATCGGAGCTCTACACCCTCCAACTCCAGCCTATGGCTCCATCCCAGAGTCGGAGGGTGTCTCTCTCATAACTCCATGATTATATTATGAAATTCTGTTGCTTCTTGATCCGAGGCACACACTCTCCGATTATGAGTCGGATGGTCTCAAATCCATTTAGGTAGTAACTGGAAGAAAGGTAACGGGTTTTCTCTGGGGGCAGGGGAGCGGTGACCGAGACCGAAACTATGCCGAAACTGGTGGCGGGGGAATACCGAGCCGGGTTGCAGTAAGTTGAAGAAGGGTAAGGGGTTTTTGAAACCGAACTTCGAGCTTCTTCCGAGCTGGGCTGGCCGTCGGGTTCGTCAGGTCCGTCGGGTATTTCGTAGCAATTTTCTCCTGGCTGTATGCATATATTCGTCCGCTTTTCCCAGCTTAGCGGTCATACGAGTAGTGATCCTGGAAACGGCAGGAAACACGACAGAACGGCCCCTTTGGTTGGGGGAACATCCTGTCTTACTGCTCATCTCGTCGAGCAAATGCTACTTCACCCTCTCGAAGTCGCCCATGTTCCAACTCTTGTCGAAGTAGGCCTTGCTTGGGGCGTAGAAGCGCAGGTAGACCCACCAGCCCTGCCCGGGAATGGTCTGGATCCAGTTCTTCTCCTTGCCCTTTGGCGCCTTCGGTCCGTAGTAGAGGTCGATGGAGCCATCTGCGTTCTTGATCAGATCCTGCCGTGACGACTGGGCCGCTCTCTTCTGCTCGTTGTTGATCAGCGTCCGGGTATCCCAGCTATAAACAGCAACAGACCAGAACTGCTCCGCTGGCGGATTTGCGGGGATGTGCAGGGTGTAAGACTTGCCCCCCTCGAGCCAGTTGCCGTCCTTGTCGGCATAGGACGCGAGATAGATGGAGCCTAACCCCGGGGTGGTAGTGACCATTCCCGCCGAGGTCGTGACGGCCTCATACATCCATTCCGCACGTTCATCGAGCTGGTCGTAGTTCTCCTGGCGTTGGGTCGGATCAAGACCGAGGGCGATCTTCCAATTCGCACCTTTCCAATAGGGATCAGTGGAACGTTTGGCCAGATCGTTGGCCTTGGCCATCGCCTCTCCGACGAACGCCGCTTCTTCGAGGATCTTTTTCTGACGCGGTGTGGGGTTGAACGGTTTGCCCTTTTCGATTCCCACGCGCTTGAGCATCGCCATGAAGAAGCGATCTCGCTCCGCCACGACTTCGCGGTTCAGGATCTCGTGGAGTCGCTCCCAGAAGGCCATCCCGCGCGGCGGGCCGAAGAAATACTTCCCGGGCGGAGGGGTATAAACACCCTTATTTGCCTTCGCACGGTCGGCATAGGGATAGATTCGGAAAGCCGCCTGCAGCGCTGCGCCCTTCTTGGGATCGGGTTCGATGATACGAATCGCAAGGAAGATATTGTTGGTGGGCGACTCATACACTAAATAGCCGTCTGGCGTCTTCCCCTTGTAGCCCGGAGGCGTGATCAAGTACTTGGCACCCTTGCCTTTGTCCGGTCCCACCAATCCAATATCCGTGATCGGTCGTTGCCAGAAATCATCGATCATGCCTGCGAGTGCCCCTGCTGGCATATCCACCACCAACGGCCCGGTCTTGGTGAGATCCGGTGTCGCGCCGATGTAGGGCGTTGTTGCATTGGCCGTCAGGACACCGAGTTTTCGATCAAGAGTGTCGAAGACGAAAAACTCGGTTTGGTCGAACTTGAACTCATCGTGAAGGAAGTACTGGAGGTTCGCGAAGGACGCCAGAGGAATTCCCCACAGATAGGCCTGCGTGGCACCGTGAAAATCCATGCTGTCCAGAATCGTGTCCATAGACGCCTTGGACGGATACTGGTTGTCGAACTCCAACTTGCCAATGCGAGTATCTACTTTGCCGTCGAACATCTGCTTCGGCTGCGGTAGGTAGAACGGGTCGGCATCCGATTTGGCATGTGCCGCACCGGATACAACGAGCGCCGCGATCACGGTGAATACGATTCTAATCATTGCGTTTATCTCCATCTTGAAACGTGAAATCGAAACCTGTGCCACCCGCATCACGGGAGGCAGTTTCCGGGTCTTATGCCAACTGGGCAGTCCAGTATACGGGTCCGGTTCGGTCAATCTACGGGCCGGGTACTGACGAGTTAACTTGAAGCCATGGGCCTCTTTTTTCACATAGGTCTCCTTGCTTCTCGGCGCTACTTTCTTGCTTGAGCTCTAGAAAGTGCAGGTCGGGAATAACACGCATCAGCCCACTGTTTGATATTGGGAAAAGCGGAATAGTCGATTTGTGCCATATTAAAAAGCAGCATGACCGCTGCCACATTCAAGTCAGCAACAGTGAAACGATCGCCCAACAAATATTCTCGATCGGCCAAGGCATCGTCAAGCACTTGAAGCGGTCGATTCAGCCCTTTCGTTGCTTTCTCGATGACGTTCTCGTCACGTTTTTCCTCAGGTGTGAATAGTCTTTGAATAACGATCTGCATCTGCAGGGGCTCAATCTCGCTGATGCCCCAGACACTCCACTGAATGGTACGTGCCTCATCTGCAGGATTGTCAGGAAGTAGTTGCTCACCATAGGTCCTGGCCAGATATAGATTGATGGCCATTGATTCGAAAAGCACAAGGTCTCCATCAACCAATGCTGGAACTCGGCCATTCGGGTTAACGGCCAGGTATTCAGCTTCCTTTGAATCTTTGCCAAATGTCGTCGGGATATGTTCGTATTCAATTCCTACTTCCTCCATCATCCAGATTGAGCGTAGTGCTCGTGAACCAGACATTCCATAAAGCTTTGGTACTGACATTGGACTTTCTCCTTGCCGGTGGCATTCAATTTTTGTACTTTCGCAGGCATTATTTTTTTATAAAGTATACAGGGTCAGACGCTTTAACGTCATTAATATGGCAATACCTGGTGCTACTGCCAGTCACCCGTGTCTGTGTTGCCCCAGGAGTCAAAGTATGTGAGCTCACTTGCGGGTATTCGCTTTACAGGCCCGAAGTGACCCATCGGGTATCCGATGGGAATCGACACCACAACGCCATAGTCGGTTGGGATCTCGAAGTGAGCATGGAGCTCATCTTCGAACACCTGATGCATTGTTGTAAGAGCTGCCCCCAGGCCGAGAGCACGACATGCAAGCAGGATATTCTGTACACAAGGATAGACAGCGCCATAGTTCGGAGGCGCGAGCCCAACCCTTTCGTTCTCAGGCACTTTGAAGGGCCAGTCTCGCTTGCCGGCCACGAGTAAAATGAACGGCGATTCGTGCATGTGATTGGCCTGGTACGCCACCGCCCGGAAACTGCGTGCTAATGGGGATTCTTCATCCTCCGCTATTTCAAGTGGTCCAAATCGGCTTTCAATAGCAGCTTTATACCGCTCTCCAAACCACTTGCGCTTCTCCTTCGAGTGGATTGCGACAAATCTCCAGGGCTGAGAGTTCATGCCTGAAGAGGCTTGAACTCCCGCCTGGAGTACCCTGCGGACCATTTCCAACGGGATCGGGTCTGGTTTTAGACGCCGCATCGCGCGGACCTGGCCTACCAGGTCGAAGAACGGGGGGTTGTCGGTAAGTGAGTTCTCGGTCATGTGGGGCTATCTCCGTGTGTGCCTGTACGTGCATATTTCGGTTGTTCGCCTGGTGGTGAGCTATCCTGAGCCGTGGCTTCAAGGCCATAAAGCCACGGTTGATGAAACTTGTACATTCTTACCTGCATGAAGAGCCTCCAAAACGGCAAATATGCCCACCGAATCCAGCCCTATAACAACTCTGCCCCAGTTTCGTAGTCACCGCAATGACAGATGCTATTCTTGAGTCACCAGAGGCGGAGGCTGGAGCAGTAGCCATTCTGATGACAGTAGCTGATAGCTGGGGTAGGCGGTGGGAGTTGTCCTGATGGCGCTATATGAAATCCCCTCGGAATTCGCGGGCAGGTATATTGTGTGCTGTGGGAAAAAGTATGGGGTGTAGGGGGGTACCAAGAAGCTCCGGTTACACCCGACGAACCTGACGTACTTGACGCCGGTGATGGGGTGGAAGGGACAGACTGATTGTGTCTTCTCGAAAATAACGAACTTGCCATGCATAGGCTGGGTGTCTGACTTCGCGATTCCAAAGAAGTTAGCTTGTCGGTACCTTAAAAAAGTAGATCCAAAGCTAGCTAGTGCCCGTCCGGAAACGCCGATATTTCCCTGGATCGTCTTTCCCGCGCAGGCGGGAATCCATGAAAATCAAGGGCTTACTGGATCCCCGCCTGCGCGGGGACGACAATAAGGCGAGTTTCCGGACGGGCACTAGCTCTGCCATTTACCCATATTTAGCATCTGGACATAATGCCTTGAATAGTGCATGCTTGTCGCATGATCACACAAAACCAAATCAAGCGGACGTTATCGACGCCCGCGAACATAGAATATATCAGGCAGCTGCTGGAAAACGAAGACATTCGCCATCGAACGGATTTAGCAACACGAACGTGTAAGCAGTTTGAGTTTTATGATGCTCGTGGCCAGATCCAGATCAGTAGTTGCGCGAAGGCATTGCGGCAATTGGAGCAGGCAGGGCACATCAATCTGCCTGGAGTCCGGCGCAAACGGGCCAGGAAGTTGCCTCGACGCTTACAGGAACCGGTTTCACTGCCTGTTGATGTCCCCCATGAGGTGGGAGATGTTCAGAATCTAAAACTGGTGATGGTGCAAACAGATGAAGAGAAGCGACTATGGAATGAGTTGATGCTGAGGGAACATCCGTTAGGAGACGGCCCGCTGGTTGGTCGGCAGTTGCGCTACTTGATTGGCTCCCGGCACGGCTGGCTGGGCGGCTTTGGTTTTGCCGCCGCCGCCTTGCAACTGGCCGCTCGAGACAAGTGGATCGGGTGGGACAAGGAACAACAGCAAGCGCACTTGCATCGAGTGATCGGGATGAGTCGTTTTCTGATCCGGCCGAGTGTGGACTGCCGCAATCTGGCATCGAAGGTTTTAAGTATGAGCCTGGCTCGTCTGGCGGTTGATTTTGAGCAGCGCTATCAATACAGGCCCTATTTGGTTGAGAGTTTTGTGGACATAGCGCATTATTCAGGCACATGCTATCGGGCGGCCAACTGGATTGAAATTGGCAAAACAAAAGGGCGTGGCAGGCAGGACAGACTGGCCAAATCGGCACTCAGTCGCAAGGCCATTTATGTTTATCCGCTGGAAAGCGAGTTCAGGAAACACCTGGGGTTATCGCCTAACGCAGGATCGGGCGCATTGGATATTACGGATGGGTTGGATGCAGAGCATTGGGCTGAATATGAGTTTGGCGGGGCGCCGCTGGGTGATAAGCGGTTGAGTAAAAGGCTGGTCAGTGTGGCCACGGCCAAGGCTGTGGTGCCAACCCGCGCCTTTAGTGGCGTCGCCAAGGGCGATTGGGCGGCCACGAAAGCCTACTACCGGATGATCGACCAACCGGAAACCTCGGCGGTGACCATGGCCAATATACTGGCTCCCCACCGCCAGCGAACGGCGCGACGCATGATGGGTCAAAAAGTGGTGTTGTGTTTGCAGGATGGTAGCGAACTGAATTACACCAACCTGGATAGCTGTACGGGCTTAGGGGAACTCAAGGTCAACCAGACCGGTGCCAAGACCCTCGGACTGAACTTGCATTCGACGTTTGCGGTGGCGGCGAATGGACTTCCTCTGGGCGTTCTCAAGGCTCAATGCCTGGCTCCGAAACCCAAATCAGCCGATGATAAACGGAAAACATCACAGATCCCGATCGAGGAAAAAAAGACCTTTGTCTGGATCGAGCATCATCGCGATCTGGTGGCACTGGCGGGCACGATGCCACAGACGAAGATCGTTGACGTGTGTGATCGGGAAGCTGATTTTTTTGAGCTGTTTGATGAGCAACGTAAAACCCCCAGCGTTGATATCCTGATCCGTGCCAAGCATAATCGCAATATCAAGGAAGAGCCCTTCAAATTATTTGCCGCCGTTCGTCAGTCCCCCATACAAGGTCGGATTCAGGTTCCGATCCCGAAGCAGAGCGCCCGAACGAAGAAAAGCAAGCAAAAAGCCCGTGCGGTTCGGCCAAAACGATTGGCGGATCTCGCCTTGCGTCACCTGCAGATCCAACTGCCTGCACCCGCACATTATGCCGACAGACCACCCGTCATGGTCGAATTGATTCATGCCGTGGAGGAAAACCCGCCAGCGAACACCGAGGCCGTGGAGTGGTTTTTGCTAACGACAGTTACCATAAATTCTGCGGTGGATATCGAACAATGTCTGCGCTGGTATACCTTACGCTGGCGCATAGAAGACTGGCACCGCGTACTGAAATCGGGCTGCTCTATCGACAATCTTGCCCATGAGACCGCAGAACGCCTGCGTCGAGCCATCGCCATTAATCTGGTCATTGCTTGGCGAATTATGTTGATGACACTCCTTGGCAGAGAAACACCGGAGCTTCCTGCTGAGGTACTATTCTCTGACATTGAAATACGAACCCTGCGCGCCTACGCTAAAAAAAAGGGTTGAAGCCGCCAACGCTACTCGGTGATGCCGTACTTCTAGTCGCCGCAATAGGGGGCTACCTGGGTCGGAAAAATGATCCGCCTCCGGGCCACCAATTACTATGGCTGGGTTATACCGCATTTCAGTATATGAGTGCCGGGTATTCACTGATGGATGATGGGTGATATTGTCTTGTTGGGGTTTATGGGTAAATGGCAGCACTAGCTACCGTGCACCGATTTCAGCTTATCCACCAGCATTTTTGCCCAACGACGCATGATACGGTCAGCATCAGCCTTGTTCGTCACGCTGTTGGCGATGCGCATTGGGCGTTGATCGAGAGCCTTCTTCCTGTCGGTGATGCGCGCCAACAGGGTGCCACTCATCGCGTCATATAATTCCAGCGACAGGGTCATGGAGCAGCCACATGCTGTATAGGTGCGCACACGATCAGGCGAGGCTATGTCCGGGGCGGTCACATCCAGGTCAAGAATGTCCGGGTGTAGCAACAGAAGGTCACCAGTGACGTTCTCGGCTGCCGCGGGATCGACAACAGTGTAACCGGCTTTTTTCAGTTCTTCAGTGAAGATACGCCTAAAACTGTCGGCAATGGCAGTCCTGATTCTGTTCGCATCTTCCTGGCTGACGCGACGGGTGAGCTGTCTGCGTGTCTGGTTTTGGTCCTTTAACCAATTCCTGCGAAAAGACACGTCCACGTCGGCAATGGCAAAACGTTTAAACTCAGAGAAATCTGCATCGGGGTTGACATACAGCGCATCGACCCGGGTATTCTCAACCCGTTTCATCCCTTCTTCGGAGACCGCGGGCAACTCGTCACCTGTACTGACACAGCCAATCGTCGTGGCCAGTACTCCTAGCAGTGCCACGCGTGCGGTGAGCTGCCAAACAAGTTTATTCATAGGTCTATCCGTGTAAGGTATTTTCCGGCTGCCAGGCTCAGGCAATAAGTGGATATTGTAGGCTGCTTTGAATGGGCCGGGCCGGGCCTCGATAGTTTACCAACCGATATTTGATAATCGGGAAATGAATACCTCCAAACGGTACTAATGTAATGAACCATCCCCATGGTGGGATCTGCCAGCCACCATCAGCTCACCTGAACGACGACCTTTCCTTCCACCTTGCCGGCAGCAATGTGTTCGATGGCCTTGAGACCGTCCTCGAAATCAAACACCTGACTGCCAGAGACCTTGAGTTGCCCGTTCCGCCAGTGTCCCATAAGGTCCCGATGGGCTTCCTGCATGAATTCCGGTGAGTAGCCGACCGGCATGGCCCCCATCAGGGAGATATTTTTCATCAGGGTTTCCACCACCTGGATCCCGGGCCACTCGCCACTGGCATAGCCAATCACCACGAACCTGCCCTCGAAGGCTATCGCCTCAAACGCTGACCGGCCCGGCCGGCCGCCGACAGGGTCGAAGACCACCGAAACCCCCTTGCCTTCAGTCAAGTCCAGTGCGCTTTGGGTGATGTCATCCTTGCGGTGATCGATCACCGCGTCAGCACCGAGGCTCTGGCAGAACGCGCCCTTGTCCGGGCCGCCTGCCACGGCGATCACCCGCGCCCCCTTGGCTTTGGCCAGTTGCATGGCGGCGCAGCCGGAACTGCCGGAGGCACCCAGGATCAGCACCGTATCATCGGAGGTAATCTGTGCGCGTCGCACCAGCCCAATCCAGGCTGTTTGGTAGGGGATAAAAAACCCGGCGGCTTCGACACTGGTCATCTCATCCGGAATAGGGAAAATACCCTGTGATTGCATCAGGCAGGCATCGGCGAGCCCTCCCCGTTGGGCCTGGAACAGGGTAGGGCCCAACACCCGGGTTCCGATCAGCGATTCATCTACCCCTTCCCCCACGGCAATCACGGGCCCCGCAGCCTCCTGGGAAGGGGTAAACGGCAGAGGTGGCACCAGGGGATAGTTATTGTGGCACATCAACACATCGGGCAGGCCCAGGCCCGCCGCTTCCACTCTGATCTTGACCTGGCCCGGACCAGGCTCGAATTCTTCGGCATCAGGTATCAAACTCAACACCTCGGCGGGGTCTCCAAAACTACTGACGCTCCACATGCGCATGGGTTGTTTCCTCTATTAAAAAAACTAACGGTGAGGGCTTCGCGTTCAAACTTCCCGGTGCGCCATGCCCCCGGCGCTCACGCCATCATTGAGAATTTCTGCGCGCAGCTCCCCTTTATGCAGAAAGGCTTTCACGACTTACGTACTTGAAATAGCGTCGTTCTCGAGCATTTCACCGAGATTGCTTCTACCATTGAATTTGACTTATCCGCGGCACTGTACACCCGTTCGCCTGGTATCGACAAACTAACTTTCTAACGGAATCAGAAGCAGTTAATCTGACAATACCATCATATGGCAATCGGCACAGGACTTCTGCACGATTGTGGGGCATAGTAACCGGGACGGGAAGAGGTAACGTCAACATGGCAAAACTTGTTTTTCGATTTGACCCGGAACTGTCCTGGAAGTCCTGGTCAGCGATCGCCATCTTCGGCTGTGGCTTTGTGGGACTCGTGGCAGGAGTCGGCGTCACCGAGAGGCCGGGTGTGTCCGAGGCAGACTTGTTTACCAAGGCCTATTACGCGTTTGGCCTATTTGTCCTCGGCGGACTGGATCTGGGCACTCCGACTGGTGGTCCTCTGTATGGGCGCATTCTATTGTGGGTGGCGTATTTTGCTGCGCCGATCTGGACCGCTTCCGCAGTCTTTGAAACCATACTGCATGCCTTACGCCCGCCGGTCTGGCGCGTCAGAAGCGTCAAGAATAAAATTGTGATAATCGGGGGAGGGGAGCTCACACTTGGATTTTTGAACAGGATTACGGCGAGTGGCAACGCGCGTCGGGTGATCGTTATCATCGATGAGTCGCAGCATTCGCATCTTGACGAACTGCGGTCATATAGTGGGGTCAGGGTCTTTGTGGTCTCAGGTGATCAGATGCACCGCATGAGGCGCTTCCCATTATACAAGGCGAGTAAATTCCTCCTGTTAAGTGAGAAAGACGAGATCAATTTCGAGGTGGCGAGTATCCTGCTCGATCATGATCCGGAGCTGGGGCCCAAGATTGTGTACCACGTGTCCAATCTGCGGTTTCTTCGTGTATTGGCTGACTCGAGAGTCGTGACGCAATGTACCACCTTTAATCAATACGAGATGGCCGCGACCCAGTTGGCAAGGGAGCGGCTGATGCGGAGGTTTAAGGCCACGGCATACCGGGACACGGTAGTGCTGGCCGGATTCGGCGGATTTGGCCAGAGTATACTGGAGCAGTTGGAACGGCACGCGCCGGGTGCGTTCAGCCGCGTGGCAATCATCGATCGGGATGCCGAGCAGCAGGCGCTGATCGCCGATGAACAGGTGGAGACCGAACGGAAATACAGCCGCCACACTTATAAGGGAGACCTCGACGACCCGGAAGTCTGGCAGCGACTTTTCAGTGAGGTCGTGACCGGGGAAGAGGAGCCCGTATTCGTTATCACCACCGGCGATGACCAGACCAATCTGCGGTGCGCGATCTGGCTCCGCAAGCAGTTCCAGAACGCCTTGATTATTTCCAGAACCTTGGCCCCGTCCTCCTTTGCCAAGGGGGTATGCGATCAATACGACGTCGTCAGCGTGAATACGGCGGAACTCGTAGAGGCATCCATTCCCCACGCTTGGTATCGATAAAGGCTGTGCGGGCAGGAGGGTATCGACAAGTTAACTGCTCCGGATCGATAATCCGGTGATGAATACCTATAAGCGCGACCGATTTCCCCCAGAGATCATCAGCAAGCCTTGTGGCAGGTCCTCGCTCAAATTCGAACCATCGATCTGCTTGTCGGGGCTATAAGAAACCCCCTCGGAATCCTCGGGCAGATATGTTTGTGGATACGGAAACGAGTATGGGGTCCATAGGGGGGGTGGCAAGAAACACCAGTTATACCCGACGAACCTGACGACTCTCGGCTATGCTCTGCGAAGTGTTGTGGTAGGTGGCTGGCGAAGGTAGCAACGACTAACCAATTGAATTTAATCGAAAATTAACATTTCGCCATGCACAGGGTAATATCCTTCGGTGCTGGCAGCCACAGCTAAGCTTTTGATAGTATCGGTGGATTACAATCGAATCCGCCGACACAGCGCCAACGGCTATATCAGGCCGGAAGTATTTGAGGCAAAAGAAGTCGCTTAACAACGTGTCCACTGATGGTGGGCAGGATCAAGCTGGCGCTGGCTGAATGTAAAAACAGCGATCAGGCAGGAAAACGTAGGAGAAAAACATGAATAATACAAGAAAAGCGATGAGGAATTACGCTCTCATCTTGCTAAACGGCCTTTGGGTCGCGTGCATTGCCAGCCCTGTTGCTGCTGGGGATATCGAAGGGCTGTGCGATGGTTCAGCTGGCCTGATCAATGGACAATGGGCTAGATTTGCCGTGGATGCACCTTTGATGAAAAAAAGAGTGGAGAACCGCTACGCTATCGTCGGCTCGGAAGCGGGCCATTATTGGATGGAGTTCGAGGCTGGTATACCCATGGGCATGGGGGCCTCGGTGATGAAGGTGCTTATTCCAGGGTGGCCTTATCAGGAAGGGGCAGTAAAACGGGTTCTGATGCAAATGCCCCGGATAGAGGGGATGGATGCCATGCTTCCGATGGAAATGTCGCCAGGAAGTTTCCATATGGACAGCCTTTCAGGTCCGATACGGATGGCTTGCGAGGAGATTGAAACCGGCGTCCAGGAATCCGTGACCGTTGAGGCCGGTACGTTTGATGCCATACGTATCTCTTTGAAGCAACTGGGTAAAGACATCTGGCTCTCATCCAGCGTGCCCTTCGGTATCGTCCAACTGGTCGATGATCACGGCGATGGCGTGGAGTTGATTGCCTATGGTAACGATGCAGAGCCTGCCATTACCGAGATGCCATAAAAGATATTCTATTTTGTATCGAGGCGCTGCTTGAGTTTTTCCAATTCCTGCCACAGCAGTTTCCGCACGTACGGCGGACTGTTCTGAAAATTCGCAACTTGCGCTTTAAGTAGCTGCTTTGGCAGATTGAGCGTGCCTGCTTCGGCCTCGTAGCGGGCGACCTCCGGATCGGCCGAGACATCCACACCACATTGCTCGAGTATCCAGATGGATGCGCACTGCTGCTGGCATTTTGCGCTGCCTTTCTCCGCCTCAAACACATCACAAATGCAGGAACAATCTGGCTCTGCAACGGCTGTTCCGGTACTGCCGCGTTCTAAGCAACTGCCAACGATGTCCAGGGCGGCCAGTTGCTCATCAGTAAATCCCATCTCGCAAAGCCCATCCAGCTTGTCACCGGTGAACAAAGTACGACGCAATTCGGACGGTATCTTCAGCAGCATTGACATCATGTCCTGTACCATGTCATTCATCATCAGGCTGTCGCTGTCAAATTCCTGGTTGAAATTACTTCCCCGCCACGGTGCTGACACGACGAACCTGCCATCTATGCTGCCGGCCGCTGGAAGCACCGGGTTCGACGGCGTGATTCCGGTCACAGCTTCAGAATCCACCAGTGAGGCGCTGAAACGGCCGCTCAACAGCACCGGTGAATATTCTTCAATCGTAACAATACCATTGGGTGGATAAAATCCATGGCTGTCCGGATTCTGTTGAACTGCAATAAAGTTTCCGGCGCTGCCCTTGCTAACATGCACTTCGGCATTGCGGATCGTGCCCTGGAAGCCGTAATCGACCAACGGGATGGAAAGTTCAATCATTCTGCCTTCATTCTGTTTTGCTAACTCGCTCAGATTCTCTACCAGGCTCTGATCGTCAAGCTCGAAGGCAGCCCCGCTTGCAGCCATTTGTTTCATCATTCCACCGGTGCCGCCCACAAATCCGAAGCCGGGGATGCCGCCATCCTTGACCAGCATGATTCTCAGTTGCGGGCCGCACAGGTTGGCAGTCTTCATCTGGCCTTCACAGCTCCCGTCCTCCCCGGCTTCGTCCCTGCTGGCGAGTGCGGCCATGGCGGATCGCGTCGTCGGGTTTGTCCGCAGGGCTCGGACATGCTTTCTGGCCTCCTCGCGGGTCTTTGGCTGCCCTGGTTTGCCATCTTTACTTGCCGGTGGGTTTTCAGACGTCTCGGTCATGCTGGACCCCCAAAACGGGCTGGAAACGTGCAGCGTGGCTTCGGCGCGCACGGTGTCTTGCGCGTTTTTGGCCATGTTGGAAATTACGAAGGTATTTGTACTCCCCAAAGTGATCGGGAAACGCCAAATGGGCAGCGGCCCGTATTCAGGATCAATGTTGGCTAGGTCAGGTGCCAGGGGCACAATAAAGGGACCGGACACAAGCTGGCCGCCAACGGCCCCGATGCGCAATTGTTTCCGGGTTGCATCGGGCAGGTATTTTTCCTGGATCACCAATTCGGCGGCTACTGTTGGTCCTGTAACCAGGACTTCAAAACACCTGGCAGCATTCTTTTCAATGGGGAGAGAAAACTCCTCGCCCAATGACGTCGGTGTTGGGATCACGATGACCTGGCATGGCCCAAATACCCTCTCGCGCCAGCGATTCTCCAAATCTCCACCGGGAAATACTGACATTCTTTATGCGCTTGCCCGGCGCCCAGTAGTCTGCAATTGAGGCCGTGAACTGGGCGTAAACCCGGCTGAGGTCTTGCAGGGTGTGGCGGTATCCGCGGATCCAGTCACTGACCCATTGTATTTCGGACCGGGGTCCTGAACCCGGCAGACGGGTCGCCATCAGGTCGGCGAGGTAGCGGTAGTCAACGGCTGCCTCGTCTGATCCGGCGTGGTCTCGTCCGCCTATGTTAGCCTGTGTGACTTCCGCCAGGTGACGCCAGAATGAGCTGGAAAAGTAATCGGTTGGCCCGGTCTTGCCAGGTTTTGGTTCAGGTAAAGGCAGGCTGTATTGGCGGCCACCCCAGATTTTCAGAAAATTCGGGTTGCTGCGCCATTCAGGAAATGTAAACCCACGCAACTGCCTGGCCATGTCGAAACCAATCGCGTCTGCCGTACCCTCGGTGATCCATTTGCCGATATTGCAAGAATTTGGGCTTTTCTTGAAATTAGAAGCCGCCTGTACGGCATGGAATAGTTCGTGGGCCAGTGTTTGGTAGGTGGATTGCGTGATTTTTCCGTTTGCGAATGCATCAGGCTGGTGAATCACTATTGAACCGCCAAAAGTCGCCTTGTCACAGACACCATCCATGTAGTAGGCAAGGCTCCACGTCTGCGGCCGAGTAAGCCGCGCTCCATGCGGCAATATCGAAGAGGTAGATGCGCACCCGCTTCTTATCACCAAGCAGTTCCTCGACTACCGGGACAAGATGACCGGAGGCAACCGGGTCGGCAAAACCCATCTTTTCGTACTCTGCGGCCACATCATGGAGAAAACTCTCCATTTTCGATATCTCGTCCTGGTTCACGGCCAATCCCATGACCTTGTCTACCACCGATTCGGCGGTGCGTCCGCTCGGGTTTGGCGGGGCTACAACAACTTCAAACCAGGTGGTTTGCCATGCAGCCTTAGCGGCGGGGCTCGCGAGCACGGCCAGCGTCAGGACGACAAGGTAAACAGCAAAGTGGAGAGGGCTCTGGACAGACGAAAACAATTGACTTTGCTTTCCATTCACAATTTCATCCTCACTTGCTTCCGGCTGGAAGACGGCAACACAACGAGCTAAGATACGAAATGTGCCCTGGCGTATAAAAAGAATAAAGTCCCTGCTTTCTGCTGTCCGAGATTCTTGAACATCCCTTCGCCTGAAATTTTATTTCGGGTGTATCGCTGATCGGTTCCGTTGCGAACTTCGATTTGCGCGAACTAATACTGTTCGCCAGGCACACTTTTCCTGCAGCAGCCAAGGCATAAAACTGTTCCCATGCGGGTAGCGAACTCTTGTTTTGACCTTTCTTCAACATACGCCAGAGTTCAATTCCCGCCAAGGTCGCCCGGGCTGACCAGAATGATTTGAAGCCCAGCATGGGGCGAGTTATCCGCTTGATAAAATGGTGATCCTGTTCGACGATATTATTCAAATATTTACATTGACCAATCTTGATGCGCTTGTTTTCGTCACTGTTGTACTGTTTGATCCCGGCTGTATTGGCTCCACTTTTATCGATATTGATCAAGCTGGGTTTTCCGTTAGAGCCGATAGCTTTGTTCAGAAACCCACGTGCAGCCTTCTTATCTCGCCTGGCTGTCAATAGAAAATCAATGGTTTTGCCTTGCTTGTCAACGGCGCGATAGCTGAGCGAATAGGCGACGTACCAGCGAACGCACTGCAATATGATATTTTGTTGGTGATGGCGGCCTTTAAAGCTGATCATTATTTACCCAAGATTTGAATCCTGGGCAGGAAAGTATAGCCGGGGAGGGAAAGTGTGCCAGCTCGCGACAAAACCCCTTTGGCCTAGCCTGTTTACGCCAATGATACAGGGTGACGTCGGAGATGCCTGTATCCTCCACCAAAACTGATACGGGTGTATTCTCGGGAGGGTGAGACCTGAGCACCAGGTGTGGACTGGCGTTTGTAATTGAGCACCCTGAACTTAAGCTATTCAGTAGTTTATGACGCCAATTGGCACCAAAACCATCTGCCAATCAATAATCTATTGATTAAACATCCTCTCCGCCTGCAACAGAAGCGGTTCAGCATCGGCGAAGTTATAAGCGTCCAGCAATTCCCTCGCGACACCTAACTGTTCGGCGAGGGCTGAACCGGTTTCAGTATGTGGTAACAGCTGATCGATTAAATCAAGCGATTGGGGATCACTCGCTGACACCGCCTGCAACAAGTTCTTAAAAAGCTGTCGCGCCTTATCCGGGTCTTTGTTAACAGCGCCAGTCGTTGGCACATCCGTGATAGTCAGTTGGATTATGCTATTTGACAGGGTCGTGAATGCAGTGCTCAGCGCCTCCAAATCTGCGTTTGGGACCAGCTGGTTCTCCTTCAAACTCGTTTCAATTTTCTCTGCACAAGCCCCGATCTCACTTGCGCTCAGGTTATTGGCGATACCCCTGACCTTGTGCGCCATTTTCATGGCATCATCGATGCCCCCCCGGTTTAGTAATTGCTGTATTTCGTTGGCACTTTCCCCGTGTGCGGCGTCCAGATCACGCAGCAGCTTGATGTAGAGCCGTTCGTTGCCGTTCAGTCGATTTAAGCCTTCGTCGATCTGTATTCCCGGCAGTGAGTCCGGTAAAAGGGGCGACTCTTCCCTCACAGAGCGCTTCACTTCAGGCAAGACAGCCTCTGGTTCGCTTGTGGCAGAGACGCCTGCCGAAGCCTCTCCAGGTGCTATCCATTTCAACAAGGCCCGATACAGCTCCTGGGGATTGATGGGCTTGGGGATGTGATCGTTCATCCCGCGATCCAGAGCTCTGTTCCTGTCCTCGGTCATGGCATTTGCGGTCATGGCCAGAATGGGCAATTCCTTGAAACGCGCGTCTGCCCTGATTCTCTCCGTCGCTGTATAGCCATCCATTACCGGCATTTGAATGTCCATCAGCACGCAGTCATAGGAGCCCTTATCCACCTTGGCGACAGCCTCTTCTCCGTTGTTGGCAACATCCACAAAGAGCGAGGCATCCTGCAACAACTCGCGAGCAATTTGCTGGTTGATCTCCGAGTCATCAACTACCAGAACTTTCGCACCTCGAATGGAAGCCAGGTTCACTTCGCCAACCCTCTGGCGGCGGAATTGGGAGTGATGTACAACGCTTCTACCAAAGGTCCTCATGATGGTGTCAAAAAGGGTCGACGGATTGACGGGTTTGGCGAGGAAGTTGTCTACCAGGTGCGCATGGTCGACGCGGTGTATATCCCTGGACGAGACGAGGATGATTTTTGGAGGCTTATCGCGCTGGCGAATGGCGCTGGCAACATCGAGACCACTGATGCCTGGCATGACCCAGTCGACTAGCACCAGATCAAAGGCCTGCGACCGCTCCATGAGTTCCAGCGCCTGTTCACCATTTTCCGTCAATGTCACCCGGTAACCGAATGAGACCAGGTATTCATTGAGTATTTCACGAGCCAGCGCATTATCGTCCACTACCAGTACATTCAGGCCTGTCAGTTCCTGTTCGGGCTCCACGACAATGTCATCTTCGCTGACAATGTCCATTTCAACACTGAAGCGGAACGTACTGCCAGTTCCCGGCGAACTCTCAATTTCGATCTCCCCGCCCATCAACTGGGTCAACTGTTGCGAAATGGCCAGACCGAGACCGGTACCCCCGTATTGGCGGGTTATTGTACTGTCCGCCTGGGTAAATGCCTGGAACAGTTGCGTCCTCTGCTCCTCGGTCATACCGATACCACTGTCCGTGACCGAAAACTGCACCGTCACGGAGTTGTCCGTTCTTGCCGCCTGCTTAAGCTCGACGACGACTTCGCCGGTCTCGGTGAACTTGATCGCATTGCCGGTCAGGTTGATAAGTATCTGTCCCAGTCGCATTGGATCACCCATAACAATATCGGGCAGGTTGGGGTCGCGTTTGAACAGCAATTCCAGGCCCTTGGCCTGGGATCGAACCGTTGACACAGTTGCCAGATTGTCCAGTATCTCATTGAGCAGGAAGGGAATGCACTCGATGTCTACCTTGTCGGCCTCGAGTTTGGAAAAGTCCAGGATGTCATCGATGATGCCACGCAGTGCATTGGCCGAACTGTCGACTTTAGCCAGATAATCTCGTTGTTTGGCAGTAAGGTCGGTTTTCAGGCAAAGATCGGTCAGGCCAATGATTGCGTTCATCGGCGTGCGGATCTCGTGGCTCATATTGGCAAGAAACGAACCCTTGGTCTGGTTCGCTGCCTCCGCTTCATTGCGTGCCTGTTCGGCAGCGTGGAATAACTGGGCATTTCTGATCGCGGTACCGAGTTGCGTCACATAGCGCTCTACAGATGTAATATCCGATTCGTCGAGATCGAATGGGTGCTCCGTGGCGATAAAGAATATCGTCCCTATCACGCGCCGCTCGATTTCCAGCGGGCACAGCAGAAAAGACTTCAACGGATTATGCTGGATGATGAATTTGTCGCTGGCGCCGGCGTTGGCCAGGCCTTCGGCGGTAACCGACGCGCGAAACACCGTTTCATTACGCCCTACGGATGCGGCGATAAAGGAGTCTGCAACATCCAGGGGCAGACCCTCAACGGCAAGTTTCTGTTGTAATTCCGGCGCGAACGGCACGCCGGCCTGCAGGTACAGACGGAGTTGCTGGTCGGCATCATCCAGCAAGAAAACGCCCATCTGGTCGAATGTAAAAACGCGCTGCAAGGCACTATAAAAGGTATTCTTGACTTCGTCCAGGTCGAGGGTTGAGTTGATAATGCCAGCGATTTCGTTGATGTCCGAAATCTCGTGAAAGGCGTGTGCCAGTTCGGTGTTCTTTGCCGCCAGTTCTGCGGTTCTCTCGTCTACCTTGGCCTCCAGTGAGCGCTCCGATTCCTGCAGGGCCGCGATGGCACTTCTCATACCGGCTGCCGCCGACTGCAGGCGCCCGCCCGACTGCCAGATCGACAGCGTACAAACGCAAAAGAGCAGCGGTGACCAAATCAGAACGATATAAAATACGTAGCGATCTGGCACAGTGGGTGTGATAAGCGGCGGAAATAATGCCGTCATGCTGCCCAGTATTATAAGGGCAATTGCCACCAGAATGACCCGTTGCAAAAGGCGTTGGGACACGTAGGGCATGGCGACCATGACCACCATAATCGTACAGACAGTGAAAAGGGCATAGACCCGTGCACCCACCAATAACATTGCAAGCGCAATGAGCATCCACACCGAAATCGCCCATAGAACCGAACTTTCGACTTTGTCCCTGCGGGCCTGCCAGTAGGATCGCATCGACATTGGCAGCAGTAAACAGAAAATCACCGGTGTCAAAATCAGAGTGGTAGGACTACCGAACGCCAGCGTCAAATAGAGTACTAGACACCCGACCAGCAAGAACAGTATCGTCGTCGTTAAACTGAAGTTACTGAAGAGTTGGGCCTCGACGCTAAGCTCTTTGTCTTTAACATTCATAACTATTTGCCCAGATGCTCTGTGCAATCGCTTCGACGCTACGGATAAACCTGTAGCTTCAATTCGATCGGCCGATTAGCATCACACGTTGGCCAGCGCAGTGATTTACGCTTCATGAATTGTAAGTCATTGATTATATATAAATATATTCGAGCTGGTTGTTGGTCAATATAGTATAGACACTATATTGCAATAGACAAATGATGCTGAATCGGAATCACAGGGTAAGTGCGTTCGTTGATTGGTCAGTGGCGGAAGCCTGAACATGGAGGCTCACTTTTCCAGAGCCAGAGAAATTAATTTGCCAAAATCCCCTGGACAGAATATTTCGTAATCTTAATGTCGAAACCGCTGCGCAATTTTACAAATTGTGTTTACATGCTCCATGTTTGCATTCGCTAACGCCGGCGGTGGCTTGCAATATTTTTTAGGCATCCAAATAGGGGCAGTCATCGCTGACGCGGGGGGTGGGGTTTAGGCTGTCGAGGAAGTCTCCAAAGCAACCGCGTCCATCGCTGTGCTACCCTTCGTCAATATGAGCGCCGATCCCGAACAAGAGTATTTCGGTGATGGGATTGCAGAAGAAATCCTAAACGGTCTCGCCCAGATTCAAGATTTGCAAGTCGCGGCCCGAACCTCATCTTTTTACTTCAAAGGCGAAAGAGTAAATCTCAAAACGATTGCTGAAACAATCAATGCTAATCACGTATTGGAGGGCAGTGTGCGCAAGTCAGGAAACCGACTTCGTATAACTGCACAACTGATCAAGATTGAAGAGGGGTTTCATCTGTGGCCTGAAACCTATAATCGTGATACATCAGACATCTTTGCTGTGCAGGAAGAGATTGCCCGTACCGTGGTCGAGAAGTTACAACTCAAGCTGGGTTTGGCAAAAAATGAGAAATTGGTAAAGCAAGGCACAGATAATGCCGAGGCTTATAACTGCCTTTTGAGATTTGGATCGGTTTGAATTCATTCAGGCTAGGCCATGTTGAAGACGGCATTACATGGCTAGAGCAAGCGTACAATAAGTCTGAAATTTTTGCGACAGCCTTACATACTTTCACTCAAGATTTACCCGAGCTGCAAGACCACCCGCGTTATAAGACCCTTCTTCAAATAATGCACACCGCAAGGCCACCAGAGTCGGAGGGTGTATCTCCCATAACTCTATGAATTTGTTATAAATATTCTTCCCGCCGCGATTCCAGTGACACACCCCCCGATTATGAGTCGGGTGGTCTGTGGTGAGCTTGGGCAGTAAGCTGTAGAAGGCTAACGGGTTTTCCTGTGGGGCAGCAGCGTGGCTGTGACCGAGCCTATGCCGAAACTGGTGGTGGGGTGATACCGAGCTGATTGCGGTAAGTTGAAGAATTTTAAGGGGTTTCCAAAACCGAACTTCGAGCTGGGGCCGAGCCTGTGAGCAAGATTACGAATTGCCCATGCACAGGTGTCTGAGTTCCGACATAAAGTAGATGCTGATAAACATAGCTGGCACAATAAGAGGCGAGGGGACCGTCGTTTTCTAACTGATCTCGCTTTCAGAATCCTGCTGTGGCTGCATTGACATATATCTCCCAACGATCATTGCAATAATAACCGCCATATAAATACTGCCCATGGCTGCCTCGAACACAGCGAGCCTTTTGCCAATTACGGACACGGGCACGACATCACCGAAGCCTACTGTGGTCAGGGTGACGAAACTGAAATAAACTAAATCGACGGCTTCAGATGTTCCTGAAAATGAGCCAGGCGAAATACCTTCTACAACGGTATAAATCCCCGCCCACATCATCCCAATTAAAAGATAAATGGATATTGCACAAAATATCATATCAGCGGTTACCACTCTGATAGATAGCAGGTTTTTCATTAGTAATAACACAATATAAAAATATAAAAATGTAGCAAAACCAATTGCGATAACCATCAAAAAGTGGCTGGCGAAATAAAAGCTAAGGCCATCAAGTATCACAAATGGCGCGGCGATAATGAGAATGGTAATTGCTTCTTTTCTATCCTCAGTTACGGCAAGAGCGCTCGATAAGGGTATCATTGCTACAAAAATGGTAGAAAAAAGGTGGCCAACTAATCCGTAGGGCCGGATAAATGGATTGACCAACAATACCAAAATGATCGCAAGAATGATGTAGATAAATCGGCTGTTCATTTTGATCCGCCTGATGTCGTTTAGTGTTTGGATAGGTGAATAATTTGGTGGCACTTACCTTGCAATTGACCTCGATATATCAGCAAGCCGAGCTTCAGTAAGCTATACCTGCGTCGGCAAAGGATATGGTACCAATCGGG
>PVMK01120406.1_pt1 | contig 21406 bp, 18 predicted proteins | sample 1853481 | NCBI WGS metagenome assembly PVMK01 (sample SAMN08533507, study PRJNA380276) | Marine sediment metagenome, whole genome shotgun sequencing project.
ACGCCAAGGGCTTTCTGGTTATTGTGTGGCATCAGATGCACGTCGATCTGGGGGACCTCATCAAACCGCAAGATAGGGTAGCTCGTCCAATCCCGGCTCGTTATACCCGACTCGGTAAACCGGACCTGCTCTTTCAAGGTCCAGCTGGCGGACTGCACGATCCCCCCTTCGATCTGGGCGCGCACACCATCCGGGTTTATTATGAGTCCGGCGTCGCAAACGGCGATGGCATGCTTCAGTGTGATTTCCCCGCTTTCGGAATCGACGTCGACTTTAAAAACTATCCCCACATAGCTCGACAGGTTTTTGAATCGGGCAAAACTCAGTCCCCAGCCCTCACCGCCTCCCCCCGCCGGACGGTCCGGCCAAGCGCTCTCATCGGACAAGCGTTGCAGCACCGCTGTTGCACGTTCATCTTCAAGATGCCGAAGCCGAAACGCCAGGGGATCCTGGCCCGCCGTACGAGCCAGCTCATCCATGAACGATTCAATCGCGAATATATTCGCGTAGGCGCCCAGCCCACGTAGCGCGGACACGCGCAATGGTACGTCCGTAACCAGGTGCTTCCTGACGTTCATGTTTTCAAATACGTATAACGGCACCGCGTTCCGGTCCGCGCCACCCGCTGGTTGCGGAATCGAAGCCGCCGCAGGTATACGCAATGGTGAATTCTTGTGCTGCGCATATATAAAGTGTCCGGCAGTGTCGGCACTCCTCGGCCGGCTCGTATGCGGGCAACTCCATATGTCGTAATCCCAGCTGCTTATGCGTCCGGACTCGTCCAGCTCGGCACGGGTTTCGATCTGCATAGCCGAACCGAGCGGTTCCCAGGCAAATTCATCGCCACGTTCCCACTGGAGTCGTACGGGTCTCCCCCTGAATTGCATTGCGATCGCTGCTGCATCGCAAGCCGCATCGTCTGCGCCATTGTGGCCAAAGCAACCCGCAGCCTCTTTGTGAATGCATCGAACCTGGTCAAGCTCCAAACCGAGCGTGTGCGCGATTGCCGTCCGCAACGGGTACATGCCTTGCGCGTGACTCCAGACCGTTAGTTTGCTGCGTTTATAGAGAGCAACTGCCGCAGACGGGGAAATGGATGCATGTGCCTGGTAAGGCCGCCGGTAGATGGCGCCAATCGAGGTTGTCGATGAAGTGTCCTGCCGCGACGAGTGCCGGCTTATTATCGATTCCACCCGGGTTGGCGCCGATTTCAGCCACTCGTATACGCTATCCGGTCCTGGCAGATCATCAGGACGCGCCAGCGAATGGAGTTTCTGAGCGCCGTCGCCGCATTACGGGCCTGCTGTTCACGCTCCGCTACCACCGCAACGAAATCGCCGTCATGAATGATATCGAGCACGCCGGGCATTCGTTCAACCTCTTCGGAATCCATGTCGACCAGTCGTGCCCGTTCCGCCGGTGGCCGGACCACTCGCGCGTGAACCATGTCTGGCAAACGCAGGTCCTGCAAATAAATTGCCTCGCCGAATAACTTGCCGGGAATATCAAGTCGTTGAACGGATTGACCGACACTCCGGTATTGCGAGACAGGCAGATATCTCTCGTCGCCAGTTACCTCGACACTGAACTCCTGATCAGCCACTAATTTCCAGTAGTCCAGGTCCGTCGCGGCACCACTGACAAAAATCACGCCACCAGGACCGACATACCGTCTGTTGGAACACCCAGCTCCGCGGATGCACGCTGCATAAGAAAGTGGCGCCCTGCGGCGGCAGCCTTGCGTACCAGCGGGCCACTCTGTTGCACTGAAATAGTACTGAAGGTGTATGACTCGTCCGGCGAGTAGTCAGTATCCACTGCCGACAGGCGGATTCGATCGATATTGACTCGCAACTCTTCCGCAGCGATCTGCGCCAAAGCGGTACCGATGCCCTGCCCCAGTTCCACTTTTCCTAACGCCAGATTCACACTGCCCGTCGACTCAATGTGAATTCGATTGTCTATCGATGCAAAACCAGGCCCGGCCGTGCCCGTTTTGTCGCTACATCCCGGCAGTGTGAAACAAATCACGAGCGAACCGGTGGACTTCAGGAAATCGCGGCGATCGCTGTTCACAGCATGTCACTGTTCAGTTTAACCACAGCTTTCGCGATCGCTCTCAGCATTCGGGGCTGGGCACCGCAACGGCAAAGATGGCCGGACAATGCCTGCTGAATCTGCTCCTTGTCGGGAGGTGGTGTGGAGCGAAGCAGTGCAGCAGCCGATATGAGAATGCCGCTTGCGCAGTAGCCGCATTGAATGGCCTGTTCATCTATAAATGCGCTTTGTAGCGCATGCGGGTTTTCTGCGGTTCCAAGGCCTTCGAGCGTGACAACGGACTTTTCTGCAACGTTTGCAAGCGGCGTGACACAGGAACGAATCGAAACTCCGTCCAAGATGACGGCACATGCCCCGCATTGCGCCAGGCCGCAACCGAATTTCGGTCCGTTAAGCGACAGGTCGTTTCGTAGCGCTTCGAGCAGCGGCGTTTCAGGATCGACATCAAGGCTGACGCGGGTACCGTTCAGATTGAATTCGACAGCCATTTCTGTTCGCCTGTTAACTGATTCCCAATAGACTGGCTGCCGTACCGCCAATATTGCTTGCTGCTCTTCTGCGCTGAGACCAGGTACGGACAGCGCATGATCAACAGCGTCTTCTACCCCCATACCAAACGGAAAATCTGTACCAAGCACCACCTGGGACGCACCGACCGTGTTTATAAGGTGCCGCAGATTTTCGGTGGTGTAAATCAGTGAGTCAAAGTAGAGCTGTTTCAGATACTCGCTGGGCAATTTGTCCACCGGCTCGCAAAATTGCTGCGCATGCTCGGCGCAATGATCCGAGCGGCCGATATAGGATGGCAAATAGCCGCCACCGTGTGCGGCACAGATCTTGACGCCGGGATACCGATCCAGTGTTCCTTCAAAAATAAGGTGGGAAAGTGCGACGGTTGTTTCCAGGGGGTTGCCGATGACATTGTCGAGTCTTCCGTTACCGCCGAGCCGTGATTGAGCTGCCGGAAAGTTTCGTGGATGAATGAATATGACAGTGCCGAGTTCTTCGGCCGCAGCCCAGAAGGGATGAAACCGGGGGCTGGCCAGCTCCTCACCCTCAATCGAGGCAGTGATCATGAAGCCGCGCATATCCAGATCTGAAACGGCATGTTTCATCTGTTGCACGGCAAGGTCGGGATGTTGTAACGCAACGGCGCCCATACCGACAAAGCGGTCCGGATGCTGCGCACATACCTCGGCGATCTTCTCGTTTTGAATGTTGATGATCTGACCGGCAAGATCCCGATCGGCCCAGTGATGGTATTGCCCGACGTGCAAACTCACAGCCTGCACATCGATACCCTGCTGATCCATTTGCGCGAGCCGAAAATCAACGTTGTCGATATCAAGTTTGTTTTTGAGCGGCTCTGCATTGAGAACAGATTCAAGATAGCCAATATCGTCCCGTTCCGATATCAGCGGCCAGACATCGTGGACATAACTGTGGCAGTGAATGTCCACTGTCAGCATGCGTTTGCCGTTCACCATTACCTGACGGCGTTCACCCCCACGTGTTTGCGCCGCCGCATCACCAATGCTGCCCAGTCCGCAAGCAACGAATGAGAGACCAGTAACAGATGCTGCCTGCTTTATGAATTGCCTGCGTTTCATGACGAATATTCGCTTGTTGCAATAGTTATTAATGCAAGCCGTCGTTAACCTCGAGATTTTCTGATTCCAGCTTGATGCCGGACGCTTCCGCCTGCTGTTCGAGAAGAATACCGAAATCACAATCTGTGTTGCCGTTGTTAATGACTTGATCGACCAGGTCTCTCGTCGCCTGCGCAACTGCCATCGGGACACCGAGTCTTTCGCCCGCAGCCAGGCCGAGATCGAGATCCTTGCGTAACAGGACCGGCGTAAACGTCGGCGTCCAGTCGAGATTGACGAATGCCGGAGTTTTGTAACGCGAGAATATCGATCCCATGACACTGTTATTGATGAAATCGAGCAGCGCATGTCGCGGCACCCCGCCCTTCTCGGCAAGGACGGTAATTTCGGCGAGACACTGTGTCACCACACCAAGCAACACGTTGTGGCAAATCTTGACCATGCGCGCGAGCTCGCCCTCGCCGACATAGGTGACGCCCCTGCCAATTACATTCAAATAGGGTTCGGCGACAGCGAACGCGTTTTCGGGACCGGAAACGACCATCGTGAGCATGCCGGCTTGTACGACTTTGGCGTTGCCGCTCACTGGCGCAGACAGCATTGCCGCACCACGTTCGTCCAGTGCATTGCGAACCTTGAGTGATCCTTCTTCGGATACGCTTGAACAATCCACGACCATTTGCGGCGTGCCGGAGGCACTCAGTAGGCCGTTTTGACCGCAAATTACCTCGAGCAGATCCGCGGGGCCCGAGACCATGGTGAACACAATATCGCGATCGGCAAGCTCAGCCGGAGAGTCCACAATTGTCGCACCCGAATCTGCGAGCGGTTCTGCTTTCGACCGCGTACGGTTGTAAACCGCGAGATCGCAGCCTGTATCCAGTAAACGCCTGGCCATCGCGAAACCCATGCGGCCTGTGCCGATCCAGCCAATTTTGTTTTGAGGATTAATGACTTCTGTTTGTGATTTTTGATTCATTTGTTGACGTTCTGAGTTGCTGTAGTAAGGTGATGCAAACGATTGCACTGTTGATTGCAGGATTATAGGACGAATTCCTACTTAATCAAATCAGCCCAAAAGATGGTCATGCGAAAAGTAAACATCAAGGATGTGGCCGCCCGGGCCAATGTGCATCCCTCCACCGTCTCCCGGGTCATGAACCCGGAAACCCGTTCCATGGTGTCGACTTCCGTTGCCGATCGAATCACCGCTATCGCGAATGAAATGGGCTATGCGCGCAGCCCGCTGGCCTCCGGTTTACGAACCGGCAAGTCTTTTACGATCGGCGTCATTATTCCAGATCTCAGCAACCCGGTTTTCCCGCCGGTGGTACGCGGCATTGAGCGCACACTTGCCGGGGATGGCTACATTGCAATCCTGGCTGATTCGGACAACAGCCAGAAAAGTGAACAGGCAATTTATGAATCGATGACGTCACGACGCATTGACGGCCTGATTTTGGCGACGGCACATTTTGACGACCCGATAGTTAACGAATGTGTCCAGGAGCAATTACCGGTTGTGCTGGTGAACCGAACGACAGATGCACACAATGTTACTGAGGTCGCCAACAATGACGAATTGGGTATCCAGCTTGCCGTTTCGCATTTGAAAGGGCTCGGTCACAAACAAATCGCCTTTCTTGGCGGACCGGAGAATACGTCGACGGGCCGCGATCGATTACGCGCATTCAAGAGTGCAAATAATCCAGATCCGGATCTGTGCTTTAGTTGCGACGCTTTTACGGAAGAAGCGGGCCTTGCCGGAATGAGGACAATCCTGGACCTGAACAAACCGTTCACCGCCCTCGTCGCGGCAAACGATCTGCTCGCACTCGGTTGCTACGATGCGCTAAATGAACGCGGACTGAAATGTCCTGAGGACATATCGGTTACTGGTTTCAACGACATGCCTTTCGTCGACCGGCTTTCACCGCCGTTAACCTCCTTACACATTCCTCACGACGAACTCGGCGTTCTGGCGGCCAACCTGTTGCTTGAGGAAATACGTGACCCTGATGCAGAACACAAAACAATACGGCTCGATCCGGAGCTGGTAGTCCGGCAATCGACCGCTGCGCTTTCTGAATCGTAATATCAGTATGGATTGGCCACCGGTAATTCTTCTGCCGGGAATAACGTAATGATTTTGCAGCCATCGTTGGTAACAACGACTTCTTCCTCGATCCTTGCTGCCGAAAAACCATCGCTCGCTGGACAGTATGTTTCCAGCGCAAACACCATGCCTTCCTTAATCTCTTGGGGATTATCCAGCGACACGAGTCGGCTCACGATAGGCCGTTCATGCAGGGCGACCCCCAGGCCATGGCAGAACTGCAACGCGAACGCTTCCATCTCACTGGAGAATCCAAACTCCTCTGCCTTTGGAAACACTGCAGCGATCTGATCTGTGCCAACGCCCGGACGAACCAGGTCGAGTCCGGCGTCCATCCACTCCCGGCACTGTTTGTAGGCATCTCTTTGCGAATCTGTTGCACGGCCGACGTTAAAGGTACGGTAGTAGCAGGTGCGGTAACCCATGTACGACTGAATAATGTCGAAAAACGCCTGGTCTCCCGGCCGAATGATTCGATCCGTGAAATTGTGGGGGTGCGGACTGCAGCGTTCCCCCGCAACGGCATTGATTGCTTCGACATCGTCCGAGCCCAGTTCGTAGAGCATCTTGTTGGAGTCGGCGACGATTTGCGATTCTTTTACACCAGGCCGCAGCTTTTCAAAAATCATGTCATAGACACCGTCAACCATTGCTGCGGCGGTGTTCAACAGCATGATTTCATCCATGCATTTGATTTCGCGCGCGTCCAGCATAGTTTGCTGGCCATCGCGAATTTCGAGCCCGGCGTTTTGCAACTCGAACAGCATTGCCGGCTCACACAGGTCGACACCGACAGGCAGGTGTGCAACGCCATTTTCTTCGAGAATTGCTTTAATTTCTTCAGCCGCCCGCGCCATCAATCCGGATTCGGGTGACACCGTGCCTCGCAGTCCAACCATTCCGGCATGGCAGCACGACGGCTTCAGCCAGGGCGCGTAGATACGATGATGGGCAGCCGCGGATCCGAAGTCCCACAAATGTGGATCGCCATCCCCTGGCAACAACGCGAACCTGCACATCTTGTCCCTGGCCCACTCTCCTATCGCCGTGCTGGTCAGGTAGCGGATGTTGTTGTTATCGAAAGTCAGCAATGATCCGAGATCGGAATTACTGAGCGCCACACGGGACCGGCCGAGCCGGTAATCGTGCAGACGGCGAAAATTGACGCGCTCCTCGAAGTCGACATTCATGGATCCCGGCGACCGCAGTGCGCGGGACCAGTCGTGACCCGGATCGATATCTTCAGGGCTTACGATTTTCGGATCGTCGAGTCGGGCCGTCATGAGCGTCATCCTGCTGCGTTGGAATCATCCGGTTCTCGCCGGTTCTGGTCGTGTCATACGATAGTGCAATCGTTTGCAAATCATAGATTATCGATCCGTGGTCAGCAAGCAGCCCGGTGTCCGCAACGGCCTGCAAATTCTGGATTTACCTGAGCATTCCGCGGTAGGATGGCACCCGCTGCAATCGATTGCAGCGACCTTGGACCCGCGGCCAAAAACGGGGATTCCTAATGCCGGAAGAAGCGCTCGTAAGCGACGGAAAGCCTGCCATAAGCACCCACGGATTATTCGTAATCCTGGCAGCGACGGCCGTGGCATTGCTGGGCACACCGCTCGCATCGCCCGCCATGCCCGAAATTGCGCGGGTCTTTGCCGAAAACGCGCAGCAGGAACCATTTGCAGTTGCCATCCTGACCGCGATCAGCGTTTTGCCCGGTGAGCCAAGCGTCATCTTTCTCGTCAAGTTCATCCTGCTATCGATCCCGGCCCTGTTTATCATCCTCGGTGCCCCGTTCGTCGGATGGATGAGCGACAACATCGGCCGCAAAGGATTGTTGAACGGCTCGCTGCTGGTCTTCGGGATCAGCGGCGCCTCCGGCTATTTTGCGGACAGTTTCTTCTTCATGTTTGTCGGCCGTGCCGTGCTTGGTTTGTCGATCGCAGGGATTAAGACGGCAACAGTGGCAATGGTCGGCGACTACTATGAAGGCGCGGAGCGCAACAAAATAATTGGCTGGCAGGGATCGGCGATGAAAATTGGTGGCGTGATTTTCATGCTGCTCGGCGGCTTCCTGGCGAATTTCAACTGGCAGGCGCCTTTCCTGGGTTACATGTTTGCGTTTGTCATCTTGCCAAGCGGTTTTATTGCGTTAAGCGAAAGCTTGCCGACCGTCAGTCAAAGCCGGATAGCGGACAGTACAAGCAGCCTGCCGGCAATTCCTTTTCGGCCCGCGGCTTATATTTTCGTGTCTGCATTTCTGGCATCCGGCCTGTTTTTCATTACGCCGGTGCAGTTGCCGTTTTATTTGCGTAATGCATTCTCGGCAACACCATTCGAAATGGGCGCGGCGATCGCCCTTGGCAATACGATTGGAGCATTGACGTCACTCGTCTATCACAAATTCAAAAGCCAAATGAATTTCGTCGCGATATACGCCGTCATATTCCTCTCCATGGCGTTGGGCTATTTTGTGGTTGCGATAGCGACCAGTTACGTGACCGCACTGGCGGGAATGGTAGTGGCCGGTATCGGTTTCGGACTGTATGTGCCCAACCACAGTAGCTGGATCCTGTCGATCGTTTCGGCGAAACGGCGCGGCTTCGGTGTAGGCCTGGTTACGACCGCAATGTTTCTCGGCCAGTTTTCGGCGCCCATCCTCGTTCAGCCGTTCATCGATCCGGCAGATCCGGCAGCTGTATGGAATGCGATGGGCATGTTTTCGATAGCACTTTGCGTTGTATATTTCGGCTTATCTCGTTTAAGCGGCAAACCCGTAGCCAACGTGTAGTAAGCATTTTCAGGAGTACAAGATGGCAGACCAGAGAATCAGTTTTGTTGACCCGTCTGATGTCGATGACCCGGCGATGACGGCCGAATTCGAGCGTTGCGCGAAATTCGGCACGCCCCGCCCTGAAAGCCAGGCGATACGTGCACACCGGCCGCCGATCATGATGGCATTTGCGACCGCCTGGAAAGATTCTTTTCACGAGGGCGTCTGCGATCACAATATCAAGGAGCTGTGCAGAATCTATGTGTCACGATCCGTAAAGTGCGAGTACTGCGGCAATCAGCGATCCGAAAAATCACGCAATGCCGGGGTGCTGGAGGCCGACTACATGGATCTCCTCAACTTCGAAAAGTCCGACCGTTACGACGCACGTCAAAAAGCGGCGTTGGCGTATACGGAGGCAATCACCTGGGATATCGAAACTGATGATGCCTTATGGGCGAGATTGCACGAACACTACAGCGAACCGGAACTGGTTGAGCTTGGATTTTTCATAGCACTGACAATGGGCCAGCAGCGCTGGCTGCGGACGCTGAACATTCAGCACCACGCGGTGTTGGCGGGAACCTCGGCATCGATGGCGCCGGGGTTCGAAGACGCATCGACCGCAACAGCAAGCACCGACGCTGAGGAATACTGGGCACGCGGCAAGTAGCCGGACTTTGCCGAATGCGGCAGAAGGAGGGTTAGCCATGCACAAATTACGATGCTTGACCTGGCTTGCCGCATCGGTGGCCGGACTCATGTTGGCGCTGACGGGTCCGGTTCTTGCAAACGGACATCCGCATCCTCGTGCAGACAGTCTGAACTACCTCGACCAGAATACCTACGTGCGCAATATGGCAATTCGTGCGCACCTTGGTGGTGACAACCGCCGTTGGAAGATGCAGATGTGGGCCCAGGGCGAACGTCGCTACCTGTTTCAGGGCGGAGGACCGAAGGGCAACGTCATTGATATTACTGATCCTCTCGATCCACACATCGTCGCGAAGGATGCATTTATCGGGCGCCAGATCCAATTGGCTTATAACTCTGCCATCGGCAAGTGGATCCTGATGACAGGCTCTGCCCCGCCGTTGCTTCGCGCGACTGTCGAGCACCCGCATGCCAAGTGGGACGACCCCACCGCCTTCGAACGCACACGCGATGCCAGGGGTCTGCGGGGCGTGCGCTTTTACGACGCAACTGATCCACTCGAAATAAAACTATTGTCAAAGTTCAGTACCGATCTTGGTGATCCGAATCGTGACGTACAAACGGGTGGCGGCACCCATCGAGACTACTACGACGGCGGACGTTATGCGTATCTCGACACCGCACCGGACGACACTTTCATACATCAGGAAAGTCCGGTTCGCGTACATTCGCATGCGGTCATGATCATCGACGTTTCCGATCCCGGTGAACCGGAACATGTATCAAGCTGGTGGTTGCCGGGACAGCGAGAGGACGAGGTCGAAGCGTACAAACAATGGCGGGAATACGGGGATAAGCAATCGTTCACCGGACTGCACGGTGCGTTCTATGTCCCCAGGAAACTCGAAGATGGTGGCCGTTACGCCTATTCGCCCTGGGGAAGTCTGGGCGTCCTTATTCACGACCTTAGGGATGTGGATCACCCTAAGCTTGTCGGTCGCTTCACGGCTGACTACAAACCGGGTGCGATCGCGTTTCACGCTGTCGATCCGTTGCGCGCAGACAGAGGCTTTATTCTCGCCAGCCCCGAGGCGCTCAACCCCGATTGCAATGAACCGTACCACGACACTTATATCATCGACACGCGCGATCCGGAAAAACCGGTGGCTCTTGCAACGCTGCCGAAACCTCAACCACCCGTTGATGCGCCATATCGCGATTTTTGTCAGAAGCGCGGCCGCTTCGGGCCGCATAACCCGCCACACATCAAAGCTCCTGGCCAGGTTGACCCCGATTTCACCTGTTACACGTTCTTTAATGCCGGACTGCAGTGTTATGACATCAGCGATCCACGTCATCCATACATTTCCGCCTACTTTATTCCGCCGCAGGGAGGCGATCTGGATGAACCGCGCAGCTATACGCGCAACACCGACAACGTATTCATCGAGTGGGATCGAAAACTCATATGGGTCGCAACCGACACCGGACTATATCTCGTGACGAGTCCGCAGCTTGGTGATCCCGTGCTCGAGCCGATGCCTGTGTCGCGCTGGACCCTGGATGGCCTCAACGAGGGGCATGATGCTCATGCGCAATAGCTAACTTGGTGCCGATGCTCGTTCAAAAAGATGCTAACTTTTTCTCACACCCAATGTCAGAAGATTGACTATGCCCAGCGTTAACGAAATAAGCCGAAGAAAATTTCTTGCGGACAGCGCCATCCTGGCTTCCGCGGCCGCCTTGCCTGCCGGGTCATTTGCCAAAGAGACAATGCGTACCCGCCTCATTCCAGGTACGGACGAAGCACTGCCCGTCGTTGGGCTGGGTGCGCCGGAAATCTTCATTAAGCTCCCTCCCGAAGGCAAGGCGCTTCCGAAGGCGGTCATCCAGACCATGGTAGACGTGGGTGGCAGAGTTATTGATACGCCGCCCTGGTTTCGGCCGGATGTTCCGGTGATTGGCGAAATTCTTACGGAGATGGGTCTGCAAGGCGAGTTGTTCCTGACCGGAAAGATAACGGTAAGCGGCAAGCAGGAGGGGATTGCACACCTCGAGAAAACCGTGCGGAATCTGAACAAGCGGCCTATGGATTGCCTGATGGTGCATAACATGCGAGGCCTGGACGATCACTGGCCGACCCTCAAGGACTGGAAGGAGGCAGGACGGGTCCGATACATTGGCGTCAGCCTGACAAGGACCGAGGATTTTTCAGGGCTGGAGAAATTTATGAAGGACGAAAGCCCCGATTTCATTATGCCCGGCTACTCCATCACTCAGCAGGGACCCGCCAAACGCGTGTTGCCGCTGGCAGCAGACAGTGGCATCGCGGTTATTACCGCCGAACCGTTCAAGGCTCGGGAAGACGGGACCTATTTCGATGTGGTGGCTGGCACGCAATTGCCCGCATGGGCAGCCGAGTTCGATTGCGAGTCATGGGCCCAGTTCTCGCTCAAATATATCCTGGGGAACCCGGCCGTGACCTGTGTCGTAACGGAAACCAGCAAAGTCCACCATGCCGCAGACAATATGCGTGCCGGTTACGGGCGGCTCCCTGACGAGGCGACTCGTCAGCGGATGAGTAAGTATTTCCTGGCGCTATAGTTTCCGGACAGCGCGAAAAAAATTAGGGGCACAAAACATGTCACACCGCGAGCGTCTATTAACTTGCAAATCCCGTTCCTATAGTTTCTTTGCGACAATCGTCTTTCTGTTATTGACAGGCGTCGCTAGCGCACAGGAAACGCGAGCACGTTTCGAAGTGATTAAAGTAACCGATGAGATTTACGTTCATCGCGACAACGGGCACATGAATCTATTCCTGGTCACCGACGAGGGAATCGTCGTGGTAGATCCAATCAACCCTGATGCAGGCAGTAATCTTGCGCAGGAATTGCAACGCATGGCGCCTGACAAGAAGCTGCTCGCGATCGTGTATTCACATTACCATGCCGATCATGCCGGCGGCGCTCGGCCGTTGCTCGATGTATATGGCGACGACGTGCCCATTGTCGCCAACAAGAGGACCGGGGAATTATTGTCAGATAAAAACTGGAAGAGTGTCGTCCCGCCGACGAAGCTGATCGATCCCCCGTGGAGCATGAAAGCAGGTGACCTGACGCTCGAAATGCGTCATGTCGGGCCCAATCACAGCTCCGACATGCTGGTAGCCTGGGTTCCCGAGGCGAAACTCGTCTACGTCGTTGATTTCATCAGCAATGAGAGCGTCGGCTATCGCGATCTTCCGGGCGTCTGGCTGCCTCAGTACTGGGAGTCAATCGACGAAATATTGGAATGGCCGATCGAAATTTCAACTTTCGGACATGGCATGCCTGGCAACAAGAAAAACATTGAAGTCCATGCGGAGTATTGGCGCAAATTACGCGCGACAGTTCGCGACGCTATTGCAAATGGCGATACAGAGGACGAAGCCGTCGAAACCATTCGGATGCCGGAATATAAACATTGGCGCTCCTACGAGGAGTGGTTTCCGATGAATGTTCGCGGCGTCTACCGCTATGAAAAAGAAGATATGGCCAAATCGGCCAAATAGTCACTCTGCTGCTTAGGCCGAAGCTATTTGTATTAGCTCATACCTGATTGAGTTAAGAGGCTATAGCTAGAAATCAGTCACATCCGGCAACCGAAACTTCTACCCTCTTATCGTCTTTCACGCCGACTTTGACGCTCGGAATCATAATCTCGCTTCGCATTGGCCAGTTCAGTGAACACCTCAAGCAGCTCTGGATGCTCGGATATTTGTTTCTGCATTTCTTCCACCAAAATCTTTTCCTTTCTGCGAATCGTTGCCAAATTAGGATTCCACCCCATAGCGAAGGTGCGTTCGTAATCCAATAGAAAATTCGCCTTACATATGCGTAATCTTCTGTGAGCCGCAATACTAAACACCTTGTCGCAACTGACATCGAAATCGTCGTTGCTGTTAAATTTGTTGTACGCAGCGAAAAAATTATCTTCTGCCGTGTAGATCGCATAACGCAGGTTGACAATATTTTTCTTGCCGTAAACCACAATTTCTTCGGGGATGTCTTGAGATTCCGGCTGTGTTTCCTGTACCGGGTCCGTCTGGCACATGCCGACCGGCGCAATCGCAAGCATCAACACAAATGTTCCAGCTATCAGGGCTAACGTAGATGTGAATTTTGTCGCCAACATCGATGGATGTGCCCTCTTTGGGTCGCGAGCGGACCCTCAGCATCGTATCAGCCCAAGGGCCGTTTTGGGGTGCGAAGCGGACCTTTAAAACAGTGGAAATCAAGATTCTGAAGGTCCGGGGTCGGCCATAAGCGGTCAGTCGAACGAAAAAGCCCCGAATAATCGGCGTTTTTTCGTATTCGGCGCAATCGCTTTACTATCGATTGTCCATAAAGTGCGTCAGCGTATATTTTCCAGGTCCGACCAGATAGACAACGATACAGCAGAGGAAGAGGAAGATGCCGTATTCCCAGCCGCCGTCGGGTTTGCTGGTGTAATTCCAACCGTTCTCAAAATGTACGGCACCGGCACCGAAGGCCACTGCGCCTAGAAGTGGCGTAATCAGCCGGGTTTTAACACCGAGAATAAGGAGTATTCCGCCAGCCCATTCAATTACCGCAGCGGGTGGCGCGAACCAGCCTGGAATCATGTTGATATGCCAAACCGTGTGCGCTTCGAATACTTCCATGGCGTGTTTGACTCCAAAGGTGAATACCTTCAGATAGCCGTGGGCAATAAATGTGATTCCCAATGAAACGCGTAAGATAAGTAGACCAATATCAAGTTGTTTTTCTTCGGTCATATACCCGCCAAGAATTGTTAGATGAATAAATTTTGATCTTACCGGCAGCGATTGAATCTGCGCGAATGAGTCCGTACTGCGGATATGCCTGCATTTCTTGTGAATCCAAACTCAATTTTCGTATTTAGGCCAATATCGCGAGCGGTCGCTTCGGGTCGCTAGCGGACATTGGTCTCGATTCAGTCTGGCAGCGTCTGTCAGATCAAGTACCGATTATCACACCTAGCAGGCTGTTCAAGAAACGCAGTTTTTCTGCAGCCTGCTAGACGGTACAGGGCGACCGACATTTTTGATGGCTGCAAGCCATTGAAAATGGGAGCCATTCGAAAACCACGTTGCCAGACAGGACGTCTCAATGCCGCGGAGCGCAGGGATGCGCGAGAGCGGCGTTCGGATGGTGCGTGAAAGAGCCATGGACGGTTTTTTCAACAACCTGCTAGTCCGCTATGACCGCGACAGCCTCGATTTCCAGGATAAATCGCGGGTCTGTCGCCAAACGAGGAATCTCGACCGTAGTGCTTGCAGGGCGATGGCTCTCGCCCCAATAACGATTCATCACGATATTGATTGCGTCCTGATTGGCTCCGACATCAACAACGAATTTGGTCACCCGTATGACGTCGGTTATTTCTCCGCCCGCAGCTTCAATCGTTTCCTTCATCCGCGCCATGATAGTTTCAGCCTGCGCCTCGGCACTGAAATCAAGGTCGTCAAATTCAGCGGGCACATGCGGATGGCTGTGAGGAACCGGCGCCGCCGTTATCCCCGACAGGAACACGATGCTTCCCGAACTGACCTTAATGGCCGAGGTAAACGGCATATTTGCGCCCGCTGCAGGCTCTGTACCCGGAAGATGGATGTATTCGAAACCCGGACCTTTGTCACAGCTGGCGAGTATCGCCAGGAGTGAGACTAAGGCCAACGTTCTGGTTCTGTAAACATTCATGGCGTACCACCGTCCTTTCCTGAAGAGAGTCACCTTAGTACTGACTGTTGCTGGCGATATGAGCTTTGATCAATTCGAGTTCTTCCGGGCTGACCGCAGCAGTAGACTGAAGAATCTGAGCGGCCCGCTCGTAACCAACAGGGTCCGGCACAAAACCCAGTATCTTCTCCGCGTCTTGCTTGTAGGCCTCGTCCGAAAAAGCGCGCATCAGTGCTTCACGAAGCGTATCGACGGCTGCAGAATTCATGTCAGGCGGTCCCAGGAAAACGTGCTGCATCGTCTGGTCGATTCGGATCAACGCCGTGATCGCATCCCACACCGGACTGGCAGGTGGTGCACCCGTAATTTCTTCATACAGCGTGGGCAGGGAACGGACATCGGGCAGCAACGGATTTGCGACGAGTTCGCCCGCCTCGTTGTAGTGCGGCACGCTGAATATGGCCTGGCCTTCTCCATCCTGGCCGAAACCTGGCGCGACCTGGCTAAGGTAGGCGTGCGCCGCATCGACAGTGACGTTGGTCTCGCCGCTCATCACCGCCGCACGCGTGGCCCCGCTGCTCGGATAACCGGCAATGAAGTCGTATTTCGCGCCGATCAACCGGAGACCAAGTGTGCTAATGAGCATGCGACCGTGATCAGGCGCCATACCGCTGAAGAGCAATCGTTCCGCATCAACAATATCGGCCGGCTGCTTTAGCCCACCGGCAACCACATCGTTACGCGCATATACCACGAGTCCTGCGATCTGAATTCCGCCTAACGCTTCGAACTGCGTGTACTTGAATGAATGCCCGGGGAGCTCAAGCAGTTCACCGAGCGACGAACGTGGACCGTAGTAGATGACAGTCCCGTCCTTTGGCGCCTTTCGCAGTACATACTGTTGCGCTTTCATTAGTGAAGCGCCGGGCATGTTCTTGACAATGACAGTCGGTTCGCCGTCGAGGGCCTGTTCCAGGTGCCTGGCCAACAGCCGGCCGACCATCGTGCCCCCGGCAGATGCGTCCAGGCCCATAATGATCGTAATCGTCTTGCCTTCGTAGTACGGCGCGTTGGCTGCCTGCACCGGCATAGTGCAGATCAGTGTTGTCAAGAGTAAAAGGCGATATAGATAATTACTCATCGCAATCATTATTACTTCTGTCGCCGACCGCTTGCAAGGCGCGAAGAAAGTTTAGCGCGCCGCAAGTATCAGATACTATTGGCTGATGCTGGAACTCTATCATTACGATCGCTCAACAGCGGCGCAAAAAATCCGTATCGCATTAGCTGAGAAAGGCCTCGAATGGGAAAGCCGGATAGTGAATACCAGCGTCGGCGTGCGTGAGCATCTGCGCCCGGAGTATCTGAAACTCAATCCGCGGGGACTCGTGCCGACCCTGGTTCATGACGGGCTGCCAATCCCCGAGTCCCAGGTCATTCTTGAGTACCTCGAAGATGCCTTTCCCGAGCATCCATTGCGCCCGAAAGGTCCTGTTGCGCGAGCACATATGCGGCTATGGACGAAAAGGATCGACGAGGGCTTACATGTTCACAGTCGCGTGATAGGCATGTGCGTATCGGTACGTCACGTCAACGCGGCAGCCGGTGAAGAAGCAATCGCTGAGTACTACAAGGAAATGCAGGAAGACGTGCGCCGCCGCAACGATGCGATCAATATTGAACACGGGCTTGAGTCCCCGTTGTTGCCGGACGCAGTCGGCTATTTCAAGAAGCTATTCCACGAGATGGACGAGGTACTGGCAACCCGCGACTGGCTCGCCGGGGATACCTATTCGCTCGCCGATATTTCGCACGGTGTTTACGCAGGCCGCATGGCGGGCTTCGACATGGCGCCACTGTGGGCCGATCTCGACCACTTTAACGATTGGCATGCGCGCTTCAGGGCCAGGCCTTCGTTTGCAGAGGGGGTAACACGCTGGGGTGACGACACCTCGGCCAAACGTGCGCAGTACGCGGCCGATGCGTTTCCGACTATCAAGTCTTTGTGGGAGGCGGCGTAATAATATGGGTTCGTTGATCGAAGGGAGGTGGGTCGACAAGTGGCGGGATACAGAATCTACCGGCGGACATTTTGTGCGGCCGGACGCCAAGGTTCGACACTGGATAACCTGCGACGGTGAGCCGGGACCATCAGGCGACGGCGGATTCAAGGCAGAACCAGACCGTTATCACTTATATATAGCGAGCTCCTGCCCGTGGGCACATCGCGCGATGATCTTCCGCGCACTAAAGAGCCTGGAAGACATGATCTCATTCTCCGTCGTCAATCCGATCACGCACGGCGATGGCTGGACCTTTCACGACGGTCACGGCGTGATTCCGGATCCGTTGATTGGAGCAACTTACCTGTACGAGATTTACCTGCAGGCTGATCCATCTTACACGGGCCTGGTGACTGTGCCAACGCTTTGGGACAAGAAGCAGTCGACGATCGTCTCCAATGAATCTTCAGAAATTATTCGAATGTTCAACAATGCGTTTGATGAAGTCGGTGCCAAACCCGGGGATTACTACCCGGAGGAACTCCGGGCCGAGATCGATGAAGTCAACGAGCTTGTCTACCACGCCATCAACAACGGTGTTTATCGGACCGGATTCGCGACCTCGGATGAAGCATACAAAGAAGCCTACGATCGATTGTTCGACGCATTCGATACACTTGAAGAGCGGCTGTCCGGTCAGCGTTATCTGGTCGGTGACCGGCTGACAGAAGCAGACTGGCGGTTGTTTACGACGCTGGTGCGTTTTGACCTCGTGTATTACGGTCCCTTCAAGTGCAACAAGCGCCGTTTGCTCGATTATCCGAACCTGTGGGACTACATACGGGCGTTGTACCAGGTGCCGGGTGTGAGCGACACGGTCGATCCGCTTGCTATCAAGCAGCACTACTACGCCAGCAAAAAAATGCTGCAGCCCACCGGCATCGCGGGGCTTGGTCCCGACGTTGATTTTGCCGAACCGTCAACCCGAGGGCGCAAGTAAAGCGTGCTGGATACTCTCCTGTCCAGCTTGGGGCTGGTGCTGCAGTGGCAGGCCCTGCTGTTCCTGTTTCTCGGCGTCCTGATTGGTATCTGGATGGGCGCGGTCCCCGGCCTTGGCGGTGCGGTCGGACTGGTACTGCTGTTGCCATTTACTTATGGCATGGAGCCGATCCCGGCTTTCGCCTTGCTTCTCGGATCATGGGCCGCGACATCGACCAGCGGCGCCATCGCCTCTGTGCTTTTAGGCATCCCGGGAACGGCGGCGGCGCAAGCCACGATCCTCGACGGCTATCCTCTTGCCAAACAGGGACATGCTGCACGAGCCATGGGCGCTGCATTTACTTCGTCCGCCATCGGTGGCGTGTTCGGGGCCGCCATGCTGGCCATCTCGCTGCCACTGATTCTGCCGGTCATTCGCGCATTCCAGGCGCCGGAAACCTTTATGCTCGGCATGCTCGGTCTGACAATGGTCAGCGCACTCAGTGGCAGATCTATATCCAAGGGGCTCGTGGCGGCAATGCTCGGCCTGATGCTTGCGCTGGTTGGTTTCCCGGCGGCGCAGGCGATACCGCGTTACACGTTCGGCACGCTGTACTTGCTGGATGAACTCCCCGTTATTCCGGTCCTGCTGGGACTGTTCGGCATCCCGGAAATCATGGAGCTGGCGATCAAGCGCGTTTCCATCGCTCGCGGCGCCGATCAGGAGGCCAAAGGCGGCGCCTTGATCGATGGCGTCAAAGATGCCCTGCGCGAATGGGGCCTGGTGCTTCGCTGCAGCGCGATAGGCACCTACATCGGAATGATTCCAGGACTCGGCGCATCGATCGTCGGCTGGGTGACCTACGGTCACGCAATGCAGAGCACGACGGACAGTTCGAAATTCGGTGACGGTGATATTCGTGGTGTGTTGGCGCCGGAGGCAGCCAACAATGCGTTACGCGGCGGCGCGCTGATTCCGACACTCTCTATGGGCATACCCGGTAGCGTCGGTACCGCTGTGTTGCTTGGGGCGCTGATAATGCTCGGACTGCGGCCGGGCACCAGCATGCTCAGCGAAAACCTGGACGTCACGCTCAGCATGGTGTGGCAGATTGCTCTCGCGTCCGTGCTGGCAACCCTCTTGCTGTTTGCCGGCGCCAGGTACCTCAGCAAGATTGCTTTCATACCGGGGGACCTGCTGGTGCCCGGTGTACTCCTGTTTATTTACATGGGTGCATGGCTTGGCAGTGCTTCGATCGGCGACTGGATAAGTTGTTCGCTATTCGGCTTCTTGGGCTTTGTCATGAAACGCGGCGGGTGGGCGCGACCGCCGGTCGTACTGGCGCTTGTTCTGGGCGGCATTCTCGAAGGCTCATTTCAGATCAGCATGCGTATACACCAGGGCCTTGGTTGGCTCGGCCGGCCGATTGTAATGGTGATCATCCTGATCATCTCTGCCTCGGTGTTGATGGGCTGGCGCAGGCTCATGAAACAGAAACGCTCGGAGTCGCCACAGGGCCGTAAACAGGATCGTCCCAATGCGGTGATCTCCCTGCCGCTGGCGGCGGTACTTTTTGGAATGTTCGTCTGGGCAGGGATCGAATCACTCGACTGGCCCGCATCGGTGAGGCAGCTTCCTGTTCTTGTCACCACCGTCGGTGCAATCCTGTCACTCGGTGTCTTGTTTCAGGATACGCGGAATCTTCTTCGTGCAAATAAAGAATTCGGGAACTGGGCTGCTACATTAGCCGAAGGATGGCGGCACGGTATGATGCCGAAGGCGACAGAGTTTATCGCCTACCTGGTCGGCCTGATACTCGTGACGCTGCTGGTGGGTATGAAAATCGCGCTGCCGTTGATGCTCGTGACGTACCTCCGGCGTTGGGGCGGCTTCAGCCTGAAATTCTCATTGAGCTACGGACTCGTCGGCTGGCTGGTCATTGTCGGCTTTTACGACCGAATCCTGGGACTGACGTTCTATCCTTCCTTGCTTGGTCTTAAACTCCAATCAGTTATTCCAGGCGACTGGATGCGGTGGCTTTTCATCTAGAATCAAAAAAAATCAGCAAGCAACATTTTCTGTCATTCAGGAGCTCGAACATGACATGCAAATCCTTCATCCTTCGTACGGTTATTCTGACGACGATGTCACTCGCACTTAACGGCTGCGACAGATCAGGCCCCGTGCTAGGTGATGTCAGCCTGATCGGGAACCCGAACCCGAGCGTGCCGCTGGCAGCGATACTGAAGGTTTCGAGCAACGAGCAGGCGACGTTAACGATCAATATCGATGACGGTGAGCGGCAATGGAGCGTCACACCGACCAAGGAGATGTTGACGGATCATGAAGTGCCGGTACTTGGCATGCGTTCCGGCCGTGTGCACACGATAACCGCGACTTTGCAGGACGCCAGGGGAAACCGGACAACCTCGGAAGTATTGACGTTCGAGACACCACCATTACCTGACGCTTTCCCGACCCCGCGCATTACTGTCCGCGAACCGGAAGCGATGGAACCGGGCGTGACAATTTTCAACGTCAACGGCCGTTGGGGGCCAGACGGAAAACAAGCGCCCGAGAATTTTGCGCCGGCCATTATTGTGGATGATGAAGGCGAGATCATCTGGTACTACCTGCCCGGCGTACACAAAGTCCACGATATTCGCCGTATGCCGAACGGCAATTTCATTTACGAGGTCTGGCCTGGCACGGACGGTATGCTCGAAATTGATATGCTCGGCAATATCATTCGGCGCTGGCACTTCACTGGTACTGCCAAGAATGTAGCCGAAGGCAGCATGCCGGTTGAGACGGATTCATTCCACCACGACTTCGCCGAATTGCCGAATGGCAATTTCCTCCTGCTGAGCACGGAGAACCGGGTTATCGACGCCTGGTATACGAGTGAGACCGAGTCCATGGCACCGCGAGCTCCTGCAAACGTAATCGGTGACGTCATTATCGAAATGACGCCGACAGGTGAGGTGCTGCGGGAGTGGAAGCTGCACGACATTCTCGATCCCTACCGCATCGGCTACAACTCATTGCGAGAGGATTTCTGGCGCCGGCACTATGACGGAGTCGTCGAGGGCACCGTTCATGACTGGACTCATGGTAACGCGATCATCTACGAGGAAGACGACAACGCATTCGTCATGTCCTTGCCATACCAGGATGCGGTCATCAAAGTCAGCATGGATACGGGGGAACTCGTATGGATACTCGGCAATCACGACAACTGGCGTGAACCCTGGAGCGATAAATTATTGACGCCTGTCGGCGACGTCGAGTGGTCGTACAAGCATCACGCCATCTCACACACCGAGAACGGTACTTACCTGTTGTTCGACAATGGTGTTGCACGCACAACGCCGTTTGATGAACGTATGCCGCTCGCCGACAGTTATGCCCGGGCAGTTGAATACCGGGTTAACGAGGAAACCATGGAAGTGTCGCAAGTGTGGGTTTACGGGCCGCAGGATGAGCCGTT
>PVMK01123883.1_pt1 | contig 21401 bp, 22 predicted proteins | sample 1853481 | NCBI WGS metagenome assembly PVMK01 (sample SAMN08533507, study PRJNA380276) | Marine sediment metagenome, whole genome shotgun sequencing project.
ACATGCGTTAAAACGTTCTGCCGGTGTTTCAAACTTTAACGTTTCCCTGGGCCGTTCATTTAACTGACGTGCAACTTTATTTAACGTTGCCTGTGAGTGTACAGACAAATCAGTTCCTTTGGGAAAGTACTGTCTTAGTAAACCATTGGTATTCTCATTCGAACCACGTTGCCAGGGGCTTTGCGGATCACAAAAATAGACATCTATGTTTGTCGCCAGGCTAAACCGCTGATGGTCTGCCATTTCTTTTCCCCGATCCCAGGTCAAAGACTTATACAGTTCGGTTGGTAATTTTTCTGCATGTTTAATCAATGCAGTGATCACGGTTTCAGTATCTTTGCCTTTGACTCTCACTAACATGACATAACGGCTATGACGCTCAACCAGTGTCGCGATGTAACTATTTTTTGAGCCGGCAATGAGATCGCCTTCCCAATGCCCCGGTACAGCACGATCCTCTACTGATGCCGGCCGCTCTCGGATTGATGCCATATTGGCAATTTGTCCAAGCCCATTCTTTTTAAGGCTTGAATGCCTGGAACGACGTATCGTGCGTTGGCTTCTAAGGGTCTGAAGCAACTCCTTTTTCAGTACGCCCCGGGCTTGAATAAACAAACTTCGATAAATCGTTTCGTGTGACACCTGTCTATTCTCATCGTCCGGATATTGTCTTTTTAACCAGCCGTCAATCTGCTTCGGTGACCAGTTCATCTTAAGCTTCGAGGCAACAATGCGTTTTAGCATGGGATGCTCGGCCAGTTTACAGGGTTTTGCCCGATGCGCCCTGTCCCAGGCCGCTTGGTCTGCTGTACTCGCCCGATACGCTTGCAAACCGCCGTTACGATTCACTTCTCGGCTAATCGTTGAGGGGGAACGACCCAGTTCATTGGCTATAGTGCGTAATGATAGTTCGCAGGCGATACCTCTGGAAATCTCCTCTCGCTCGGAAAGTGTCAGTGCCAATCTGGCTCGATGTCGAGGGGGTGGTCGAATGCCTCCCGTTGGCGATAGCTGGGCGAATATTGAGGATGAAGGCCGGTCAAATGCCCTGCCAATGGCGTTGAGTGATTCTCCGCGCTGCCAGCGGGTCCACATCTCTGTTTTTTGTGCCGCCGTATAATTTATTCGTGTTCGGTATACCATGTTCTACACTCCATCTTTTTTGTTATAAAGATAAAGTGTTGCGTCGACCAGTTGAAGCCACCAGCGAAAGCGGACGTTCGGCTAAACCCTTTGAACAGTCAATTTCCGACCCAAAGCGGACATTGGCTTTAATTTTCAAGGTAAACTACCGACCTCAGTATTATGAAAGTACTAGAGGCTTGTATAAAATACGAGTCTGACCCTAATTACTTTGCAATAATTAACGGATGAAAAAACACACTGGCTCTTTTTCAACTTTCATTACCTTTGTCATTATAGGTGCCATTCTGGTGAGTGGTTATTTGTATTTCTATCAGGATGATAGCGAGCCGATAATCACGATTGAAACGGCGATAGTCGAGCGTGGCGATATAAATCGTGGCGTTGCCACATCGGGATCAGTACGGGCGCTGGTGACCGTCGAAGTGGGCTCACAATTATCCGGACAAATTGCAGAGCTTAACGTCGATTTCAATTCCGCGGTCACAGCGGGACAACTCATCGCACGCATCGATCCCAAGACATTCGAATCGCGTGTACAACAAAGCGAAGCGGATTTAAAAGTAGCCAAAGCCACCATTCAAGTAAAACAAGCAGGTATCACTCGCACCGAGGCAAACCTGAGACGTGCGGAACTGGATTTCAATCGTCAAAAAACACTACTACAAAAAGGGACTGTTTCAGAGACCACCATGGATGCGGCACGGGCCGAATATGAATCAACCAAAGCGGAAGTCGAAATGGCAAAGGCCGAACTGGATAATGCCAGGGCCGCTGCAAAGCAACGAAAGGCCGCGTTGGATTCTGCAGCGATCGATCTGGAACGCACCTATATTAGATCACCCATCGACGGGGTGGTGATTGAGCGTAGTGTTGATGTTGGACAAACCGTTGCCGCCAGCTTGTCTTCTCCTGTGTTATTCAAGATCGCCCAGGACCTGCGCGAAATCCAGATTGAGGCCAATGTCGATGAAGCTGATATTGGCAATGTGAAAAAGGGTAATTCCACCAGCTTTACAGTAGATGCCTATCCTGATGAAGAGTTTACTGGCAGCGTCGGTCAGGTACGACTGTCTCCGACAGAGTTACAGAATGTCGTGACTTACACGGTGATTATTACCGCGATGAATCCTGATATGAAATTACTTCCGGGAATGACAGCGAATGTTGAGATCGTCACCGGTATACGTCAAAACGTGTTACGTGTTGCAAACGAGGCCTTACGTTTCCGTCCGCGAGATGCCATGGAAACTGAATCCAGGATTAATGATGGTGCAGCATCTTCCGGTGGCAGGCAGGGTGAGCTGTGGATACAAACTGACGCCGGGGGGAAAGAGCGTCGCTCAGTACGGCTTGGTTTGAGTGATGATCATTATACTGAAATTATTGACGGTGATATCGAAGCGGGGACGGAAGTTATTACGCGAATTCGTGAGAAAAAAACTGATGGACGCAAGTTCGGTTCCAACAAACAATAACCTCATAAGCTGTCGTCATTTTTGTAAGGAATACATAATGGGAGACGATGCCGTGTATGCCTTGCGCGATGTCAGTTTCGATATCGACGCTGGTGAATATGTCTCGATCATGGGGCCGTCCGGATCAGGCAAATCTACATTAATGCATCTCCTCGGGGCACTGGATGTCCCCACTTCAGGTGAGTTATATATCAAGGGCCAGAACATCACCAGCATGGACAGCAATGAGTTGGCGACGTTTCGCAACCAGACTATCGGTTTTGTATTTCAACAGTTCAGTCTGTTATCGCGCACTAGTGCACTGGAAAATGTAAAACTACCCATGCTCTATGCACATGATGCTGATATCGATATCGATCAGCGGGCGCGGCAATGTCTGCAGCGTGTCGGACTGTCAGACAGAATGGATCATCAACCTACGCAACTCTCCGGTGGGCAACAACAACGCGTCGCTATCGCCCGTGCCCTGGCAAATGACCCCAGTGTGATCCTTGCTGATGAACCCACTGGTGCACTGGATAGCCATACGTCTGAAGGTATTCTGGATCTGTTTCGGGAGCTTAATGATTCCGGTATCACGATTATTATTGTGACCCATGATCCGGAAGTATCAGATGTGTCCAAACGTCATTTATTATTTCGCGATGGCCAATTGATAGATGATATCGACGTGCAAGGGAAGAGCAGGGCATCGCCATGACGTTCTGGAACTGTATCCGTATCGCATTGGTTGCCTTACACATCAATGCACTACGTAGTTTTCTTACTATGCTAGGGATCATTATCGGTATTGCCTCGGTGATCGTGATGGTCTCGGTCTCTAATGGCGCACAACAACAGATTGAAAGCCTGATCAGTAGTCTCGGCACCAATGTATTGAGAGTACGGCCCGGTTCCAGTCGTTTCGGTGGACGCCTGGCCGGTGCCGGGACGGCCACACCCTTTTCAGAAAAAGATCTTAAAGTCTTGCAGGCGAGGTTTGCGTTTATTGAGGGTGTATCGGGTTCCATCGACACCACTGCTCCGGTGATCGCCGCTGGCCAGAACTGGCAGACCAGGGTAAACGGTGTTCATACAGATTATTTAGAGATTCATTCCTGGGTGATAGAAGAGGGCAGGGTCTTCACCGATCAGGAAGTCCGTGCTGGTGGTAAGGTGGCATTACTTGGGCAGACAGTTATTAAGCAACTGTTTGAAAACAGCAATCCCATAGGTGCCCGAATACGCATCAAGAACGTACCGTTTACCGTCATCGGCGTCCTGCAGGAGAAAGGTCAATCATCCTGGGGTAGAGATCAGGATGATCTGATCGTGATCCCGATCTCCACGGCAAGGCTGCGGATCATAGGCAGGAGCACACCAACCATATCTGACGAAGTTGGCCGGGTCACGCTGCAGATTTCCGCATCTTATGATTTAAATCAGGCACAAGAAGAGCTTGAGGAATTCTTGCGTATCTATCGCAAGATTGCTCCCGGTGCAGATGATGATTTTTCCGTGCGTAATTATGCGGAATTCATACGCACCCGGACGGCAACGCAAAAAACCATGGGCCTGTTACTGGCAGCGACTGCCGTTATTGTATTGATCGTCGGCGGTATTGGTATTATGAATATTATGCTGGTATCCGTCACTGAACGGACTCGTGAAATAGGTATTCGTCTTGCCGTCGGTGCACAACAACGTGACATACTCAGACAGTTTCTGGTGGAAGCTGTCACCTTGTGCGTAGTCGGCAGTCTGTTTGGGGTGGCATTTGGTATTGCGACAACAATGTTTATTGCAGATCTTGGACAATGGCCGGTCTTGATTAAACCACTGACGATTATCATCGCTATCGGTGCGGCCGCGATAGTCGGTGTTTTTTTTGGTTATTATCCGGCACGCAAAGCCTCGCTGATGAATCCTATCGATGCGTTAAGGTATGAATAATTAATGCCGGAGGGATCGGGATCAGGTCTTGAATCTTGAATTACTAATTTATTATTAAACAATCATGGTGAACATCCGCTTTGGGTCGGGAGCTGCCTATCATGATTTACACTTGACCGTCCGCTTCCAGTATGAAGCAGCCACTCGCATCCATATAGTTAAACGATATTCCTGAGATTTTCTAATTAAATATTGTGACCGACTGCTTTCCAGCGAAAGCGGACATTCAACAGGTTATATATTTATCTCCCGTTTGGAGGATTTTTTGAGCATTCGTATTCCCTTTTGCCAACATAAAGGTAATATTCACCGAATGAAACCTATTGATGAATTCCGCCGCAAATACGGAGGCCAAAAATTTCCATATTCGATACAGTTATTTAATGCTTTGTCGAGAGAGCCAAATATTTTTTTTACCGGTCCAGACAGGCTAGAATCTTCTATTGTTGAATTTGTATGGCGAAGGCGAGCGAAAGTCTTGGAACCGTTAACCATTGACGACCAAGATAAAGGGCATGAGTTTTACTTAGAGCTGGTTAAGGCTATTGAGGAGTCGCCCGATGACTATGGTGATCTCCCTATAACCATTGACGATCTAGGCCCTGATACCTCTTACGACCCTATACCCATTGATGAACAAGATAGAAGGGATAGAGTTTATGATAACTACATGACGCTTGTTAATGCTCTTGAGGCGTCGCCCGATGACTATTGTTACTCTTGGATGTTCTGGGCATCTAGTAGAGAAACATTCTTAGTCTTCGTATCAGAATCTTCTGACACTGTCCTAGGTTGCATTCCGAGAGAAGCGCTTGGCCCACCACCTGATGAGTAGCTCCACAAGGACGGCAAAAAGCACCGCCTGTGTACTTAATAGTTAAACCTAAACGGTCCGCTTTCAGTATAAAGCAGACGTTCATAAATTCACGCTATTCGGAAGCAATACAAGCAAAGTGAGAGGGAGTATTATACGCATCATTCATGTTGTTCCAGATTTATTGTGTAGATATAGAGATTTTTAATATGAGTGACGAATCAACTAAGCAAGTCTTGCTAATGATTGCTGATATAAGCGGATATACTGAATTTATAGTATCCACTGATATTGAAATAGAACATAGTCAGAATATTATTACGCAGTTGATCAATACGATCATTGAGCAAATAAAAATTCCCCTTGAAATATCAAAACTCGAGGGAGATGCTGTTTTCCTATATGCCATAAAGAATAATGAAAAAAACACATGGCAACATGTCAGGAAATTGGTTGGCGAAAAGCTGCTTCTGTTTTTTTGAAGTTTTTCATGACAAACTCACAGAAATGAAACAAAACGATAGCTGCAGCTGTGGAGCCTGTTCGAATATTGATGTATTAAAACTAAAGATTGTAATTCATAGTGGTGAGGCGTTATTTTATTATATCCAACAATTCTATGAGCTATCTGGTAAAGATGTTATTTTGATTCATCGGTTAACGAAAAATTCTGTGGCAAGTGATGAGTATATCCTGATGACAGAGTCAGCGTATTCAGATATTGATTTTCCCAGCCAGATAGGAACTCAAGAAGGTATCGAAAATTATGAACATTTTGGAGATATAAAAACCCTAGTTTACTATCCGCAATAGAGAGCACTATTGATTAGGCTAGTGAACAAGCTTAATACATTAAATTTATTTTAGGAGAATAGAGAGTATGAAATATTGCAAAGCTTGCAGCAAAGAAGTTGAACAAGTTCTCTACGATCTCGACGCTGAAATTATTAAGGCAATAGTACAAGAGAATCCCGGATGGGTTGAGGCCGACGGCGTATGCACGAAATGCCTTGATTATTACCGTTCACTTGATGACATTAGTTCTCCCTAATAACAAACAATAGGGGCTTGAACTGCTCGAGAGTTCAATTACTACATCTGAATGCCCGCTTTCAGGGAATCAATAGGGTCAGTGTCAATTGATTCGTTGAACGTCCGCTTTCAGTATAAAGCAGACTGTCTGCTTTCCAGCGAAAGCGGACCTTCAACATTCCTTGAAATACGCTATCCTTCCCCTGTCAACACCTAATGGGGGGGGAGATGCATCATGGAAACATTAACACTTGAGCAGGCATATTACATTGCGCAGATGGTGGCGGCTGCAATTTTGGTACTTTCCGTCATCTACTTGGCTCTGCAGGTACACCAGAATACCCACGCAATGCGACTGAGAAACACGCAGGCCGGATCAGCTAATTGGATAGCAGTCATGGGCATGCTTGCCAATAAAGAAGAAGTCACCGATATTTACCGCCGTGGTATAGTCGCGCATGGTACTTTGAATGAAACAGAGCAGATCCGTTTCCGTATGATGGGAATGCTGTTCCTTCGTGTGTTCTGTGAAAACTTTGAACAGCAGCATGAAGGGGCGATGCGTCAAGCCAGGTGGGACGCATCACAACGCGCACATCTTGATGTGATGCAAACTCCTGGTATGCAAGCTGTATGGTCATCTCGAAGGCACTGGTTTCCTGATGATTTTCAGGTATACATGGACAACGTCATTGAACGATCAACAACAGAGGCAAAGCCCCTGCTCATCAAATCGAAAGAGTAGGTTAATTTACATGCGCCAGTTTTCCTGGTGGAGTAATAGTAAAACATTTGATAGGAACGTCCGCTTTCAGTATGAAGCAGTCATTCGATTTGATTGTATTTGAAGGTCAGCTATCCAGCGAAAGCGGACGTTAGAGTTCCGTCAAAATTATAGTTATCCTTGTCTTGGATACTATATTTTTTATTGTCTGTCTTGCCTAGTTAATGAAAGGGTTCCGTGGTTAACAGACTATCTATATCAAACTAATCGTCAAAGATTATTCTCAAAAATGCGTTGCATTTTGCAAACCACACCTTTTCCCGCTCGATGATTCTGCTACTTAATACATAAACCAATATTCTTGTAAGCAAGTAACTCAATGTCTTTAATACTAAATATATTTAATTTCCAGAAAATCACTATATTGGCATCCAATTTGCCCTGTACTAAGTAGGAAAGGATACCTGCTCAATGGATGCGCATGAGATTAAATTATTTAACATAAGAGAAATGATTTTGAGTGCTGTTATGTCAACCGATGGGCTACCCCTGGAAGAGAGTTAGGATACTTCAATACTCTTTTTTACCAAGCAGGGGGGGCGAGAGATAACCCCTTTATCTCTAATTACACCTCTTCCCCTCCCCCCCTGCTTTTTTTTTGGCTTGTGTGAATTAAGTCGGCTTTCCCCTAGTCCACTGTTCCAGTAAGGCAGTCGAATTGAATGTTCTGAACGTCTGCTATCCAGGGTGATTTCAACTGGTGGGATTGTTAATTGCCGGTATTTTGTCGTGTATACTGGAGAAGATGATTCTAAGCGGTCGATGCCTGGCTTGAGCCATCAATTGTGGACATAAGTCTATGAACGTTTGTTGTAATTTTTTACACCATGTCAAAAACCAATAACAAGAAAATAATATGAACGCCAAATTTGTTAACAGAGAAAATATTCGCAGGCAGGAATTTGAACACATATGGGACAAGAAGCTTGACGCCGTGTTTTCAGATGTAGCCCCTTATTATGATCGAGCAAATCTTGTTGCAAGTCTGGGCTTAATTGACATGCTACGCCGGCATTTTCTATCCACTATTAATACCAGCCCTGGACAAAAGGTTTTAGACGTTTGCGCCGGGACTAATGCAAATGGTATTGCGTTACTAATGAGAGAACCAACGCTTCAGGTTTATGCTGTTGATAGAAGTAAAAATATGCTGAAGACCGGAGATCAGATGGCTCAAAAAAAAGGTTTTCACATAAAGAGTGTTATTAGTGATGCTCGAAATATACCGTTCCCGGATAATTATTTTGATGTGGTTACTCTGTCTTTTGCCTCAAGGCATTTGATGGTTGCAGACGTGTTTTCTGAGATACATCGCGTCCTCAAACCTGGTGGTCACTTTTATCATTGCGACATGTTAAGGCCGAGAAGCAGAGTCGTGGAAGAACTTTACTATATTTATCTGAAATTATGCTTGTACATTACAGCAAGAATTTTTGGTAGTGGTGCTGATGCTCTGGAGTGCAAGGACTACTTCATCAAGGCCCTGCGTATGTTTTATTCTTCGAAAGAAATTTCAGAGTTGCTTTTTCAATTAGGCTATTCTAATAGTACCAGCAAAAATATTTTTGCTGGCATGTTGGCTTTTCACAAGGCTTGCAAAGCATGGTGAGTGGTTGTTTGTACATCGTCAAAACCTTTTGAACTTAGAGTCGCCTGAATTGAGAGATACATTAGTTCATCACATTGGTTTCAGTATGAAGCGGACAGTCCGCTAACCAGCGAAAGCGGACATCCAGTCTATCTATCTTTATTGTTAATTTATGCATTTGAACTAACATTAGTGTTAGAGAAATTGTCATGAATCAATATAAACTGGAATATAGAGACATAGGAATAAGCATAAGTGATCTTCGAAAGGATCCAGATAATATTAGTGAATGGCATTGTCAAATCGTTTTAACTATTCCTATAAATGGTCAGATAGAAGATAAAATATTGGGTACGCAAGTATTCATTGCAGATAGTTCATCTCATGCTCTTGCTCAAGCTGAAAATAGAGCAAAACAAGAAGTGGATTCGATACTTGTGAAAATAGAGTGAAGAACAAGGGAAAAGTTTTTATTGTAATTCCTAGTCCCAACGCTCTGAGCGTCTGCTTTCCAGCGAAAGCGGACATTAACGTTAGCTAAATTATTAAAAATAATCTTTTAGCTTGTCTTTACGTAGTTTAATAGTCTGCACTTGATTGATAATAGATAGATCATTAGAAATATTGCAAAATATAGCTCTTGCACCTCGCTGTACCTAACACCAAACATCATCCAATTAGACCCAAATAATATATCAAGACGGTCAGGCATTCTGGAAAGGATGGCTAAAACTGCAGCCGGAAAGCAGACCTTGGAGGGATACAACCAATATTGCCAATTATTATGAGGTAAGTGTATGCACAACAACTTTCTTTTTAACGGCATATATATACCACCAACCAGAACCAAAATTTCCAATAAGAGTCTAGGCTTCTGATTAAACCAACCGCTCATATTGTGAAGATTAGTCTCATCTTGCTTATTAATTTCTTCTATCCATTTCGGTGTTTCCCAGCCTAGTAAATGTTGCCCCCAGCTTATTTCCTCTCCTGCAAAATAGATACATGCCAGTGTCACGAATATAATCCAGGCGTCAAAATGTTTTGCAACATCTTTTTCTTTATTTAAAAGTATCAAAACCCCGGAAACAATTGCTGGCACGAGCAGTAATGGAGTAGCCAGCTCAATAAGACCAGACTCACCTTTGAATAAGTAGTCAAAGGTATTGTTACTAATAAATGCAGTGCCAAATATAACTATGAATAAACTTACTGGTAGCCAGAGCCACAACCAGGCTTGCAGTTCTTTTTCTTCTTTGTTCATACAAAACCCTATTGTTTAGCTTACATCTGACATCTGAGTTGAATATACTTAGCAGCTGCTATCCAGCATTAAGAGACATCTATTAGCGTATCAAGCTATATTCTTTAATTAAAGATCAGCCGGAAAATTGTTATTTATAGTAATAATATCTTTATAAAATTTAAAGTAAAATCTCGTAATTCTTATTAAAGATACGCGCCGATTACGATTAAATCATTATTATAAATGCTAGCTTTGGGTAGGGAACTGACAATATTTACTTATTTCTGAACGTCCGCTTTCAGTTGCCATTTCAATCGGTCGATGCAACACATGCGTTAAAACGTTCTGCCGGTGTTTCAAACTTTAACGTTTCCCTGGGCCGTTCATTTAACTGACGTGCAACTCTATTTAACGTTGCCTGTGAGTGTACAGACAAATCAGTTCCTTTGGGAAAGTACTGTCTTAGTAAACCATTGGTATTCTCATTCGAACCACGTTGCCAGGGGCTTTGCGGTCACAAAAATACACATCGATGTTTGTCGCCAGGCTAAACCGCTGATGGTCTGCCATTTCTTTTCCCCGATCCCAGGTCAAAGACTTATACAGTTCGGTTGGTAATTTTTCTGCATGTTTAATCAATGCAGTGATCACGGTTTCAGTATCTTTGCCTTTGACTCTCACTAACATGACATAACGGCTATGACGCTCAACCAGTGTCGCGATGTAACTATTTTTTGAGCCGGCAATGAGATCGCCTTCCCAATGCCCCGGTACAGCACGATCCTCTACTGATGCCGGCCGCTCTCGGATTGATGCCATATTGGCAATTTGTCCAAGCCCATTCTTTTTAAGGCTTGAATGCCTGGAACGACGTATCGTGCGTTGGCTTCTAAGGGTCTGAAGCAACTCCTTTTTCAGTACGCCCCGGGCTTGAATAAACAAACTTCGATAAATCGTTTCGTGTGACACCTGTCTATTCTCATCGTCCGGATATTGTCTTTTTAACCAGCCGTCAATCTGCTTCGGTGACCAGTTCATCTTAAGCTTCGAGGCAACAATGCGTTTTAGCATGGGATGCTCGGCCAGTTTACAGGGTTTTGCCCGATGCGCCCTGTCCCAGGCCGCTTGGTCTGCTGTACTGGCTCGATACGCTTGCAAACCGCCGTTACGATTCACTTCTCGGCTAATCGTTGAGGGGGAACGACCCAGTTCATTGGCTATAGTGCGTAATGATAGTTCGCAGACGATACCTCTGGAAATCTCCTCTCGCTCGGAAAGTGTCAGTGCCAATCTGGCTCGATGTCGAGGGGGTGGTCGAATGCCTCCCGTTGGCGATAGCTGGGCGAATATTGAGGATGAAGGCCGGTCAAATGCCCTGCCAATGGCGTTGAGTGATTCTCCGCGCTGCCAGCGGGTCCACATCTCTGTTTTTTGTGCCGCCGTATAATTTATTCGTGTTCGGTATACCATTTTCTACACTCCATCTTTTTGTTATAAAGATAAAGTGTTGCGTCGACCAGTTGAAGCCACCGTATAAAGCGGACATTCACCAACGTCTGCTATCCAGCGAAAGAGGACATTCAGCAATATCTATCAAAATGTCAGGAACTAATTATCCAGATAAAGACGACGAGCAATTTCCGGTGAAAACAGAATGTAAATCGTCAAAAGAATTTTGATAGGGAAACTGTGATTCTACCATCGCATATATCAGGGGCAAAACCACAAGCATCAGCCTGATCCGTAGTTGTTGTATAGCTGAAGTCCATTACAAAACCGATGATTTGTTTGGACAAGTTAATCTTCCAGTCAAGATAATCGAAATCAGAAAAACCATGTTCACCTTCCGTATACTTGTAGCCACCATGTAGACCCAGCGTCATATCATAAGGTAAAGAAAAATCAAGTTGGCCATAAATATAGACGCTATCATCGGTGCCAACGCCAAACTCGTCATCGGTATAGCTAATATAAATATTTGTGCTGGGTTTGCTCGGCAAGGAGTCAAAGTTATAAAGTAAACCACTGTAGAACTCCAAAAAATGAAATTCTAGGGTATCATCTGAACGTGGATAGGATGTGTAATAGATGCCTACGTCCCATCCCAAACCATTACCGAATGCATCTTCAAATCCACCAAAATAGTCTATTTCAATTCCACCATCATCAGCATCAAAATCAATAGTGGAGGACCAGATGCCAGCGTAGAATTGAAGGGGTGTATACACATAATCTAACCCCCCCTGTATAGCAGGCTTTTCATCCGAAAGAGATAAGCCCTGATAGACGTATTCTGTTGTTAAAGTCACACTACCACCAAACACATGGGGAGATTCTGCGTAAGCCGAGGCAATACCTAGAAACCCGATAATTGGTAAAAAATCCTTGAAATCATTTTCAGTAACTGTTTTTAAAACATTAATTTTAGATGATATTGCGTTCTTTCACGATCTAACACTAATCAAATTCTACTTGGGTTGTCCACATCGGGTCGATAGTCACTTATCATTATTTTCATCCGAACGTCCGCTTTCAGTATGAAGCAGACACTCACCAGCGACTGCTTTCCAGCGAAAGCGGACATGCGGCTATTAACATTGATATACTGCTACCGACCCAAAAGCAGACACTATGACTAAATATAATATTAACAAGCACCACGCACTATAAACACCTGTTAAACACATGTCAGAAACCATTTGATAACAAGAGGGGAAATTATGATTACTATTTCACAATTAACTGAGTTATTAGGGTGGGCATCAGTAATCAATATTGCTTATCTTTTTCTAGCCACCTTAATTATTATGTTTATGAGAGGAACAGTATCTTCAATTCATAGCAAGATGTTTGATATGGACGAAAAGGAATTAAGCTCTATGTATTTCAATTATTTGGGCAATTATAAAATAGTGACATTAGTTTTTATGGTAGCGCCATATATTGCTTTAAAAATTATGGGTCAGTAAGTGTTTAACAAGGCCATTAAAAGCCGCGCACAACGTGCGCTGGACTCGTAACAAGTTGCTCATCTTTTATGGCGGCATTATGTCCGCTTTCAGTATAAAGCAGACATGAGTAAGCTGGAATAATTTATGACTTCAAATACATTGAGACATGGCTATGGTACCGATATGCCGATATGGGCATGGTGTTACTTTCCAATCGCTCTACTCGTGGTTCAGTTCCTCGCAGCGGAACTTCTTGAATACGAGACATACTATAAAATTATTGATACCGAACTTGGCCTGATTGAAAACCTGACTGCCTTGTTTGCTGTGTTTGCAATCATTACCGGCTGCCGCATTTGGTTTACACGATCAAACTTTCCATCTATGGCATATCATGTTTATATCATTCTTCTCATTTCTGGATGCATCTACATTCTCGGAGAAGAAATCAGCTGGGGCCAACATTATATGCAATGGGAAACTCCAGACTGGCTGGGTGATATCAATCAGCAAGGTGAAACCAACCTGCACAATGTTCATAATTTATTTGGTGTTGTGCCGAAGATAGGGCTGGAATGGTCGATCTATATATGCGGTATCTTTCTGGCCTTGAAGTTTCGTAAGAATAATACGGTATTTGATCCGAAGACAAACTGGCAATACTGGATCCTGCCAACCTTTATTATTTTTCCTTCTGCTTTATTCGCTTTTATTCTTCGCATTATCGATAGATTCGAAAACTGGTTCGATTGGGATTACACAGTGGACTGGGACGAAACCCATGAATGCCTACTACTTTATGTCATCTTGCTCTATATGCTTTCAATTCATAAACGATTAAAGCAGGGATAATATTGTATCTATACAATTCAGGTCTGATTTATGTTTGATATTTTTAAAGAAGATATCAAAGTTGTTTTTGAACGCGATCCGGCCGACGCCAAAAAGCGGCGCGTCTGGGCTTAATCGTTAGAAACTGAACGTCTGCTTTCCAGCGTAAGCGGTCATTTAGATTTATTTTCAATGCATGTGCCAGTAAGAAGCATACCTACGGCTGTTTGATAGGAATATGGTTTTTCATCACTCTCAACATTTTCATATATCCGAAGAGATGAAAATTGACTTTTCTCTTCAAATATTGTTACCACTTTATATGAAGCCATCTCCTTAGCATTGTTAAGTATTACTGGTTGGCTGGTTTTGTCAAAATTCGTAAGGCGAGCCTTTAGTGCAGTTGTACCTATTACTTTTCCTGTTTCACGATCGAGAAAGAACTTCCTATTCATGTAATTAGCTGCCCATCCGTGGGTTGCATATAATCCAACATCATTCATTTTTAAAATAGCTTCAATCGAACATGCATATTCTGAAGCAACCACAGGCAATGGATAACTTAGAATTAGTATTAATGTGATGAACACTTTTGAGATACAGCTTTTATTGGCCACTGTCATTTCCTATGTTGGTTTCACAGTCAGTATCTTAGTGTGTATGTAATGAAAACAGTTCGGTATGATATAAATCAATAAAACAAGGAAGAAGTCTCGATTATGTCACTTATCTACCGTCCGCTTTCAGTATTAAGCGGACATTAGAGATGATCAGAATATAGAGCGGGGGACTTCACTCATTCCGTGGGGGACTCATGGGGGAATTATCTAGAGAAATAACAAAGCCCTTACCTTTGCCATAACTGCCAACAGTACTGCCAACAAAATCAAATATTATCTGCCAGGTAAGGGAGTGAATGCCCTAACTCATTGATAAATATGGTGGGCCCGGTAGGACTTGAACCTACGACCAATGGATTATGAGTCCACTGCTCTAACCAACTGAGCTACAGGCCCGAATAGGAGAGTTGTATTGCTATTCCTGTTTATGAATCAAGATCAGGAATCAAGGAAGGTATTAAGTTGCTCTGACCTTGAAGGATGTCTGAGTTTCCTCAATGCTTTGGCCTCGATCTGGCGAATACGTTCACGCGTCACATCAAATTGTTTACCAACTTCTTCCAATGTGTGATCCGTATTCATATCGATTCCAAAACGCATACGCAAGACCTTTGCTTCTCTGGGCGTCAGACCAGAAAGTGCTTCCTTGGTTGAACGACGCAGACCCTCAAATCCGGCAGAGTCACTGGGCGCCAGGATGCTGGCGTCTTCAATGAAGTCACCAAGATGGGAATCTTCATCATCACCAATCGGGGTTTCCATTGAAATAGGTTCTTTGGCGATCTTCAGGACCTTACGTACTTTTTCTTCAGGCATTTCCATTTTTTCTGCAAGTTCATCCGGCGTTGGTTCTCTACCCTTTTCCTGAAGAATCTGTCTGGAAATACGGTTCAGTTTGTTGATTGTTTCGATCATATGAACCGGAATTCGAATGGTACGTGCCTGATCAGCAATCGAACGTGTAATCGCCTGGCGTATCCACCAGGTCGCATAGGTTGAGAATTTATAGCCTCTGCGATATTCAAATTTATCAACGGCCTTCATTAAACCGATATTGCCTTCCTGAATCAGGTCAAGAAACAGGAGCCCACGATTAGTGTATTTTTTAGCAATAGAAATAACCAGACGCAGGTTAGCCTCTACCATTTCTTTCTTGGCTCGACGTGCCTGTGCCTCACCGATAGAAATACCACGGTTGATTTCTTTCATGTCAGTGATGGTTAAATCAGAATCACCAAACAGTGAAATCAATTTTCCCTGAATCTTGATGATTTCAGCCTGCCGTTCCTTAACTGCTTTTGCGTATGGTTTTTTCGAACGGACAACATTTTTTACCCAATCGGTATTGATTTCATTGCCAGGAAAAGTTTCGATAAATTCCTTACGCGGCATGTCACAACCCTTGACACATATCTTCAGAATTTCTCGTTCAGAGGTTCGGATATAGCTGATAATTTCCTGAACATTTCTGGTTAAAATATCGAAAAATTTTGGTGACAGTTTTAATTGCAGGAAAATAGTACTTAGTTCTTCCTGAAGTTCTTTTGTCTTTTTATGACCCCTGCCATATCTCTTCAGGGCCTTCATGGTTTTTACATATTGTTTGGCAAGCGGATCGACAGTTTCTCGCACTTCTTCAATGCTTAATACATAAACCTCTTCTTCTTCGTCATCGTCCGAATCATCACCCTCTGCTACCGGGGTAGGCTGCTGGGGAACTCTACCAGAGTCCGGATAATAAGAATGATCGTGGAACCCAACAACCAGATCGCTGAGTTTATATTCTTCATTTTCGACGGCGGTATAGGCCTTCAAAAAAGTATTGAGTGTTCCCGGAAATGCACAAAGCCCTGACAGGACCTGGAGAATTCCCTGCTCAATACGTTTGGCGATCTTGATTTCGCCTTCACGAGTCAATAAGTCAACGGTCCCCATTTCGCGCATATACATGCGAACCGGGTCAGTTGTACGGCCAAATTCACTTTCAACACTGGCAAGTGCAGCGGCAGCTTCGGCGGCGGCTTCTTCATCAGGACCTTCAGTACTGTCGGTCATGATGATGTCCAGATCAGGTGGAGATTCGTATACCTTTATCCCCATATCATTAATCATGTTAATGATGTCTTCGATCTGCTCCGGATCAACAATTCCATCGGGCAGATGGTCATTCACCTCGGCATAGGTCAGATAGCCCTGTTCCTTGCCTTTGGCAATTAACACTTTCAAAAGGGACTGTTCTGTATTGTTTGGGGCAGCTTGTTTCTCTAATTCTTCGGTCATGTGTCTAGCCAAGGGCCGTAAGGCCTGCTCATCTCTCTAGGTTATGCACTCGGTAAAAGTCGTCTGTTTGATCAGAAAACCCTAAGTGGCTGTTTATGAAGGGGAAAGCATTTGCCCCAAACGCTCAATTATAGCATAGTTTCTTGCACATGCCAGTTTGATCTACTCTTCTGGATTGTGGGCTGGGCTGGGGTACATATTGCGCAGGTCATCCATATTCTGGATTTTTTGCAGGCGCGAGTCTCGTAACTGTTGTTGGTAGTCACGCGCTATCTTATCAATGATTTCCAGAAATTTGATTCTCAGCTCCTCTGGCTCGGTGAGCAGGTTATCCTTGATTGATAATTCCTTCAGCCGGTTTTCATATTTACTGTCACGCCAATGTTCCAATATGCCGGCACAGGAGATCTCCGGTTGTTTATGCACCAGGGCTAATAATTCGCGAAGAAATTCCACGCCCTGAGTCTCAATATCGTTTAGGGCATCTGACTCAACAACCATACCCAGTTCAGGGTTCTGTAGCAGGAAGCTGATGGCATTGGCAATCAGGGTGCTGTGCTCCTTGTTAAATTGATTCGTTGATACCAGATGTTGCGCCTGTGTTTTGCTGGCAGGCACCTCCTGTTTCTGTTCAACAAGATTTTTAAGACTGTCGATATTCATATCAGCCAGTTTGGCAATATCCTTGATCAGCAACTCACGCAATGCGCCGGCGGGAAGCTTGCCAACCAGCGGCACGATGCCATCAACCAATTGCCCCATCCCCTCACGACTATCCAGCTGGGTTCCCTGTTTGAATTTATCGATCAGATAATTTGACAGGGGGACATAATTACTAGCATCCTCGAATTTCTCACGACCGTGTTTCTGTACATAAGTATCAGGATCTTCCCCGTCCGGCATGAACATAAAATGGACCTGACGGCCTTCTTTCAGCAAGGGCAGGGCGATGTCCATTGAGCGCCATGCGGCTTTTTGACCGGCACTATCACCGTCAAAACAAAAAATAATTTGTCGGCAGACTCGGAATAGCCTTTCCAGATGATTTTCCGTAACTGCCGTACCAAGCGAAGCAACGACATTTCTTATGCCATGCTGGGCTAATGACAGTACGTCCATATAACCTTCCACGATATAGATACATTCCATATCCTTGAGTTGATGTCGTGCCTGAAACAGGCCATACAGTTCACGGCCCTTATGAAAAATTGGTGTTTCCGGAGAGTTAAGGTATTTCGGCAGGCTGTCATCAAAGACCCTGCCGCCAAAGCCGATTGCCCGACCGCGTTGATCTCGAATTGGGAAAATTACTCTATCCCGGAATCGATCGTAGTAACCACCATTGTCCTTTTCCAGCGTCATGCCAATTTCTGCGAGTCGTTGTTTAGCGGCATCGGAGGTACCCAGGGCATTGAGCAGGATATCCCAGCCCGGTGGGGCAAAGCCCAGTTCAAATTCTTTAGCGAGCTCACCGGAGAGGCCTCTTTGTTTCAGGTAATCTACAGCGCGATGGGCATCAGGAGATTCGCGTAGTTGTTGACAGAAATGCCGAACAACCAGTTCCATCAATTCGTAAAGTTCAGAGTTATCTTTGGTCTTGTTAAAATCACCTTGTTCACGCGGGACTTCCACGCCAGCGCGTGAGGCAAGTTCTTCTACAGCCTCGATAAAATCCAGGCCGTTGTAATCCATCAGAAAGCTGATGGCAGTACCATGTGCGCCACAACCGAAACAGTGATAGAACTGTTTGTTCTGACTGACGGTAAAGGAAGGTGATTTTTCATCATGGAACGGGCAGCATGCCTTGAAGTCTCTGCCGGCTTTTTTCAGGGGGACGGAGCTATCAACGATATCGACAATATCGACACGTGTGAGCAAATCATCAATGAAATGTTGTGGGATCAGGCCAGCCATAATCAACAATGAGTATACCAATAAATTCCGCTAAGAAATTGATGGTAAAAACTACAGTGAAATTTCAGGCACTTCCATTCAGGAAGCTACAGAACAGGTGATGTTTAGCTGAGTTGCTGTTTAACCAGACCGCTGACCTTGCCCATATCTGCACGGCCTTGTAGACGGGGTTTCAGCAGGCCCATGACCTTGCCCATATCTTTGGCGGATTCTGCACCACTGGCTTCTATGGATTCTGCGATGATTTGGCTGATTTCATCTTCTGTCAGTTGTGCCGGAAGGTATTCCTGAATAATCTCTAGTTCGAATGCTTCCTTTGCGGCGAGGTCATCACGGCCGGCTTTTTCAAATTGGTCAATTGAATCACGAATTTGCTTGGTCATCTTATTCATGATGGCAAGTACCATGGTGTCGTCCAGTTCTATTCTTTCGTCGACTTCTTTCTGCTTGAAGGCAGCAGTGATCAATCGCAGTACGCCAAGACGGTCCTTATCTTTACTGCGCATGGCAGTTTTGACATCATCATTGATGCGTTGTTGGAGTTCGCTCACAGGCAGGGGTAACTGATTTTCTGAGGGTATTGGAAAGGTTTAAATCAAACAGCCTTTAGTAAAGGCGTACGCGTCTGTTTAATTCTTTCATGACCTTTTTCTGATGGCGCTTTACAGCAGCAGCAGCTTTGCGTTTTCTTACCTGTGTTGGCTTTTCATAAAACTCACGCTTGTGGACATCGGCAAGGATGCCTGATTTTTCACAAGTTCGTTTGAAGCGGCGTAATGCAATATCAAAAGGTTCGTTGTCTCTTACTCTTACTGATGGCATATAATTATCGTTCCTAAAAATGTATTGTCGCTGGCTGAATTGTATCCAGCTCGACCGGAAAAGCCGGTAATTCTAGTGTCTGGGCGCAGAAATGCAATAATTATTAGCTATATGAGGCTATTTAGAGCTTTTTTGGGGCCAAATGAAGAAAATGATGAAGAAAATGAGAGATCTTGAATGAAAATACTCGGGCTGGAGACATCCTGTGATGAAACAGGCGTTGCCCTGTATGACACAGAACAGGGACTGCTTGCCCATGCCCTGCACAGCCAGATAGAGTTGCATGAGGTCTATGGTGGCGTGGTGCCAGAACTTGCATCCAGAGATCATGTGCGCAGGATCATCCCGTTGGTCAGGAAGGTATTGGCAGATGCGGGTGTTGCGGGCAGTGATCTGGATGGTGTTGCCTACACTGCAGGCCCTGGCCTGATAGGTGCCCTGTTGGTCGGTGTCTCAACCGGTCGAAGTCTGGCCTATGGCTGGAATATCCCTGCCGTGGCGGTACATCATATGGAAGGTCATTTGTTGGCTCCCATGCTGGAAGAACAAGCCCCGGAGTTCCCTTTTATTGCCTTACTTGTCTCTGGTGGTCATACGATGTTGGTCAAGGTCGAAGGCGTAGGTAGTTATGAAATTCTGGGTCAATCACTTGATGATGCCGCTGGTGAGGCCTTTGATAAAACTGCAAAATTATTAGGTCTGGGCTATCCCGGCGGGCCGGCATTATCGGCGTTGGCAGAGAAGGGAGATAACAAAAGATTCAGGTTTCCAAGACCCATGACAGATCGGCCAGGGCTGGATTTCAGTTTCAGTGGTTTGAAAACCTTTGCCGTGAATACTTTTAAAAAAGAAGGTGATGATGAACAAACCAGGGCCGATATCGCCTGTGCCTTTGTTGAGGCGGTGGTCGATACCCTGGGGATTAAATGTAAACGGGCGATTCAGCAAACCGGGATTAAGACATTGGTCGCGGCTGGGGGCGTCAGTGCAAATACTCAGCTGAGAGAAAGGCTGAAAGCAGTTTGTGCTAAGGAAGGGGCAGAGGTGTTTTATCCCAGGCCTGAGTTTTGTACGGATAATGGTGCGATGATTGCTTATGCGGGGGCATTACGATTGCAAGCAGGGGCCGGGGAGGCTTTGGGATTTGAGGGGAGGGCGAGGTGGCCGTTAAGTGAGTTGGAATGATTTTTCCGAGGAGACAGTCTTAAGCTTAACCTTTAATTGTGTTGTTGCTTTATAAGCAAACGCAGTGCTTCATTAACTGCCTTGGAGCTGGGAAATACTTTCATTACATCCGAATCCAGCAATACAACATTTGAGCCTTCTTCATATTGTTTTGCGTATTTACCACGAACACCAGATTTAATTAATTCTTCAGGGTATTCTTCTCTTAATGTGTCTTTATCATTGCTCATAAGCTTTACGTTCTTTCGGTGTCATCAATCTGGCAGATATAATCCTTACCTTGTTTTCACGTTCAGTATAGGCCACAAGTAAATATCTGTCTCGGTGCGATTTGCCAAAAATAAGGTATCGTTCTTCGTCTATTGAGTGATCCGGGTCGGGTACCATTGAGGAGTGGACATCACTGAAAACTTCACTAGCTTCATAAAATGAAACGCTATGCTTATTTTGCGCCTAGCTTGTTTTCTTGGCCGTTGATTAATTTCTTGATGTTTGGGGTGTGGCGCCAGAATAGCAATATGGCCATGAGCATGTTGCTGGCGATGAACCATGGGGAATCCAGGACAAAAGCCGTGTAGATGGGTGCTGTGGCGGCCGCTGTGAGGCCTGCCAGGGATGAATAGCGAAAGACAGCTGCCATCAGTAGCCAGGTGCCCATGAATGTCAGGCCGAGTATCCAGCAGGTTCCGAACAGTACACCGATCAGGGTAGCCACGCCTTTACCACCCTGGAAATTAAAAAATACGGGGAACAGATGACCGGTGAAGGCTGCCAGGCCGAT
>PVMK01133317.1_pt1 | contig 21400 bp, 21 predicted proteins | sample 1853481 | NCBI WGS metagenome assembly PVMK01 (sample SAMN08533507, study PRJNA380276) | Marine sediment metagenome, whole genome shotgun sequencing project.
TCTCGTAAAAAGTCCTATCGCCGGTCATTGCGAGGAACGAAGTGACGAAGCAATCCCATGATTTCAGAGACTTGGATTGATAGAGATTGCTTCGCTGCGCTCGCAATGACAGCTTGGCAGACTTTTTACGAATTCATCAATATTGTTAATCCTATTTTTTATATTTAAATGACAGAATTCCTTAACAAGGCACTTTAGATCATTTTAGGCATTTTAGGCACTTTGAGTATTTTGGTCACATTAGCTCAATTATGATCTATGTTTGCAAGATTTCATTCAACATCGACGTAAATTATATGATGCCGCTAAACGCCTACAATGCCCGGATCAGATCAATCATTTCTTTGACGGCCTTTTCCATTCCCGTCAATACCGCACGCGCAACAATACTGTGGCCGATGCTGAATTCATCAATTTCATCGAGACCGCTGAAGGCTTTGATACTTCTGTAGCATAGCCTGCGCCCGACTTTAACATTGAATTTGAGTTTGTGTGCAAGTTTGACGGAATCCACAATCTTAAAAAATGTCTGATGTCGTATTTTGGTTGTCTTGGCCTCGCAGTAAGCACCGGTATGAATTTCGACAATTCCGGCATGGGTCCGATGGGCCTGCTTGAGCTGTTCGGGTTCCGGATCGATTAAAATTCCCACGGGTATGCCGCTGTTTTGCAAGGTATCAACGGTTTCCCTTATTTCGTCTTTATGGACGACGAGGTCCAGACCGCCACCGGTGCTAAATTCCTCCCGTTTTTCAGGCACCAGAGTAACATGATCCGGCTTGATATCCAGGGCCATGCCGACCATCTCGCTGGTTGAAGCCATTTCCAGGATCAGTTTACTCTGTATCGTCTGGCGCAGGATTCGAACATCGCGGTCACTGATATTCCGCCGGTCTTCCCGCAAATGTACGACGATACCATCGGCTCCGGCCAATTCGGCCACAACCGCGGCTGCCACCGGATCGGGAAATGGACTTTTCCTGGCTTCCCTCAAAGCGGCCACATGATCTATCTTAACAGCTAGACCGGACATATATAAACCTCCCTTTATTCAAGTAATTTCAACAATTCGTTGTTTTTTTCTTCCATTTTGCGGGCTTCGGCTTCGGTATTTTCATGGTCATAGCCCAGAAGGTGCAAAGTCCCGTGGATGAGAAGCTGGTCAAAGCGGGTTTGCATGCTGATACCGGCGTTTTGCGCTTCCCGGTGCGCGTTGTCGGCTGAAATCACAACATCACCCAGAAGGTTGGGAGCGATGTCTGAGAATTGGCCCTGGCGCATGGAAAATGCAATCACATTTGTCGGGCCTTCGCGGTTAAGGTATTGGCGGTTGAGCTGCGCAATCTGTTGATCGTCAACAATGAGAATGGAAAGTTCTGCGTCAGGATAGCCCAAGGCGTTTAAGATGACGCTCGCCGTTTGCCGAATCTTCTTCTTTGAGATCCTGTGAATGCTTTGCCTGTTGCCGATCTGAACTTCCATTCTTCAATTTCCCTTTTTCATTTCCGTTTCCCGTTGCCCGGCTTTCACTATATTCGATGCGGTGATGATGGATGCCGTACAAAATTTTGTTAAAACTTCTTGCAATGTTATGGAGGTCTTTTAGGGTCAGCTCACAGGAGTCCAGTTGGCCGTCTGAGAAAATCTGGTTGATCAGGTTTTGGACCAGCCCCTGAATTCTTGAAGGGGTAGGGTTGTCCAAAGTTCGTGAAGCAGCCTCAACCACATCCGCCAGCATAACGAGACCGGCCTCTTTGGTTTGAGGTTTAGGTCCCCGGGTATCGGAAATCGTCGATGTTGACGGCATCCTCACCTTTTTTTTGTTTGGCCTTTTCGTAGAAAAATTTAATGATGCTGGTACCATGGTGTTGACGGATGGTATTGATGATCACCTGGCCCAGTTTATTTTCCCTGGCGGTTTCAACGCCGTCTTTGACGTGAGCGATCAGGATCAAGCTCGACATGGAAGGGGCCAGCTTATCATGCTTATTGCGGCCCTCGTTCTGGTTTTCGATGAAGTACAGGGGTTTTCTTATTTTGCCGATATCATGATAGTACCCGCAAACTTTTGCCAGCAGCGGGTTGGCACCGATTTGCGCAGCGGCAGCTTCTACCAGAGAGCCGACAATTACCGAATGGTGATAGGTGCCGGGCGCTTCGATCATCAACCGGCGCATGATCGGCCGGTCCAGATGGGCAAGTTCAAGGAGGGTGATATCCGTTGTATAATCAAAAGCAATTTCGACCAATGGAACGATGCCGGCCGTGACGATCCCGGCCACAACACCCCCCATAAAGGCAAAAGCCCAATCCCATATGAGTTTGGAAGTTGATAATTCCCCCATATAAAAGTGGATCGCGGTGGCCAGCACAATATTTAGCAACCCAAGCTTTGTGCCTGCGATGATAAACACTTTCCTTTCACGGCAACTCCGCAGCCAGTAGGCCGCCATCGTACCGCTAATCAGAAAATAAATAAAAATTTCAAAGCTGTTTTGAAAAATGAAAGCAAAACCGATGGCCATTACCAAGGCAATGGGAACGGCGACTGCAAGCCCTAAAAACAGACAGATAATCATAGCCCCCGCAGCCAAGGGGATGCCGAAATAAATTGACTCTTCCGGTATGGAGACCGGTGCATTGTGGGTCAGCAATTCTGAAAAAGACGCGGAGACCGCTGCCAGAAAGAAAAAGGTCAGGGACAAACTGGCAATCAGAAGCAAGTTTTTATTATGATAGTTGGCCATCGGGCCCTGAACGTTGAGATGCAGAATGTAGGTGGTGATCAGAAGGCTAACTAGCAGCAGGGCAGCGCCAAGGCTGCTGAGCAATATCTGCTCCTTTTTGGTCTGGGACTGCAGCGCCTCCAATTTTACCAAATCAAGTTCGCTTACCCGCGCACCTTCTCTCAGAAGCATTTCCCCGGCCTTGATTTTATATAAAACCGGCTTGATTTCTGCCCCAATTTTGTTCTGGCGTTCCTGGGTTTCGCTGCGGTTTAAAGTGATATTGGGTTGGATAAGCTCCTGGACGAAGTCCACGACCAGATTTTTAAGCGTATAATCCAGGTCCTGCAGGTCGGGTTGGCCAATGGTGCGGACCATTGCTTTGGCCTGATTCAGTCCGTAAAATTGATTTAAGTTGCCCGCAATCCTTTCTTTTTTGGTAGCGACATCCCTTAAGATGATGCCTTTGTCCAGTTCCTTTAGCAGGATTTCTTTGTTGGTCACGACGCCGTTGTTTAAAATTGAGGTGAAAATCTTACTGATAAGATTGGCAACTTTAATTGAAAAGCCTTCTTTGGCAAGGGCTTGATAGGCGCCTTTGCTGACGCGAATGCCGATGGTTTCCTCAAATTGTTCCTGTTTTTCCTGGACCAGCTCCTGTATGGATGGCTTCGGATCTTGAGGCTGGATTGAGTCAGGTTCTGATTGAGTTTCCAATTCCTGGAGTCGGCTGCTTTGGTATGATTCAATCAGTGAGCTTAAATCGCCAAAGGCCTGCGCCACATTGCGTTTCAGCGTATTGGCCAGATTGGCATCGAAGTCGTAAACCGTTAGCACATCTGCCATGGCTTGCTGGCGGTTTTTGTCGGTCGCCGCCTGGTCTTCGATAAAGAAATCCCTGGACGCCTTGATATCACGTTCAACCACATCTCCAAGGTTATATCGTTGTTTGGTGATGACCAGACTCGGATATAAAATAATGATGAAAAGGATGGTAGACAGCACCAGAATCCCCCACCGAATTCGGGTGTTATTGTCCAAAAGCTTGTTGATGGATTCTCTGCTTTTTTCGAAATTCATAAACATACCACAAATGTTACCGGCGAACACACTGCCGATGCACGGCTGCACTGCTCCTTGCCGCTAATCATCCCCAGCGGCGGTATGATGTCACTGCTCCTTGCTGTCCTCAAATTCCTCATAAGCCTTGATGATGCTCTGCACGAGTTTGTGCCTGACAACATCCAGTTTTGAAAAAAAGACAAATTTGATGCCCTCAATTCCCTGAAGGATATTTTTGGCCTGAATCAAACCCGATGTCCTTTCGGCCGGTAGATCTATCTGGGTGATGTCTCCGGTGATGACCGCCTTTGAATTGAATCCGATGCGCGTCAGGAACATTTTCATTTGTTCCGGAGTCGTGTTTTGGGCCTCATCCAGGATAATAAAAGAATCATTTAAGGTGCGCCCCCGCATGAATGCAAGCGGTGCCACCTCGATGGCGCCTTTTTGCATCAGATTCGCGACTTTCTCAAAGCGCAGCATATCGTGCAGGGCGTCATATAAGGGCCTCAAATACGGATCTACCTTTTCTGCCAGATCCCCGGGTAAAAAACCCAATTCTTCTCCGGCTTCTACTGCCGGACGTGTCAGGATAATGCGATCAGCAAGTCCTTTTGTAAGGGCTGAAACCGCCATTGCCATGGCCAAATAGGTTTTTCCCGTGCCGGCCGGGCCGATTCCAAAAACTATATCATATTTTCGAATGGCATCAATATATTCCTTCTGAGCCGGACTTTTAGGGGCAATGGTTATTTTTTTTGAGGTAATGAAGACGGCATCTAAAAATATTTTTTTCAAATCGGCGCGGTCATTTCCGCTGAGTACCCGGACCGCATAATCAATGTCATTGGCGTGAATGGGGTATCCTTCCTTTATCAGGCCGTACAGCTGTTCGAGCACGTTTTGTGCCAGGCGCGCGGCAATGCGGTCTCCTTGAATAAATACCGTACTGCCTCTTGCGTTCACGGTGATTTCCGTGGCCTCGGCGATTCGCTGCAGATTGCTGTTGTTTTCTCCAAACAACTGCCTGGCCATTTCAATATCCGGAAAATCAAGCGTGATTTGTTTGTTGTCTGATATGTCATTCATTTTGTTTACGATCAACTTAGGCGGAATGAAGTCCCCAAGCCTTAACCGAAACCGCTGCATGGCGTTTTAATCTCGGGGGCTCTATTTCCTATCACAACCTAAAATGATTGCAAGACCCTTTCTATTTTAGACCGAAATCGGTTCAAAATACAAATCAGAACCCCATTTTCCCCGACAAAAATACCTTGACTCCCAAAATATGCTCTGTTAGTTCAACCGGCTGATACGGTTGCAATTTGTACCATTATGCATGATCAGTTGATAGGGGCAGGCAAAACGTCTGGATGATTACATGGTCTTCAGATCTGTAACCGTTTATGTGATTAAATGAACCCATTTGATATTTTCATTATAATTGTATTAGGTTACAGCATCGTCCGGGGCCTATTCAGGGGTTTGATCAAAGAAGTTTCATCCATTATAGGTATTCTGGGCGGCTTTTATGCGGCCTATTCATATTACCCGATGGTGGCCAAATTGATCTCCGGTTTGATTATTAATCCATCGTATTTAAATATTTTAGGTTTTCTGATTATTTTTTGCAGCGTGCTCATCATCATTACCATCCTTGGGGTTGTCATCAAATATCTGTTGAATGTGGCTTTTTTAGGATGGGTCGATCGGATATGTGGTGTCGGATTTGGATTGATCAAAGGTGTTTTAATTGTCACGGTATTGTTTATCATTCTGACCACTTTTCTTCCCAAAGGTGCTCCGTTAATCAAAAAATCGGTTCTCGCCCCCCATGTCATCTGGATCTCTGAAAAAATGGTCAAGGTTGTCCCGAAGGAGATGAAAAAAGACTTTTCCGGCAAACTCAACGAATTTAAAAAAGCGTGGAAAATCCCAAAATAAAATCAGAAAAGGATTCCATAAAGGCCCTGGTTGCGCTGGTTGAATCCTTGCGGGGAGAGCCCGGATGCCCCTGGGACAAGAAGCAAACCCCCCGAACCATGCTCATCTATCTGATAGAGGAAATGTATGAGCTTGTCGATGCCATTGAGTCAAACCGTGCTGAAGAAGTGCGGGAAGAGCTCGGGGACGTTTTATTTCATATCGTTTTCATCACCCGATTGTTTCAAGAAACGGGCGACTTTTCGGTTTACGACGTTGCCCGGGACATCACAGAGAAAATGATTCGGCGCCATCCCCATGTGTTTGGCACCACCAGAGTTGATAATACCGACGAGGTCAGGCAAAATTGGCATAAAATAAAACAGAATGAAAAGAAACAGTCTAAAAAAGGATCGGTTCTTGATTCGGTGCCCAGAAAACTGCCGTCTTTAATGCGAGCCTACCAGATTGGTGAACGCGCAGCGCACTGCGGTTTTGATAAGGAAGATCATGAAAACCTTCTAAATAAGCTGAATTCTGAATTCGAGCAGCTAAAGCAAAGCATAAAGCACAACCAATCAGATCGAATTTCAAATGATTTCGGTAGCTTGTTATTTTCTCTGGTTCATTTGGCACGGCTTCTAAAAATCCACCCTGAAACCGCCCTGTCGGGTGCGGTTAAAGTGTTTGAGACGCGGATCAGGCAGATGGAAAAAAGGGTTTCTGAAAAATGATTGCAATTATTGACTATGATGCCGGCAATCTTGCCAGCGTATTCCGGGCGGTTTCCCATCTTGGATTTTCATGTGCGATCACCAATGATGTTAACGAGATTAAAGCGGCGGAGCGGATTATTTTTCCGGGAGTTGGTGCCGCCGGAGCGGCTATGGAAAGTTTGCAGCGTTCAGGGCTGGATGTTGTCATCAAAGAAGCGCTCGCCGAAGGGAAACCCATACTGGGTATTTGCCTGGGTTCGCAAATTATTCTGACGCACAGCCAAGAAAATTCCACTTCGTGCCTGGGGATTTTAGACGGGAGCGTACGCGCATTTGCGCCTGATCGCCAATCAGAAGATGGCCAAAAACTAAAGATTCCGCACATGGGATGGAATGGCATACGCATAGAAAAATCCCATCCGCTGCTTTCCGGTGTGGGAGCAGATGATGAGTTTTATTTTGTGCACAGCTATTATCCGGACCCGCAAGACGCCGACACCGTGATTGCCGTAACGGACTATGGAATTTCGTTTGCCTCGATTGTCGGGTTTAATAATTTATTTGCGACCCAATTTCACCTTGAAAAAAGCGGACGGCCCGGGCTGAAGATACTGGAAAATTTCTGCAGATGGACACCCTAGTGTTGCGTCCCGCATGTAATTTGCAAAACACGGTTTTATTTCAGGTGTCCGGTGTCGGGCCATTATCTGCTGGCTTCTGGCTTTTTGTTGCTGGCTGCTGGTCACTGAGTCCAAAATTTTAGGAATAAATCGCGGGTTTGGAAACCTGGGTGCCTATAACCGGAAATTAACAACCACAGATAAGGGGCAAGAGCCCAGCAGCCAGGGGCCAGCTGCCAGCCGTATCAGCCAGTGACGGCCAAAACGCTGACACCTGAACACTGAAACCTGAAACCTCGATCATCGTACATGTTTGGAGTTTTGAATTTTGGTCATTGTAATTTGCTTGATATTTGTGTTTTGGGATTTAAGAATTTTGGTGTTTAGACCTTTATCGATTTAAGGATGAAAAATGCTGAGTAAACGAATCATACCCTGTCTGGATGTGCGAGAAGGTAAGACCACCAAAGGTATCAGGTTCAAAAATAATGTGGACATTGGTGATCCGGTTGACATGGCCCGGCTCTATTACGAAGCTGGGGCCGATGAAATTGTTTTTTATGACATCACGGCCTCTTATGAAAAACGGGCGATCATGCTGGACGTCGTCAAACGCGTGGCAGAGACCATATTTATCCCTTTTTCCGTCGGGGGCGGCATTCGGACAGTTGCGGACATGCGAAATGTGCTTTTGGCCGGTGCCGAGAAGGTTAGCGTCAATAGTGCGGCCGTAAAAAATCCCGACATCATCGCACAGGGCGCCAAAGCATTCGGTAATCAGTGCATTGTTCTCGGCATGGATGCCAAATTCGTGGGCGCGAACGAGAAAACGCCGTCGGGTTATGAGATCTATATCAACGGCGGAAGAACTGCCATGGGGATGGATGCCTTGAATTGGGCCATTAAAGCCCAAAAACTCGGCGCCGGGGAGATCTGCTTGAATTCAATTGATGCCGACGGGACCAAAGCCGGATATGAACTGAATCTGACGGCGATGATTTCTGAAAATGTCGATATTCCGGTGATTGCCTCCGGCGGCGCCGGCACGCCCGAACATCTGCGTGATGTGCTTACCAAGGCCAAAGCCGATGCGGCCCTAATTGCTTCCATGGTCCATTATGGGACTTATACGATAACCGAAATTAAGTCCTTTCTGGCAAAAAACGCGGTTAAGATTCGCAAAACCTGGTGATGAATCACACACCCGCAAAGGGGCGCGCCGGCCTGGCTTCAAATATGGACATTCGACCGGTTAACGTACTACAGTTATTAGAACCCATCTCAAAAAGGGGCAGATATCGCCCCCTTAAGCCATTTCATTCGTCAGGACGTATCCGGGGGGTATTTTGCGAACGATTACCCCGTCTTCGTCATATTCCTCGACGATGATCTCGCCATCTTCGAGGATGTTTTTCCGTTTCATCTGTTCCTCTTGTTTTAGGTTCAGTTCGGATCTGGAACTGTCTTGCGTTTTTTCAATGGGTCTTTGCCTTCGAATTTGATCACTTTTCTTTACAGCGAGATCCTGGTCATGCATCTCACTATCATAATTTGCGCGCACCGTGTGTTGCATGGTGGCTTCTCCAATAGCATGTAACATGATGATACCCTCCTTTTTGGTGATGAGTCCTCCTGACTCATACACTGATGTTGCTATCTGTCAGCCTCTTTTTCATCTGCGTCTTTTGCCAGTTGTTCGAGCCTGTCAATCAGAAAGTTCGTATCTTTAACCGATAACGCGGTTGTTGTTTTTTTATTGAGGTCGTCAATAACATTAAATACGAACGCGGTTTCCTTTTTGTTATCAGATTCAAAGTTGCTTTTTGCATTCTCCCGGGACAGATCTTGTTCTTGTGTCTTAATTTCACCCTTAGAGCCATAGTTGGAAATTTTACTTAAAATGTCCTTCGCGACCTTTTCAATCGTGACCCTGCGTTTGCCCTCGGTCGAAAGATTAATTTGATCCAAAGGCTGTTTTTTATTTCCCGGTTTCAGTTTTTGGGACGCTTCTGTCCTGACTGAGCTGTTTGCTGTAAACATTTAACACATTATGAATCTGATAACTGGACACAAACATTTGGCAATTTCCCCCTGTCTTCTTTATCGGTTGGCTTTAGAATATACTTTAGTAAAAAATGGATTATGATAGAGAGGTATTTATATAACCTTTTGTTTTTATAACATATAATTAATATTGCAAAGGGATCCACGGTGGGAAACAGTTGATAGAAGTCATCTCGATTTTATTGATTTGAAAATCGACAGGGGAGGATAAAGAAATGCCGTTCGACCCCAATCGTCAGGGTCGAATCCCTTATTTCGGAAGCCGTTTCCGGTTAATCTTCGAAATCGCCGGCCGGGCCTTTGTCACTACTTATTTCAGCAGCACGTTTCTTAATGAACTCAGGTGTCCAATTTTTAGGGTCTTCAATTCGCTGTGCTTTCGGGCCGGCGGCGTAAGATCCGGTATCGAGGATGGCTTCGATGGCCAGCGATGCGGTGTTTTCAGCATTAAAAACATTGACCAACAGGTTGTAGGCAAAATCTTCAACCCGTTTTATCATTCGCTCGCGAATCGGCTGAAGTTGCCCGAGCAGTTTATTTTCAAAAGGCAGATTCAGTTTTTTGTAGTTGCCGGCTTTATATCCCTGGGCATCGGCGTAGGCCACCATTTCAGACCACATCTGTTCGCTAACCCCGGTATCTTTAACTTTTTTGAAGTTGCCGTCATCGTCAAGGATGGCATTGCCGTAATCATTGACTTCCAGGCCCCATGAAATCATCTGCAGCGCTGTTGCGACATTGGCTTTGGTGGTTCGGGTCTTGGCGGCAATATCTCGCAGGCGATCTGAATTGTTGCCTGAAGTACCGTGTTGCGCCCCGGAAATATGATAATCACTCAAAGCTTCATGAATTTGTTTGGTTAAGTCGACCTGTATTCCCTGACCGCTGGCCTCAATCCCATGGGTGGTGCCGTTGTTTAATGCGATCCAGTCCGGAAAAATGTCGTGGGCGTTTAATCCCTGAATGAGAAACTGGGCCTCTTCTACGGTAGAAAGACCCCTCTTTTCCTTTAATTTCACCGACTTCAGTTTCAAGCCCCGCCCATTCGGGGACATATTTGCCCAGCGCGATGCTGGCCGACAGGTTTTTATCATCCGCCATATGGGATGCATCGATGGCGGCAGATGTGATGCCGGCCTCAAACAGGGTGGGTATTTCCACTTTGGCGGCCTCAATATCGGCATCGTTTTTAATTCCGTAGTGGTCGGCATGGATGGCCACCGGAACCGTGATTTCGAATTCATTGCAGACGGCATCAACAATGCGGGCGATATTCCAGTAGTTGACGGCACAATAGGCGTTGGCGCCGCCTTCGGACTTGGCGATTTCGATGATCAGAGCGGCATTGGCTCTTTGGGCGGCTTTCAGGACACCGCGGATGACAAAGCTGTTCCGGCCGTTGGCCGCCATGGCAATCGCCTTGCCCTTCGCCAGCATGGCCCGATCAATAAATTTAGCGCTAACAATCAAAGCCCTGGAATTCGGAAATAGCTTTACAATATTTGGCGGACGGCCAATTTGAAGGGCTTCATCAAAATGATCGGGTTTTCCGGTTCCAGGGCTTTGTGGGGGCATGGTTGTTCCTCCTCTATATTTTATACCGCTTTCCATAATAATGTTCCGAATTGCGGAATTGGGGTGTAAGCGCTTGTACGGTTGTAGAAAAAAACGTTTGAATACCGGAACGTTTTTTTGACAACCACTATAAAATGAATTCAACCAAACAAAAGAAGGTGAGTTCCAACAGAAATATAAGGGGCCAAAAGGTGTAAAGAGAATGAAGAATCGTATAGCTGCGAAGAAAAGATTTACATTACGCATAAATGTCGACCAGGACTCCCACCCGGTCCGCATCGGAATACTGCAAACATCGGCTGACATCGTACCTGTCGCCGGGCACATCAAAATGGATGGTATCGACCTTTATATCCGAATGCGGCCGCTGAAACCGGTTATGCCGCTCGATCGATTCCTGCCCGGGATCATGATTTGCAACACTATTTTCCTGAACATAAGGCTCAATCTGATAATTATGATCGGGATAGGGTATCAGATTATAATTTGAAGAAACAACCATCTTTTTTCCGAGACCTTTAGTTATCCATATTGATAGATTTCGTAAGTCGTATCTTGATCGAGCCTGGCATCTATTTCATTTTGAATTTCGATTCGCTCACGACAAACTACCCATTCCCTCCAGTTATCAAGGGATTGCCAGGTACTGACAACCAAATATTCGCCGGCGGTATCTATTCTTTTTAAGGTTTCACCGGATATATATCCGGGCTGGTTGGTCGCTAAATTCCGTAAGCGCCTGAAAAGAGGCAGCAGGTCATTAATCCTTTCTTCAGCGATTACCCGCCTGATGAAAATTTTAACGGCCATGAAGCTTTCCCCAAGTCCAAATGATGATCCGGTAAAGGTAAAGGGAGAATAAAGAAAATAATAGGGCGCTGTCAAGCAAAAATTTGCTTAAATACCATTCCGAGACGTTTATTTCAGCTTGCTGGAAGACCGGGCAGGTTGAGGTCTGAACCCTTGTGGATAGAAATATAGTGATGGCGTTGGAAAAGTTCAAGCTGAGAAGATCGCCGGACCGGAAAAATTCAACTTATTCTTAAACCTAATTGAGCGAAAGTCGAGGGTGCCCCAGCTTCAAGGCGTCCAAGGGCGAAGCTGTAGTCGTCTACCGCGAACCCTTGGCAACGCAGAAGATGGGGTGGCATCGGCTTTCCCGAAGGGTAAACAAAATGAAAAGATTTTCTTAAAACTATAACTCAGCAATAGAAGACATATTAAATTTTGGAAAACATAACCAAAATGGCAACTATTTTAAAACGTTACCCCTGTTTTTCATTTTGTTTACGATCAATTGGGGTTTGACTGGCGATTGGCTATAAGTGTATTGATTTATTGGAACATCGCTACTCGATCTCTGCGAATACGGGCGCATCAATAGCCATCATCAGGCCCATCGAATAACTTTGTGTTATTCGGGTTTGGTTCCCTCGATTTTTGGTTTGTGATCCTCTCGTTATAGGCGTCGACCTGGGCTTTATATGCTTTTCCATTTTCCTCATAGGCTTCTACGCGTTTGTTCATATGTTCAATTTTTTTATTGTACTCGATTATCTGTTCCCTGGTTTTGGCCTGTTTTTTTTCTTTGGCAAGCTGCTCCTTTTCTTTCAGCAATGCCTCATATTCCTGGTCTATTTCACTTTTTAGCTTCTCGATTTGATTTTTAGCATCTGCAAGGCTTTCTGGTTCATCATCTGACAGGTCCGGAAAATTTGTCTGCTGATCTGCTGCCGCCTGATCTGCCTGATTTTCCTGGGTGGCTTCCTGCTCGGGGGGGGGGTCGCTTACCGATTCGATATAACTGCGAATTTTAGCCCGTTGCGCTACGGGCACCTGGTTGATATCATCGGTGAAACGGACGTTGCCTTCTTCATCCACATATTTGTAAAATTCGGCAGCGGCACTTACTGAAAACATCAAAAAGGTGATTATGATAAAGATCTTGAGATAGTTCATCAATGATTTCTCCCTGGCTATGAATGGTTCTGCCGTTATAGTTTTGATGATATTATAAAAATTTATCACATGCGGCTGCTGATTGCAAATTTGCAACCCGGGTTTCAGCAATTCTCGGTGAGATACCAGAGCGTTGAGATTGCTTCGCTTCGCTCGCAATGACCCGCAAGTGTTTCGTACTGTCATTGCGAGGAGCGTGAGCGACGAAGCAATCTTTTGCTTCATTTCACCGAAAATCTCTGCCCAGGTTTTGCAGCCGCGGTCCTTGCAATCCGTAAGCTGTCAGCTGAATCACTGGATGATCCTGAGAATATTTTGGCTTCTCAGGCTCCTAAATTTAAATTTCGGCCAAAAAAGATTATACTTTAAAAAAAAATCAGTCTGCTATCTTCGCATATGAAGCCAACAACCCTTCTGCGAAAGGAACCGCCATGCTAAGCGAAAAGGAGAAGCTGGATGCCCTGACTACCTTGGGAATTGATCTAAACCGGGTGCAGGACCTGGATATCATGATGGAACGAATTCTTACCGAGGCCCGGCGTTTTGTCAATGCGGATGCGGGCTCCATTTATATCCGGGAAAAGGACTTACTGCATTTCGCCTATACCCAAAATGACACCCTGCAACAGCGTCTGTCCGACGGGGAAAAACTGATCTATTCCACGTTTCACATGCCCATCAATGAGGAAAGCATTGCCGGCTATGTGGCTACCACGGGAAAACCGCTGAACCTGCCCGACGTTTATTCCATCGACCCCACCTGTCCGTATCATTTCAGCAAGGGATTCGATAAAAAAACACGCTATGCCACGCGATCGGTGCTGACGATTCCGCTGAAAAATCATAATGATGATATCATCGGTATTCTTCAAATTATCAATGCCGAAGATGAGGCTAAAAATGTCATTGCCTTTTCGCAAAATGATGAGAAGATGATGCTTCACTTTGCCAGTATTGCAGCGGTCGCGTTGGAGCGCGCTCAAATGACCCGCGCTATTTTGCTGCGAATGATACGCATGGCGGAGATGCGTGATCCCAAAGAAACCGGTGCGCATGTAAACCGCGTCGGCAGCTATGCGGTGGAGCTTTACGAAAAATGGGCTAAAATACGCAATTTGAGTCAGAAGGAGGTCGATAAGCATCGGGATGTCCTGAGAATGGCGGCGATGCTTCATGATGTGGGTAAAATTGCCATCTCCGATTTGATCCTTAAAAAACCCGGTCGCTTTAACAAAGAAGAATTTGAAATCATGAAACAGCACACGGTGCTGGGAGCCCAGCTGTTTTCTGACCGCCAGTCGGATTTTGATGAAGCCGCGATTCAAGTCGCCTTAAACCATCATGAACGCTGGGACGGCCTCGGTTATCCAGGACATGTTGACCTTCAAACCGGAAAAGCTCTGAAAGGTTTTAAACAACCGGACGGCCGCCCGGTCGGAAAGAAAGCAGAGGAGATCCCGCTTTATGGGAGGATTGTTGCCCTGGCGGATGTATACGATGCGCTTTCATCCGTGCGCGTCTATAAGGAAGCCTGGGACGAATCCGAAGTGCTTGATAAGATCGAAAGTGAATCCGGACGCCATTTCGATTCGGAACTGGTGGAAATATTTTTTTCCAGCCTCGACTTCCTGCGTGCGGTGCAGCGCAGGTATCAGGATGAAGATTAGTGCCCGAATTGAGCGAAAATTGCTCAATTCGGGGTTAATTGTTATTTGTTAAATTCAGTCATCTAGAATTTGACTGCTTGACACCCGAAACCTTATTTTATTATTCACTGTTGATGATATATATGAAACAGTTTTATTCCGTGTAAACCATTAACCAATAACCAACAACGCTATAACGAATAACGCCGAATATGAGGATACAGCTACGATCTATGAAGGCAAACCGCGTCATTATTTTTTTGTATATTCTTTTGGTTTTCAGCGCATGTGTGCAAAAACCCCCGGTTTCCACCGAACCCGCGCCGGTGGGCGTTGAAGATGAGCTTTTTGTTGCAGCCGAGAAAATGTTTGAATTTCAAGACTACGCCCAGGCTCTGGAAGCTTATCGTGCTTATGTCAACCAGTATCCCGACAGACCTCTGGCACCCGCTGCTTTGATGAAAATCGGCAAAATCAATTCAATTTTGGGCAGCTATGTTGAAGCGCGTCGCGCTTATAATCGCCTGATTTCAGAATACCCCCGGAGTTCGTTCAACCCGGATGCCCGGGTGGAGATTTTGCATACACTTTACAAGGAAGGTGCTTATTCAGCGGTTATTGAGCAGGCATCTGAAGTTTTGCGGAGTCTCGATTCAGCCCCGCACATTTTCCGGACCTATGCCTTGGTGGGTGATGCCTACCTGGCGCTCGGATCGCCGGTTGATGCCTTCAAATACTATGTGGAAGCCCAGCAAATTGCTTCGGAGCTGGAACAGGAGGCCATCACCCAGAAAATAAAAACAGCCATTGCCCAGCTTGATTCAGTAACAATTGCCGGGCTGCTGAAAAGTCGGGAAAGACATATTCCCCGGGAATACCTGATGTTTCAGCTGGGGTTGAACTTCGCCATGGAGGAAAAATATGATGACGCCCTGGTGGCCCTGGAAAATTTTTTGGATCAATTCCCCTGAGCACGAAAATGCGATGCTGGCTGAAGATCTGATTAAACAGATCAAAGAAAGCGCACTATTTAATCGCTATACCATTGGTTGTCTGCTGCCGCTTAGCGGGCCCTATCAAGCAGTCGGTTCTCGGGCTTTGAAAGGCATTGAACTTGCCCTTGAACGCTTCAGCGCCCAATCCAGCGGTCCTCAGATGAATATTGTTGTCAAAGATTCAGGCGGCAATCCGGATCAAACACGCCTGGCGATGCAGGAATTGATCGATGAGAAGGTCGCCGCCATCATCGGTTCCATTGTCACAGCTGAAGTTGCCGCTGCCGACGCCCAGGCAAACAGAATCCCAATCATTACCTTAACTCAGAAAGACAATATTACCTCGATCGGCGATTATGTTTTCAGGAACTTTATTACCCCTGAAATGCAAGTAAAGGCCTTAGTCGATTTCACCACCACATCACTCGGTTTGAATCGGTTTGCGATTCTTTACCCGGATGAAACTTACGGCATCACATTTATGAATCTGTTCTGGGATCGGTTAATTGAGAATGGAGGAAAAATCGTCGGGGTCGAAGCCTACAACCCGCAGCATACGGATTTCGCTGAGCCCATTAAAAAACTTGTCGGGCTGTATTATGATATTCCCCAGGATTTAAAAGAAGCTGCTGAATTGAGCGTGGAAGAAGATGAGCATCAAAGGGATTCGGACTCGCCGTTGGGTCAGGATAACACCGATGAGAATCAAGCGCAGAAAACTGCCGAAGAAGAACCGGAGGCAATTGTTGATTTTGATGCCATATTCATTCCGGATTCACCCCGGACGGCCGGTTTGATTATTCCGCAGCTGGCGTTTTATGATGTCAAAGATATTTATCTGCTGGGCACGAATCTATGGCACTCGGATGCGTTGATTGAAATGGCCCCCCGGTATGTTCAAGGCGCTATTATGCCCGATGGTTTTTTTCCTGGAAGTTCGGCACCGGTTGTGCAGGATTTTGTCAGAATATTCGAAGAGACCTATCAGGAAAAACCGGGATTTATTGAAGCGGTGTTATACGATTCAGCCATGATGGTCTTCAGTGTGCTTAATCAACCCGATCTTCGATTTAAAAGTGAACTGAAAAATGAACTCTTAAATATGGCTGGTTTTTCGGGCGTCACCGGCCCTACCCATTTTGATGAGAATGGAGAGGCGCAAAAGCAGCTGTATCTGCTGAGGGTTAAAGGGAAGAAGTTTGTTGAATTACAGCAATAACAACAAGATAGTGCCTAAAATGCCTAAAATGACTAAAGTGCCTAAAGTTATGGTGTCGCTTCACTCCATCTTTATTTTAAATAAAAAAGACAGAATGCCTTAATTTTAGGCATTTTAGATCACTTTTAACTTTAGCTCACTTGTTTTTATGAGCATTTTGAATGGGTGTTTAACAGAGTAATCAGGTATTAGAAGGCGTTGAGGAATTATCGCTAGTCATTCTTAAGTGACCCTTGCCCGGTTGCTTCCAGCGCGTTGCGCCACAGACTGCCTTTCGGATCGATCTGTTTGCGTTTCCCGGCCACCGTCTTCATGGGCACATGGACAAAGTTGTTATTCCAGTGCCCGATTAGCAGGTTTGTTTTGCCGGCCATACCGGCGTGGACCGCATTGCGCCCCAGGAAATTGCAAAAAACGCGATCGTTAGCGTTTGCCGGCAAACTCCTGATCATATAGCTTGGATCGATATATTTGGTGGAGATGTTGATGCCCTTCGCATCGAAATAAGATATAATGGTCTCCTTAAGATATATCCCAATATCTTTGAGTTTAATATTGCCGGAGGCATCGCGTTCGGTTTTTTGAGTCTCAAAAAATTTTTGACCGGCGCCCTCTGCGACAACAATGACCGCATGCCCTCTATCCGCCAATCGCGCCCGCAACGCTTCTAACAGCCCATTGGGCCCATTCAGATCGAAATCGACCTCGGGAGTTAATACAAAATTGACATCCTGCTGAGCCAATGCGGCGGTTGCCGCAATAAAGCCCGAGTGCCGGCCCATCAGCTTTAAAAGGCCAATGCCGCTTGGATAGCCCTGGGCTTCATTATGGGCGCTCATAATTGCGCGGGTGGCAACATCGACAGCCGTATCGAAGCCAAACGAGCGGGATACCAGGTAAATATCGTTATCAATGGTCTTGGGAACTCCGACCACGCTGATTTTCAGGTTTCGCTTCAGGATGATATCTGCAATCCGGGTAGCGGCAATCAGCGTTCCGTCGCCCCCGATCATAAATAAAATGCCCACGTTCATGCGTTCCAAACAATCAACAATTTCTTCAACATCCTGCGGGCCCCTGGAAGATCCCAGAACCGACCCGCCTCTTTCGTGAATATTGACGACGTAGTCCGGGGTCAGGTCGATGACCTGGTGGCTGAATTTAGGTATGAATCCTTGAAGGCCGAATCGGATCCCATATATGGTGCGAACACCATAGCCCCAGTGAAGCTCTAAAACAATTGAACGGATGATATCGTTTAACCCGGGGCACAGCCCGCCGCATGTCACCAGGGCGCAGCGCAGTTTGCTGGAGTCAAAAAAAATGTTTTCTCTGGGACCTGCCAGTTCAAAACAAGGCGGTGCCTGGTCGTCTTTGAACTGCTGGGCAAGGCTTAGCGCGCTGATGTCAATAACCACCCGTGCATTATCGGTAACAAATGTGATGCTGTTGGCGCCCTTGGCCCGGTTTTGAACCGGCGAAGGTATTTTGGCCTCACCCAGGATAGGTATATCTGTCTCAATAGATGCTGAATCCATAATCACCTCAAATAAAATGCGTTAGTTGCCGGAAGCGGTGCGGCTTCACTCCATTGCGGACTATCTTATCACAACTGAGATATTTTTTTTAATTTTTTATTGACAAGCAGTCCCGGCCCCATTATATTCCGGGAACTTTTTTTTGAATAATCTAAACTGGCACGGATGTTGCTGTAGTTTAGCCCAAATTTTTTAATATTTTTTATTACTTAGCGCCGGAAGGGGGTGATTCCTATGATTTGCGCAACGATTAAAAAAGGCATGGAGTGCACTTTTATGACTTCAAAAGGGTGCTCCTATAATGGTGGAATTTGTCACCAGGTCATCGAGCAGTGCAATGGCTGCAGCCGCGGCACCGAACTTTCTTCCGGATGGTACTGCACCGCCTGCCCGGATCCTTCCATTAAGTGGAAAAACGGCAAATGTAACCTGGCGACCCATGTGGCCGTTGAATCCAATAAAGCCAAAACAAAAATTAACCCGCTGAAAGCATCAAAACGCAAGGGCCGATAGGCCGGTTAATCTTGTTCAAGAAAACCCCGTCCCTGCATAGGGCGGGGTTTTTTTTATCTTCGTCTGATAAAAGCCGAAGTAATGGAGCGTTGGAGCTATTCATAATTTGGATTTTAGAATTCGGATTTTGGATTTAAAAACAGACTGACCCGCTTCACAATTGGGCTCCAGTTTTTTCAATCCGCAATCTAAATTCCAAATTCTAAAATCAATCAGAATTTATCAATACTGACAAGTTGAAGACAGACAGCGACCAGTTCCATGGCAGCCTGGATATCGTCTAATGGCGGGAAGGAGGGTGCGATGCGGATATTTCGATCCAGGGGGTCATTCTTATATGGGTAAGTCGAACCGGCCGGTGTCAGCTTGACACCGGCGTCAGCGGCCTTCTTTATAACTGCGGCTGCACAGCCTTGCATCGTGTCAATGCTTACAAAATAGCCTCCCTGCGGCTTGCTCCAGCTGGCGATATTTTTTCCTTTCAGTTCATTTTCCAGAATATTTTGGACCGCATCGAATTTTGGCTTTAAAATCGCAGCATGTTTTTTCATATGGGCTTCGATGCCTGCCATGTCTTTTAAAAAAAGGGTATGGCGCAACTGATTCAGCTTATCCGGGCCGATGGTTTGAAAGGCCATCTGGTTTTTGACCCATTGCATATTCTTTTGACTTCCGGCCATGATTGCCAAACCGGCACCGGCAAAAGAGACCTTTGACGTTGATCCGAACATAAAAGCGCGTTCCGGGTTGCCGGCCTGTTTGCAGGCTGTCAGGATGTTTTCTAACGCAGCCGGTGTGTCCACCAGATGATGAACGGCGTAGGCGTTATCCCAAAAAATTCGAAAATCAGCTGCCCGGGTCTTCATATTCGCCAGACGCTCGACGACGTCGGCAGAATAGACCACCCCGGTCGGATTGCTGTATTTGGGAACGCACCAGATACCTTTGATATCCGCATTTCTGGCAACCAGGTCCTCAATCGGGTCCATTGCAGGGCCGTCTTCCTGCATTTCGATTGGAATCATCTCGATGCCAAGATATTCGCAAATAAAAAAATGGCGGTCGTATCCAGGGCTCGGACACAGAAACTTAACCTTCGGAAGTTGTCCCCAGGGCGAAGCACCGTCGGCCATTCCTTTTACCGTGGCGCGCAGAATCGTGTCATGCATCATATTGAGGCTTGAATTCCCGCCCAGGATCAATTCATCGGGCTCAACTCCCATGTAGTCGGCAAATAACACTTTTGCCGCCGGAATGCCATCGAGTCCGCCATAATTGCGGCAATCCAGACCGTCTTCCGTCAGGTAGGATTTGCCCGTATTGCCTTCCAGCATTGCCAGGGACAGGTCCAGTTGCTCGGTGCAGGGTTTTCCCCGGGTCATGTCCAGCGTGATGCGGCGTGACTGAAATTTACGATAACGCTCCATCAACTGCGCTTTCATTTCCTGGCGTTCCTGTTCACTCAGTTCTTTAAAATCCGTCATTTTCAAAATCCTTTTCTCGTTCCATATGCTAGTGTGATTTTTTTGTTAACCCCGAGTCCGGCAGCCGCTTTCTATAACACCGGATATCTGTTGCATCAACCCTGAATAGTGGTTAAATCCCAAACTTAAAGCACCAAATAACACAATGGCGATGGTTATCAGGTGTCAGTGTTTCACGAGTGTCAGGATTCTGGCCACCGACTGCTGGATAATGACCGTTGGTCGCTTTATCAGTTTGTGTTTTCTAAAACCTCAACCTGACACCTGACACCCGAAACCTGAAACCTATCATGTTTTATAAATTACTTACGGGACGCAGCACTAGTATTTAACTTCCATCAGCATTAACCCCTGTGCCGGAGCCGTCGCACTGGCCTGGGAGCGATCTTTGGAATGTAAAATACGCTTAAAATCATGGGGCGCTAATTTTTCAAGACCCACATCCACCAGCGTTCCGACCATGTTGCGAACCATGTACCTTAAAAATCCGTCGGCTTCGATGTGAAAGACCAACAACCCGCTGTCTTGCTCGGTAAGTTCGGCTGTATAAACGTGACGGGTCGTATGCTGTCTGGCGCTGCCGGTGCCCTCAAATGCTTTGAAGTCATGGCGGCCGATGATGTGTGCAATGGCGGCTCGCATCGCCTCCTGGTTCAGTGCTTTGCGAATGAACCATGAATACTGACGGCCGATGGCAGCCGCCAAGGGTCGATTTAGAATCCGGTAATGATAAACTTTGCTCTTGGCATCATAACGGGCATGAAAGGATGCGCTGACTGGCTCGCAAACCTTAATAACGATATCATCCTGCAGCAGACTGTTAAGCCCGTTCATCAGCGCATCAGGTTCCAACCGGGTATTACATTCAAAATTGGCCACCTGACCCTGGGCGTGAACGCCGGCATCGGTGCGTCCCGATCCGTTAAGCGTCACTCTGCCAGCCGTTATTGTTTTCAGGGCTTCTTCAATTTCTCCCTGAATGCTGCGGTCTTCTTTCTGGCGCTGCCAGCCATGATATCGGCTGCCATCGTATTCAATAATCAGTTTAAAATTTCTTGTCATGGTTGCTCGTGTTTTATCTGCGTTAGATCAGCAGTGCCACCGACAATGAGATCAACGAAAGTATCGTTGAAAGCGCAATGGCGGCTGATGCCAGTTGCGTATCACTGTTTAACTGGGAAGACAATATATAGAGCGCGGTTGAAGTCGGCAATGCGAAATAGATCATGCCGACCTTAAAGGAAATTCCGCTTGCATGAAATACATTTAAAAAGAGATACCCGGTTATGGGGAGAAGGATCAGTTTAAACACACAGGCAACCAGGGATAATTTTAAATGGTTTTTCATACCGCCCAGCGT
>PVMK01114342.1_pt1 | contig 21398 bp, 17 predicted proteins | sample 1853481 | NCBI WGS metagenome assembly PVMK01 (sample SAMN08533507, study PRJNA380276) | Marine sediment metagenome, whole genome shotgun sequencing project.
TCCAGTCATACGCGTAGCCGAGGCGTTTCATTTGCACCCGCATATCGTCGATGTTCTGGTAGGTCCACTGCGCGGGCGGTACACCGCGCTTGATTGCCGCATTCTCAGCCGGCATGCCAAACGCATCCCAACCCATCGGCTGCAGGACATGTTTGCCGCGCATGCGCTGATAGCGGGCGATGACGTCGCTGATCGTAAAGACGCGCACATGCCCCATGTGCAGTTTCCCACTTGGATACGGGAACATCGTCAGGCAATAGAACTTGTCCTTGCTGTCGTCCTCACTGACTTCAAAACATCGTGAATCGTCCCAGTGCTGCTGGGCCGACTGCTCCACGGTTTCAGGATGATAAGGAGTGCTCATTGGGCGGGTGTCTGATTAGGGCTGCGAAAACCCGCAAGCCTACATCAAGCAGCGCGGGATCGCAGCCTGAAGCCAGCAATGATTAGGAAACAAAGCCCAATGACGGGCCAGTTTCCGTAATTGGTATAGGGCGTCGTGCCGCTGCGAGGCTCAACCTTCATCGTCATCGTGACGGGTTTGAACTGCGCGCCCGAGCGCAGGACTTTGCCACGCTCATCAATGAAAGCGCTGATACCGGTGTTGGTCGCACGAATCGAGAACCGACCAACTTCGAGCGACCGCATTCTGGCGATTTGCAGGTGCTGATGGGGTGCAATCGAATCACCGAACCAGGCATCGTTGCTGACGTTGATTAGCAGCGTTGCCTCAGGAAACGCGTATCGCATTTCTGAGGCAAACGCATCCTCGTAGCAGATCGCAACGGCAAGCCGGGTGCCATCGGCAGCAACCAGCAACGCCTGTTCGTCTTCGCCCGGAGTAATATCGCTGAATGGCAGGTTCATCATTCGCATCCATTCGCGAACCTTTGCCGGCACCGGAAAAAACTCGCCGAACGGCACGAGATGCCGCTTTCGATAAACCTGGCGGCTCTGGCCATCGACAAGTATCACGCTGTTATAAATATTCGTTGCACCCGTGCGTTGGACTTCGCTCTCGAGAATTCCGAACAAGATGGATTGACCGGTGAGCTCACTGATCCGGTCCAGCGATTCGATGTAATCCTCGACGCGATTCGTTAACGCCGGAATCGCCACTTCAGGCCAGACGATCAGGGCACTATCCATTGCTGATAGTGTTGCGTCCCGGTAGAAATTCATTGTCGGCTCGCGTTGTTCCGGCAGCCACTTCTGGTCCTGCGGTATGCCTGCCTGAATCACAGTAACCTGTATTGGTGCACCGGCCGTCTCAGTCCATTCGACTGATTTCAGCACAGCGCCGCAAATCCACGGCAACACGACGATGCCGAGTGCAATCCTCTGCTGCAAACCACATGTCAGTATCGATATGAGCAAAGCCGACGCGCTCAACACGAGTATCGTGGTGACACCGTACACGCCGATCACCGGCGCCCACCCTGCAAGCGCCGAGTCGATCTGGCTGTAGCCAAGCGACAGCCAGGGAAATCCGCTCAGCAACCAGCCACGCAACCACTCGATGAACGTCCAGGTCGCCGGTGCAATCGCAAGCAACCACCAGGGCTCGCCCCGCGACAGTTTGCCGATTATCCAAGCCGTCAATGCCAGGTAAAGGGCCATAACCAGAGTCAAAGCGACGACCAGCAGTCCACCGATCCACCATTCCGCCCCGCCCGGTCCTGTAATGGACAGGTATATCCAGTATGTCCCGCAAAGAAAAAGGCCAACCCCAAACCAGAAGCCATGGCCCGCGGCATCACGACTCGATAACTTAAGGCAGACGTAGAGGTAGGGCAGCAAGAATATCGGGACCAGCAACGACATGCCGACGGGCTCGAACACGATCGTAAACAGACCACCGAGCAAGAAAAATACCGCACGACTTAAAATTGGCCGGTCGACCAGCAGCATCGTTAACTGACGTGGCACGCGCTAGCCGTTTCGCTGAACCCGGAGCGTCTCGACGCGGCGCCGGTCCGCTTTGACAATCATAAATTCGAAACCGCTGAAATCTATCTTTTCGCCACGCCTCGGCAGGCGTCCAAGTTCGTGCATGACGAGGCCTCCGATCGTGTCGTATTCCTCATCATCGAGCTCACATTGGAAGAACTCGTTAAAGTCCTCAATCCGTGTCAGTGCGCGTACTGCGAAACAGGGCCTGCCGTTGTGCTCACCGTCCGCACCGATAAATTCCGCTTCTTCCTGATCGTGCTCGTCATCGATTTCGCCGACGATTTCCTCGAGCACGTCTTCGATTGTCAGCAACCCGGCGACACCACCATACTCGTCGACGACGATCGCCATGTGCTTGTGACTATCGCGAAATTCCTTGAGTAAAGCGTTGAGGCGTTTGGACTCGGGAATAACTGACGCGGGCCGCAATAACTTCAATAGCGGAACATCGTCAGCTTTATCGCTGCCAAAATAGCGCAACAAATCTTTGGCCAGCAACACGCCGAGCACTTCGTCACGATCTTCCCCAATTACCGGAAACCGCGAATGTCCAGACTCAATTATGATCGCCAATATGTCGTCGAAATTTTGCTCAATATCAATAACCACCATCTGCGAACGCGGCACCATGACCTCGCGTACTTGCGTCTCGGATACCTCGAGCACGCCGACCAGCATGCTTTTTTCTTCAGCATCGAGATCGGTTTCGGGCTGGCGAATATAGTCGTGGAGTTCTTCGCGGCTCCATGGGGTCCCCTTTGAGCGCGCGCCTGACCCGCGCGAACATACCGATGTTGCCTGTGGCGCTGGTACTTGGAGGTTTGGCGCTCATCGAACCTGGGTACTCGCGTAAGGGTTCGCAATACCACGGTCATTCAGGATAGCCGCTTCGAGGCGCTCCATTTCATCAGCATCGGCACTATTTTCGTGGTCGTAACCCAGCAAGTGCAGCACTCCGTGCACCAGCATATGCGCCCAGTGATCGCCAAGCGATTTGCCCTGCTGAGCGGCTTCCTCGCCAACCACCGGCGCACACACGACGATATCACCAAGTTGCCGTACCGCGTCACCCGGGAGACCGTCCATCTGCCCCGCTGGAAAAGACAGCACATTGGTCGGCACGTCCTTGTCTCGATAGCGCTTGTTTAGCGCTTGAATTTCCGCCGCATCGACGACCCGCACGGCGACATCGGCATCGCCATCTGGCATGCGGCCGGACTGACTGGCGGCGAATTCGACCATTTCCTGGATGTCCGTCTCGGACGGTAAGCCTGTGTCGCGACACGCGAACTGCACATCAACCACCATTGCCGTCGGATTCATAGGCTTCTACGATGCGCCGCACCAACGGGTGGCGAACAACATCTTTCGGCGAAAACAGGGTAAAACCGATGCCTTCGACATCGTCAAGAATCTGCATGGCGTTCTTGAGGCCGGATTGCTGGTCATCCGGCAAATCGATTTGTGTAATATCGCCGGTTACAACGGCATGCGAACCAAAACCGATACGCGTCAGGAACATTTTCATTTGTGCGACGCTGGTATTTTGTGCTTCGTCAAGAATGACAAACGATTCATTCAGCGATCGGCCGCGCATGAATGCCAGTGGTGCGATTTCGATCACATTGCGCTCGATCAATCGGCCTACCTGTTCGGCGCCCACCATGTCATATAGCGCGTCATACATCGGTCGCAGGTAAGGGTCGACCTTCTGCGACATATCGCCGGGAAGAAAGCCCAATCGCTCACCTGCTTCGACGGCCGGGCGAACGAGAACGATGCGGCGCACTTCCTCATTGTTTAGTGCATCAATCGCACAGGCCACCGCCAAATACGTCTTGCCGGTGCCGGCGGGCCCGATACCAAATGCAAGATCGTACTGCCGAATACTTTTCACGTATGCAGTCTGATTTGCGCCGCGCGGTCGAATCAGTTTTCGTTCTGTCTGAATCGTCGTGTCGCCGGCGTCAACATCGGAGTTGACCAACGCCAGCTCACCATTGTTCATTTCGGACTCCTGCAACAATATGTGGACTCTTTCCGGATCCAGGCGCTCGTTATCGGTCATCTGAAACAGCGACAACAACACGTCGCCGCCGACTTGGGCAGCACCTGGTGGACCCGTTACACGAAAACGATTGCCACGACTGGCGATTTCGACATTAAGGCGGCGTTCGATTTGCCGTAGGTGTTCATCGAACTGGCCACACAGGTTGGCCAGGCGGTTATTGTCGGCGGGCTCGAGGACTATGTCCCGAGATATCTGGACAGCGTTCAAAGTACCTCAAAGATTACCGCGATCACGAGAAATACGAAAGCAGCCAGTTCACAGAGATCGGGATATTAGTCGGCCACGAAGCGAATTGGGCAATGCCTCGGTGATGACAACGTCAACAAACTGGCCAATGCAGGTGGTATTTGCGTCAAAATTGACCCAGCGCATGTTTTCGGTCCGCCCGGCGACCTGGCGGGCGTCTTTCTTTGACGTTTTTTCAACAAGAACCCGCTGCGTCGAACCGACCATTGACCTGCTAATCTCCAATGCCTGCTGATTGATGCGGGCCTGCAGAATCTGCAAGCGATGTTTTTTGGTTTCCATCGGTGTGTCGTCAGCAAACCCGGCAGCCGGCGTTCCTGGGCGCGCACTGTAGATAAAGCTAAACGACTGATCAAATCCAATATCAGCGACGAGGTTCATCAACGCTTCAAAATCGTCATCCGTTTCGCCCGGGAATCCGACAATAAAATCGGACGACAGCGAAATATCAGGTCGGGCCACTCTTAATTTACGTATTTTCTGTTTGTATTCCAGGATCGTGTGACCGCGCTTCATCCTGGCGAGAATCCGATCTGAGCCATGCTGAACCGGCAGGTGCAAATAGTTTGCGAGCTTCGGTACTTCGGCATACGCCTGGATCAGGCTGTCGGTGAATTCGACCGGGTGCGACGTCGTGAATCGAATTCGCTCAATACCATCGATCACCGCAACGTAATAGATAATTGTCGCAAGATCTGCGATCTGTCCATCATGCATCGGCCCCCGATAGGCGTTGACGTTTTGACCGAGCAGATTGATCTCGCGCACGCCCTGATCGGCAAGACTGGCGCATTCAGCGATGATGCCATCGAATGGCCGGCTGATTTCCTCCCCGCGCGTATAGGGCACAACGCAAAAACTGCAGTACTTGCTGCAGCCCTCCATGATGGAAACAAACGCAGTAGGACCGTCTGCTCGTGGTTCCGGCAAACAATCAAACTTTTCAATTTCGGGAAACGATATATCGACGACGGAGCCGTTTTTCGAACGCGCTTTTTCGATCAATTCGGGAAGGCGGTGCAATGTCTGCGGTCCGAATACGACGTCGACGAACGGCGCACGTCTGGTGATACCCTCACCTTCCTGGCTTGCCACACATCCACCAACACCAATCATCACGCCAGGCCGCGCTTCCTTGAGGGGTCGCCAGCGACCTAGCTCCGAGAAGACTTTTTCCTGCGCTTTTTCACGAATCGAGCAAGTGTTTACGAGCAGCAGATCGGCCTCTTCAACCTTGTCGGTCAATTCGTAACCGTGCGACTCGCGCAAGACGTCCGCCATCTTGTCCGAGTCGTACTCGTTCATCTGGCAGCCCATTGTCTTGATGAATAATTTCTTGCTCATCTTTTCTACCGTAGGAGGCCGCCTCCTACCTAATAAATCCCATGCTCTCTAGTTTGACGAGTATACGATGTGCGGCAAGGTCAGGCGTGATATCGACCGTGTCGATGACCATCTCGGCATTCTCCGGCGCTTCATAAGGGTCCGAGATGCCGGTGAATTCCTTTATCTTGCCGGCGCGCGCGAGGGCGTAAAGTCCTTTTCGATCTCGCTGCTCACACACCTCGAGCGAGGTCGCAACATGAATCTCGACAAAGCCACCAACGGCAGAGATCGATTCACGAATTGCACGGCGCGTGGCAGTGTAAGGCGCTATCGGGGCGCAGATCGCAATGCCGCCGTTTTTCGTGATTTCGCTTGCAACATAGCCGATGCGTCGAATATTCAGGTCGCGATGTTCTTTCGAAAAGCCCAACTCACTCGACAAGTTCTTACGAACAATGTCACCGTCGAGAAGACTCACCGGGCGCCCGCCCATTTCCATGAGTTTGACCATCAATGCGTTTGCAATCGTCGACTTGCCCGATCCAGAAAGACCGGTGAAGAAAACAGTATAGCCCTGCTTATGCCGCGGCGGATGCGTCCGGCGCAGCTCGGCTACAACGTCCGGGAACGAGAACCATTCGGGGATGTCGAGACCTTCCTGCAGGCGTCGACGAAGCTCGGTTCCCGAGATATTCAGGACATTATCATCGTCGCCCGCCTCATCGATCGGGATGTACTGGGCACGATTTTCCGCGTAGACCATGAGCTGAAAAGGCACCATTGTGATGTCGAGCTCGTCGGCGTGTTCCGTCAATAATTCCTGCGCATCATAAGGACCGTAGAAATCCTTGCCCTTGCTGTCCTGCCCGGGGCCCGCGTGATCACGCCCAACGATCAGGTGTGTGCAACCGTAGTTCTTGCGAATGATTGCGTGCCACAGCGCCTCTCGCGGCCCACCCATGCGCATTGCCAGTGGCAACAGGCTCAGCATCGTCGTTTGCTCCGGATACCGGCCAAGTAACTGCTCGTAACAGCGAACGCGCGTGAAATGATCGACGTCGCCGGGCTTGGTCATGCCAACCACTGGGTGAATCAACAGGTTTGCTTCAACATCGCGAGCCGCAAGAAGCGTGAGTTCCTGGTGCGCACGATGCATTGGATTACGTGTCTGAAATGCGACGACCTTGCGCCAGCCGAGCTTCTTAAAGCGGTCTCGCATTTCACCTGGCGTATCCCGCAGATTCTTGTAGTCGTAATGCGTCGGCGTTTCGATGCCGCGCAGCGTGCCGCCAACGTAAACCGGATTGCCGATATTTTTCAGGTAGTTCACGGCAGGATGTTTTTCGTCCGTAGTGCCGTAAACGCCTTTGGCCTCGACATCGAGATCGGGCGTCCATACGTCGCCAACCTCGAGCGTTGCAAGAATGACGCCTTCGAGATCGCGTAATGCCAGCATGTCACCTGCTTTGACGTCCGCCGCAAACTCTTCGGTCACGTCGAGCGTGACAGGAATCGGCCACAACACGCCACTCTTGAGGCGCATCTTATTGACGACTGAATCGTAGTCGTCTTTGTTGAGAAATCCTTCCAGTGGCGAGAACGCACCGTTCAGCAGTAGCTCGATGTCGCAGAGCTGCCGTTCAGTGAGGTCCCACGACGCGTATTCGCCTGCCGCTGCCTTCTCGGCTTCTGCCTCGTCAGCTGGCAAGTACAAAGATTTGAGTTCGCCGCCATGCGGCTCTTTGAAAGCACCCATTTTTCTGTGTCCCGTAAGTTAAGAACGGCGCAGGCTAACTAACAGCCGCGCCGCTTTGAAATAAGAAATTGGCTGTAACCAATATTAGAAAGGAATATCGTCGTCGAAATCATCCGGGCCTGGCTGTGGCGGCGCACTCGATGGAGCCGAGTCTGACGAGGAACTCATTGGTGCGGAACCGCCACCGCGGCCGCCCAGCATCTGCATCTCGTCGGCGATGATTTCGGTCGTCCAGCGATCCTGGCCATTCTTGTCCTGCCATTTGCGAGTTCGCAATTTGCCCTCGATATAAACCTGCGATCCTTTGCGAAGATACTCAGCCGCAACTTCCGCGAGCCGGTTGAACATGGCCACTTTGTGCCATTCGGTCCGGTCTTTTTGTTCGCCCGTCTTTTTGTCCTTCCAACTCTCGTTGGTAGCCACAGTCAGATTGGTCACTGCCGAGCCACTGGGCATGTAGCGCGTTTCGGGATCGCCCCCGAGGTTGCCGACAATGATGACTTTGTTGATTCCGCGGGCCATAGCAGGTCCCCTGTCTGATGATTTTTGATTATGCCCGTCGGCCTCCGGGCCGATAGGGTCGCCTATTGTAGAGCCTGATGGGCTAATTACCAGCCCAGTTTCTACAGGGAATGACATGAATATCACATAAGGTCAGAGCCCTATTGCCGTCGAAACAAGCCCGAGGCAGCCAGCCAGATGGCAGCCAGCAACGCACACACGAAAAACACGTCCGACGGGTTCCCGGTCGCAAGGAATCGGCCACCGATCAGGCCACCGGCGAAGGCGCCGAGAAACTGGGAACTCGAGAATACGCCCATCGAGGCACCGCGAGAATCGCCATCGGCCAACATGGACAATCGGGCCGGCAGGCCCGCTTCGAGGAAATTGAAGCCTGCAAAGAATAGTGCCAGTGCGACAAATACAGGCACGACACCAAATGCGCTGAACGACAGCATAAGCTGGCCGACCAGCAGCAGCATCACGGCAATACTGATGGTCGCCGGTTTACCCTGCCGCTCGTCGCTCAGAATCAACGGTACGGTACCAAGCAACGACACGAGCAACGCGCCGACATAGATCTTCCAGTGCGCTGTCACGGGCAATTCGAGACGATCGGCAAACAGGAATGGCAACGCCACGAAGCTGGCCGTCAGGATCGCATGCAACAGGAACACATAGCCGTCCAGGCGTAACAACTCGGGTCGTAGCGCGGGTCTCAGCACCCAGGTTTGCCGCGCAATCGGTCGCTCGATGTCAGCCGGCAGGGCCTTGAGCAGGACTGCCGCCACGATGGCCAATACAGCAGCGATCCAGAACAGCGCCGGTACGCCGGCGTACGCCGCAATTGCCGGGCCCGCGATTAGTGCAATCACAAACGAGCCGCCGATGCCTACGCCGAATATGGCCATCGATCGCGTTCTCACCTGCTCCCGGGTCGCATCGGCAATCAGGGCAGCCAGCGTCGCGGATATCGCGCCTGCGCCCTGCAAGAGCCGGCCAACAATGACCGTATGGATCGTATCGCCCGTGGCCGCCACGATGCTGCCGATCGCAAATACGAACAGGCCGCCGGCGATGACGGGGCCACGCCCAATGCGATCGGACAACATGCCCAGCGGAATCTGCAGCCCTGCCTGGGTCAGACCGTAGGCGCCCACTGCAAATCCAATCAGGATCGGCGTAGCACCATCGAGGCCTGCCGCATACAACGACAACACCGGCAGCAATGCGAACAGACCAAACATCCGCAGCATCGCGATAAGCGCAATAACGCCTATGGCGCGCCGTTCGGTTGGCAGCATTGCCGTTGATTCGCCGCCGTTGGTCAGTTGCATCGCACGCACTCTTTGCCCCGGAGTTGCAGGGCGGCGTATATTAGCAGGTTGGTTGGCGTTTACTGAATCAGACTATGAAGTACATCGACATTCGCGGCGCAAGAACGCATAACCTCTGCAACCTCGATCTGAGATTGCCGCGCGATAAATTGATCGTGTTTACGGGGCTGTCCGGCTCGGGCAAGTCCTCGTTGGCATTCGACACGATTTACGCGGAGGGCCAACGGCGATACGTCGAATCGCTGTCGGCCTACGCGCGCCAGTTCCTGTCGATGATGGAAAAGCCCGACGTCGATCACATTGACGGACTGTCTCCGGCAATTTCGATAGAGCAGAGATCGACTTCGCACAACCCGCGATCGACTGTAGGCACAGTCACCGAAATATACGACTATCTGCGTCTGCTCTATGCGCGCGCCGGCATCCCGCGTTGCCCCGATCATGACACCAACCTGGAGGCACAAACTGTAAGCCAGATGGTTGACCAGGTGCTTGCCTTGCCTGAAGGCACGCGCCTGATGTTGCTTGCGCCGGTCATCGCCGACCGCAAAGGCGAGCATGTACAACTCATGGCCGACTTAATGGCGCAGGGCTTCATCCGCGCGCGCATTAATGGCGAAGTCTACGAACTCGACCAGCCACCATCGTTGGATCTACGCAAGAAACACCGCATCGATGCAATCGTCGATCGCGTCAAGGTCAAGGACGAAATGCGTCTTCGGCTAGCCGAATCGTTCGAAACGGCGCTGCGAATTGCCGACGGTGTCGCGCGTATCGCGTTCATTGATGAGCCGGACAGGGATGAGATCATCTTCTCGGACCGCTTCGCCTGCAATATTTGCGGGTACAGCCTGACCGAACTCGAGCCGCGGCTGTTTTCGTTCAACAACCCCTCAGGTGCCTGTCCGACTTGCGACGGTTTGGGAGTGAAGCAATTCTTTGACCCGGAACGCGTCGTCGTCAACCCGGACCTGTCACTCGCGGGCGGAGCCATTCGCGGTTGGGACCGCAAGACAACGTACTACTATCAAATGATTAAGAGTCTGGCGTCGCATTACGACTTCGATCTCGAAACTCCCTTCTCGGCACTCAGCAAGAAATTGAAAGACGTTGTCCTGTACGGCAGCGGCGGCGAAAAAATCGAGTTTTACTATGAGAATTCGCGAGGCATGCAGATCAAAAATCGGCACCGCTTCGAAGGCGTAATTCCGAATCTCGAGCGGCGCTATCATGAAACCGAGTCGAGCGCCGTCCGAGAGGAACTCGCCAAGTTCCTGAACAGCCAGGGCTGCCCCAGATTGTGCTGGAACTCGACTTAATAGAGCCGCACGACATGTATTCATTACTGACCTGTCGCTGCCGCAAATTTCCAACATGTCGGTTGGTCATGCGCGCGCATTTTTCGACAACCTGACGCTGGAAGGCTGGCGCGCGACGATCGCCGAGAAAATCGTCAAGGAAATTGGCGCTCGGCTGGGATTCCTGAGCGATGTTGGTCTCGATTATTTGTCACTCGACCGCAGCGCCGACACATTGTCGGGCGGTGAAGCACAACGAATTCGCCTGGCGAGTCAGATCGGTTCGGGTCTTGTCGGTGTCATGTACATTCTCGACGAACCGTCGATTGGATTGCATCAGCGTGACAACCAGCGACTGCTCGGGACGTTGACGCACCTCCGGGACATCGGCAATACCGTCATTATTGTCGAACATGATGAAGAGGCCATCCTCTCTGCCGACTACGTCGTCGACCTCGGACCGGGTGCCGGCGTTCACGGTGGTCAAATCGTAGTCGCCGGTACTCCGGATGAAGTGAAAAACAGTGCGGAGTCGCTGACGGGCCAGTACTTGTCCGGCAAGCGCTCCATCGCCATACCCGAAGTGCGGACCAAAGCTGACAAATCGCGCACAATAAAGATCGTTGGCGCGAGCGGCAATAATCTCAAGAAAATCGACGCGTCAATTCCAATTGGTCTAATGACTTGTGTAACCGGCGTGTCCGGGTCCGGTAAATCGACGCTCGTCAACGACACCTTGTATAAGGCAGTCGCCGACCTGCTCAACCGGAGCAATCGTAACCCCTTGCCGCATAAGGAAATTTTGGGTCTTGAGCAGATCGACCGCGTAATCGATATCAGCCAGAGCCCGATCGGCCGCACGCCGCGGTCAAATCCGGCGACCTACAGCGGCCTTTTTACTCCGATTCGCGAACTGTTTGCCGGAACCCAGGAAGCACGATCACGAGGCTACCTGCCCGGGCGATTCAGTTTTAACGTCAAGGGCGGTCGTTGCGAAGCCTGCCAGGGCGACGGTGTCATTAAAGTCGAAATGCACTTTCTGCCCGACGTGTACGTGCCCTGCGATGTTTGCCGCGGTAAGCGCTACAACCGCGAAACACTCGAGCTGCGTTACAAGGGCAAGAACATTAATGAAGTGCTGGAGATGACAGTTGAGGATGCCGCCGTGTTCTTCCAGAACGTGCCGGTGGTTGCCAGGAAATTGCACACGCTCATAGACGTAGGACTTACTTACATTCGCCTCGGGCAAAATGCAACGACGTTATCCGGTGGCGAGGCGCAGCGCGTAAAGCTTGCGAAGGAGCTGTCAAAGCGAGACACGGGTAACACGCTCTACATTCTCGACGAGCCGACAACCGGCCTGCATTTTCACGACATCGAACAATTACTCGTTGTCTTGCACCGACTGCGTGATCGCGGTAACACCGTTGTCGTTATCGAACACAACCTGGACGTCATCAAAACAGCAGACTGGATCATCGACCTCGGGTCCCGAGGGCGGCGACGGCGGTGGCGAGATTATTGCAACCGGAACGCCCGAGGACGTCGCCGCAAACAATCGATCTTTCACGGGCCAGTATCTTCGACCTCTTGTTGGCAATTCAGTCGACAAATTACGCGCTTAGTTTTGAAAGGCCCGCGGGTGGGATGTTTGTTGGTGAAAATAAAGCGCAGCGCAGCGAGCCATTTCGCCAACAAATATGCCAGTTGTGGGCCTTACCGTAGCCGGCGCAATGACATTATGACGACCGGTTCTTCCAGAATCTGGCCCTGAACATATGCATCGTCAGTTGGCGCATCAGCTGGTGACTCGTGAATGGCACGAACGACGTCCATGCCACTAACTACTTGACCGAACACGGCAAATCCCTGCCCGTCGGCATTGCGCGTGGCGCCGAAATCGAGTGCCGGTTGCTCGCCGATGCAAATGAATATCTCAGTGGTCGCCGTGCCTACCTCTGCGCGCGCCATCGAAAGGCTGCCATCCAAATGCGGCATACCGTGGCCGCCGTAGTTTCGTGGGCGATCGGAGGGAATGGGCTTTCGGCGTCGCCGATGCCGCCCTGGATGACGGAGATCACCGGGCTGCCGTTGTCATTTTCCGGTGATACGACGCGATAAAACGTGCCACCGTCAAGATGCCCACCGTCAACCAGGCGAAGAAAGTTTTCAACCGTGACTGGCGCCTTTTCCGGATACAATTCCAGTTCGATTTCCCCAAGCGATGTCACCATGGTTACACGCACGCCCTGCGGTGCCTCGCTCGAACACGCGAACAGCAGGGTGACAAGGACCAGTAGCCCCATCGATAGTATTCTCATAGTCATTGATTTCCGACGTGATTGAAGCTGCCTGTCTGCAGGAATCGAATAGTCAGCTCGATGGGATTCTGCAGCCGCATCATGAACGCATGCGAGTGCTCGACGACTATGAAGTCGTCCATGCCTTCGAGTTTCGTGTCCTCAACCGATACCTTGCCATCGTCGGGATCGTCCAGCACTGCCGAAGTAATGGGATCGATGCTCCGGTTGCCGGCAATAATTCCCAGTTCGAATTCAGCTGGCCCAAGTTGCAGCGGCACGCTGTCGGCACCTTTTCCTAACTGACGACCCGCAGGACCATTGATCCAGTCAAAGCCCGGTACATCTTCGAGCTCGTCTACCGCAGCACTTCCCTGGTTGGGTGGGCCAAGCATGACGACGCGGCCAAGACGAGGAATATCGCGATCAATCAAGTACTTACGGACCAATATTCCGCCGAGCGAGTGCGTGACGAAATGAATTTTTTCGATCGCATCGTTGGACTCGCAACGCACCAATCCATTGCCGATGGCCATGGGCGCGAGCTCCTCGATCGTATGCTCGCGGGATGGGTAGTCAACGTTGATGGCGACGAATCCGGCGGCATCGATCGCCTCGGCCATCGTCTCCATTGACGCCGACGTTCTCGCAAGGCCGTGCAGCAGAATGACGCACTCGTCCGCACTCGCGGTTGACGCTCGCGAACAGCGCCAGGAATATCGCGATCCAATTCATCCGTCCCGCTTGCACTCTCCACAAACCTCCAATTAGTCGCGGCTGAAGCCGCTCCCACAAGCCGCTCCCACGATGCTACTTCGATTTCGCTCGACTGCGCCAGTATCCCTGACTCGAGAAGCAACGCCAGACCCACGGTAGCCAGCGTAGCAAAGCAAAGCTTAACCACAACGCCCAACCGAGGATTAGCGTTTTGTAAACCCACAACGGAACAGTCCATGCCGATGCGGTCGGCAACACAGAGTCGCTTCTGTCAACGAACCATCTTAGTGAGTTTCCGTACGAACCATTGCCCGTCACGTTCATTTCTGGCGTGCCGAGTAAGCCGCCGGGCAGACTTGTCACGATCGTCATCAGTGCAACAACGGTTAACGCAGCGTAGCCAAGCTGAACAAGGTTAAACTGCCACCAGGTCGCCTGACCGTTCCACCGCTCGCGTGCCCACTGACGAGCAGCCACAGAACGACGGTACCCAGTGCTGGCCAGGCGAAAGTACTAAAGCCCAGGCCCAGCAACAGCCAGTGCCAGGTCTTTAACGGCGCCAACCCCGTCCGACCCAGAATGACGGCGGCCAGTATAAGTACCGCCAGCTCGGACCAGTACAGAACCGCGGGACCGAGACTCGGCCCGCGAGTCGCCAGCAGCCACCGATTGCGCGGCAGATCCATGCGTACGGAAATGTTGCTTGCCGGGGCGCGAATATTCACGATCGGTGTTTTGGTGCTAAGCATCACTTTGCCATCGCTGCGCCAGCTCAATTCGATCGTGTGTTCACCGGGCAGTATCGGAACCGTCAATGCGCCATCATCGGCGCGCAGTGGCTGTAATTGTCCATCAATTGAAACACTGCTTACTTCCGCATCTGTGGGCAGCTGCAGGACGTGTTGCGCACCACGGCTACTGCGATACTGCAGCGCCAATGTGGCGGTGATCGACCGGTCACCGTGCTGTACGCGGAGATCTACCGAATCGAAAGCCAGGGTTTTTCCCGCGCTTCCCTCCGGCCTGGTTGCAGTCAAAACCAGGCTTTCTCCAGCGCGCGGATAAAATTTTGCCATGCGTGCGTCGAGGCCACTGCCCGCGGATTCGCTTTCGGGCACGCCGTCAAATTCCACGTGCCAGACACCGCTAACCACGGCGCGCCATATTTCCCGCCACGGAACGCCATTGCTTGCTTCCAATTTCAGTAGTGACTTTCGCTCGAGCGTCGACTGCCAGATAAACCTGTCAACATTTGGCGCCATTGTCACCAGAATCTTTCCGTCTTTAACTGTGGCGTTCTCGCTGATCACCGACTCACCTTCAATAAGCGGCAACTCCAGTGTCAGCGCACCCTGCGCCGGCGCGACGCGTGACACGACTGTCCGAACGCCCCAGTCCAGATCCAACTCGAGCGTGCGCGTGACCTCGACAAATGGCGGAAACCGACTGCTTTCCCAACGAAGTGTTCCATCGGCGCTTTCTGCCGATTGCAGCCGCGTAAGCTGAAGTGACCCTGACAACAAGCGCCGGTCTTTTATGCCGGCGATGAACCAACCATCGCCCGCCGCATTGACGACCCGCGGCAACGAGGGAAACGGAATCTCCAGGCTATCGACGGCGGGAATCGGGCCACTCAAGATAACTTTGTGCCGGCCGGCCCGAAGCCGGATCCACAACGACTGATCAGGCCCTCTCGAGACCTGTCCTGCCGCCGTGCCGTCCAGCAATATCGCAGCTGGCCGCCAACCCGAATCTGATCCGGGCAGCGGGACAGCGACCTCTTCCAGTGCATATACAGTAAGCGACATTCGAACGTTGTGTTCGCCAATATCAATATCTGCGGCGACGATTTCGGCGCATCGTGGCGCACACTCAGGCGGCTGCAGCAATCGAGTCTCGAGTTCCTTGAGCAACTCGGCATCGGGCAACTGCGCCTGCGCCGATTGACCTGTGCCCAAAAGCAAACTGATCAGTCCTACCGCAATTAGCCCACTAGCCGACGATGTCCCGATTCGTAATCCGCCAGGAAACTTGAATTGCCGCTCGAGGATTTCTGCGGCAAGCACCGCAGAGAACAACAGCAACATGATGACCTCGAGAAGCCGCAAAAACGAGACCAGCCAGCGCGGCATGATTATGAGTTGCATGGTCTGATCGGCATCAACCGGCCCGCTCCAGGACAATTTGTAGGAGTTCCATTGCCATGATGGTATGCCGGTGCCGACCTGCACGATTGCGTTTGGTGCATAGCGTGCATAAGTTGCACTCGAGTCAAAATACGAACCGGTAACAACAACTTCTTCAAGCGCGCCCGCAACTCTTGATTTTTGTAGCAACATCGCACGGTTTTCCTGTACGGCGTCTGCTTCAACCTCCACGAGGCTGTCCGCGATCCCGCGCATCGATACGGACGCAGGCGTCTGGGCGAACACCTGGCGCTGTGATTCCAGCTGCGGATAAATCGCGATTCGTAACTGCTCAGCGACAAACGGCACGAGCGTCAATATCAGCAACGCTGCGCTCGTCAGCTGGTACACCCGGACGGACTTTTGCAACCGGCCCGCTGGCGCAACGCGCAGCAACGCGATTGCGATTAGAAGATTTAGCCATAGCCACGCGGGTGCGCTGATTTCGTGAAAACTTAACGCAAGCGCCGCAAGGGCAATAACGCCTGCCAGCCGACCGAACAGCCGCCAGGCGGAAATTGAGATAATCAGGACCAGGCAAAAACCCAGCAATTGCCATCGGCTGGCCCAACTTCCGACCGCTCTGTCTACGCCGGGGGCAGCCAGTAACTTGTGCCCTGGCGGCAGGTTCAAAATCGTTTGTGCGCTCGCAAAGCGCGCGTCCCAACCAGTCGCGGGCAACTTATGGCTAGCCCCGGAGCGGGCCACGGTGGCCAGTTCCAGGTTGGGGTAACGCAGCTCCACGCCGGTCCGCCCCTCACTATCGCCATCAGTGATCAGCAAATTCTCTCCGTGAACAGAGGCGGTCAAAAGTGCAAATGGCGACGACATGTCGAGCCGCCAATCGGTTCGCATGGTGCCGACAATGCGGTCGCTAACCACGAAACCGGAGCGATCGAAGTCCATCCACATCGTGCGCAACAGATTGAGATTATTCTCCGCAGACACAATGCCGCGGCTGCGCTCAGTAATCTTCATCGAGTCTATCGGCGTCATTCGGAATGCCGGCAACTTGATCCAATTCCCGGGAACACCGACCTGCAACGGATCTACAGGCGGCAAGCCTTCAGGTGCGGTGACACGGAGCACGTCATTCGATCGGTAACTCCAGATCTCGGTGTCAGAAAGATGCGTTTCCGGAGTTGGCATGGTAATTACATCGAGCACGCCGGCCGCCCTGGCGGTTAACTCGATATTCCAGCTACCCGGACGCACCTGTACTCGAAGGTTCCCATCCGGTTCCAGTCGCGCAGGAAGCCCGCTTTCAATAATTAGCGGCACAAATCCCTCGGGGAGTAGTGGTCCGAACAGCTCTTCGCGGACGCTGCCGGACACCTGGATTTCCAACCGCGTTGTCAGCCGCGTTGGTACGTCATCGCTGACGAGCCGATAAACATTTACTTCGACAGCGTTGCGCGACTGAGTCTCCGCTCTTCGCTCCCCAAGGAAAACGCCGCTACGGGTTCTGTCAGGCCGTGCGACGGCCTGGCCATTGACTGTCAAGGAAATCAGGCCCGTCTGCCATGGCAGACGCAGGTTTCCGGGCCGTTCGTCCCACTCGAAGCTGCCGGCGATTCGATAAGAACCGGGCGCGAGAAATACGCTGGGAACATTGTCGTGCAGGACCACGGCAATGCTGCGCCCGTTCCCGGTGACCCGATGCGGCCAGTAATTTGTGTTCCCAGGCAATTGAATCCACTGCTGATCTGCATAAACAGACCACCGCTGGGTGAACTGGCCGCCGTCGGCATCGACCGATAGTTCGAGCTCACCGGGCCATGCACAGATAAAATCATTTCGCCCGGTCGCCGCATGATTAAAGATGAACGGACAGTTGCGATATTCCTTGTCATTGAGGACCCATTCCTGCCAGTCCTGCAAGTCACCAGGAACATAAGGATCGCTCGCCAATACCGTTGCGGGCAGAAACAGCGCGGCCAGTACCAGCCTGAGTATCAAGGACATGAATGCCTCCCCGGCAGTGCGTGGGTGATTACTATACGTTAACGCGGGTGGCGCGGTAATCGGGTCAATAGTGCGGCGGCCGGTCGTCTTGTGGCGCGTCACCGGAGACTGATTCGCCCACCGCTCGCACTCGTTCGACCAGCGAACTGCAAAGTTGTTCGAGCTGCATGATCTTCGCCTGTTGTTCGGTGACCACCTCATTCAGTTCGAGCATAAGCTGATCCTGGTGTGCCAGCTTGCTTTCGATATCGATCAGTCTTTGTTCGCTCATGGTAGCCTCTGCCCTTGCTCGTCCTGACCCCATTGTCGCGCCGCAAGCGGCGCTCCTACAAGACCTATGTCACTTTTACGCTTCGATGAAATATCGCTGGACTTCGGCGAGCTCAATATTCTCAGCAATGCTGGATTCTCCATCGAATCCGGAGAGCGGGTTTGCCTGATCGGCCGCAATGGCGCCGGCAAATCGACAATGCTCAAGTTGATCACGGGCGAATTAGAGGCAGACCGCGGCCAAATTGTTCGCAGTACCAACATGGTCATCAGCCAGTTGCGTCAGAACTTACCTGAGGCGATGGATCTTAGCGTGCGCGACATCGTTCGATCCGGCCTCGCCGAGACGGAATTAATGCTCGAGAAATACCAGCAACAGTCGAGTCTGGAACTTGATCGCGAAGGGTTGCGGGAACTCGCAGCGTTGCACGCGAGAATTGACGCGCATGAAGGATGGCACATTGATCAGCGGGTCGATGAGACAATGACGGAACTCAATCTTCCGGCAGACAAGAAGATGAGTGAATTATCCGGCGGCTGGCGCAGACGCGTGGCGCTTGCACAAGCGATCGTGCAAAAGCCCGACTTGTTGTTGCTCGACGAACCCACCAACCATCTCGATATCGCGACGATCAAGTGGCTGGAGGACCGCGTTTACACATGGCCAGGCGCGGTGTTGTTTATCACGCACGACCGCATTTTCCTGCAACGACTGGCTACGCGAATTCTCGAAATTGATCGTGGCAAACTGACGAGTTGGCCCGGAAACTACGACAACTTTTTGATTCGTAAGGAAAAACTTCTAGAAGACGAAGAAGCTGCCAATGCCCGTTTCGACAAAAAGCTGGCCCAGGAAGAGGAGTGGATCCGGCAGGGAATCAAGGCGCGACGAACCCGAAATGAGGGACGATCCCGAGCACTGTTCAAGATGCGCGAACAGCGGGCACAGCGTGTTTCGCGCGACGGACAAGCGCGTATTCATATCGAAGAGGCAGATAAATCCGGCCGCAAAGTAATTCGCGCACGCAACATCGGTTACCGTTACGGCGACGACCCCTTGATCGAGAATTTTTCGATCAAGATCATGCGCGGCGATCGTATCGGGCTGATTGGTAACAACGGTGTCGGCAAGACTACGTTGCTGCGTTTGTTGCTGGGTGATCTGAAACCAGTGTCTGGCACATTGAAACACGGCACCAATCTCGAAATCGGATACTTCGACCAGTTGCGGCAAACACTGGATCTCAATGAGTCGGTCGCTTACAACGTCGGCGAAGGTCGAACGTACATCAAGTTAAACGGTAAAGACCGCCACATCGTTGGCTACCTGAAGGGCTTCCTGTTCAGCCCGAAGCGGGCGATGACACCTGTCAAAGCGCTGTCGGGTGGTGAACGCAACCGTGTGATTCTCGCCAAGCTATTCACTCAACCCGCCAACCTGCTGGTATTGGATGAACCGACCAACGATCTCGATATCGAAACGCTGGAAGTGTTGGAGAACAAATTGACCGAATACAACGGCACACTGATCATCGTAAGCCACGATCGTGAATTCCTCGATAACGTCGTAACCAGCACGATTGTCTTTGAGGATGATGGTCGCATCCAGGAATACGTCGGCGGCTATTCCGACTGGTTGCGACAAGGCCATGCACTCGCCGAGACTGACAGCCCTTATGATGCAAAGGCCCGCAAACAGCACGCGGCCGAGAGACGGCAGCAAAGGAAACCGACCAAGCTTAGTTACAAGGATCAGCGCGAGCTAGACAAACTGCCTGTAGAGATCGAGTCGATGGAGGCATCGATCGTCGAGATGCAGCAAAAAATCGCCGATCCAGGCTTCTACTCACACGACCACGCAGTCGTGCAGACGGCAGTACAGGAACTCGCTGACGCCGAGGCCATGCTCGAGCAACGCGTGGAGCGCTGGAGTGAACTCGAATTACTGCGCTCCAGCTATCAATCAGAATAATTTACCGCCTACCTGATTGGATTTCCCATATTTTCGACGGGGCAGTCAGCGATCGTAAATCCCATGGATTTGTAGCACTCGTACGCAGGCGTGTTGTCGGGATAAACAAACAATGATACCCGCGGACAAGAAAATGTCAGGCAACTACGCATTCCCGGAAATCTCACAACTCTCTCGGCATGGTCTCGGCGAAATAGCGGTCGAACGCACGATGTACGATCTCGGGGGAGATGTTGACCGCCTCAACCGCCTGATTGAATTTCTCCATTTCGGCAACCTCCCTGCGGCCATCCGCGGCGATCACTTTCAGCGCCATCACAGCAATGTCTTCCTTGTCCTCGTCCGACAAAGACTTTCCGACCTCGGCCAGTAGCTGTCCCAGTTCTGGCTTCTCCGCGAGTTCGCTCATCGCCCGCGTCAAAAGCGCAAGGCTCTCGGCTCCCTCCAGTTGAAAATGGCCCTCGATCAGGTCGAGCATTTTGGCCGATTCTTCGGGCTCTATCGCACCGCTGCCGCGAGCAATAAATATGAGCAGTGCAGCGACGAGAAACTGCGAGTCGTAGGTTTCCGAACCTTCGCGGGTTTCGACTACCAATGTCGTACCCTCGAGCTTCGAACTGATTATCGTATCGCCCATAACCCGGCCTCCTGCAACGCTGACGACCGATAATACTCCGGACCCCAATGTATATCAGCCGGATTCGGCCTTGCAGCTAGTTTGATGTACCGAAAAGCCGGTCTCCAGCATCGCCCAGGCCCGGGACGATGTATTTTTTTTCATTCAGATGGTCGTCGATTGCCGCCGTATAGATTGGCACGTCCGGATGTGTCTTTTCCACCAATTCCAGGCCCTCTGGGCAAGTAACGATGCATACGACCACGATCTTCCCCGCGCCGGCCTCTTTGAGCAGATCTATCGCCGCAACGGTTGACCCACCGGTCGCCAGCATCGGATCGATGATGATGCAGGTACCGCCCTTAACCTGCGCCGGCAAACGCTGGTAGTAGCTCACCGGTTGCTTGGTAACCTCATCACGGTACAGACCAACGAATCCAACCCGGGCAGTTGGCACCAACTCCAGAATTCCTTCGAGCATGCCGACGCCCGCACGTAATATCGGCACCACCACGAGGTCCGTGTCGATCTTCTTGCAGATTGCCTCGGCCACCGGTGTCTGCACCGAGACCTCTTTCACTTCAATGTTTTTGAGTGCCTCGTAGCAAATAAACTTCGTGATCTCAGTGGCAAGCTCACGAAAACGTTTGTGACCAGTTTCGACATCGCGAATAATTGCGAGCTTGTGTTGCACGCAGGGGTGATCGATCAGTTCGTGCATCGTCAGTTCTCCATCGTCTGCTATTCTGTTCCCTTGGCCGAGTCGGTTACCGACATTTCGCCAAGGCGCTTGAGGCTGTCCGCCGACCACGTTTCCCTGAGATCGTAAAAAGCCTCGAATGACGGCACATCATCAGGAATAGTGACCCATGGTTGTTTGGAGC
>PVMK01142137.1_pt1 | contig 21390 bp, 18 predicted proteins | sample 1853481 | NCBI WGS metagenome assembly PVMK01 (sample SAMN08533507, study PRJNA380276) | Marine sediment metagenome, whole genome shotgun sequencing project.
CCGCCGCGCCGGCAGCCGCGGTGTCGGTACCCGCAATTTCATCGTCGTACTGGCGACCACGTCGGACGCCGCCGCTTTCGCGGAGTCCGTGGCGGCGTCCTTCACCGATGTTGCCGGGTCATACAGGAATATCGATGGCGTGGTGGCGGTAACCCATACCGAGGGCGGCGGCAGCCGGCCGCCCAACAATCTCGCTTTCGTGCTGCGCACTCTGGCGGGATTCATGGTGCACGCCAACGTCGGCGCGGTGCTGGTAGTGGACTACGGCAGCGGCAGCTTCGACAGCAATGGCTTGCGCGATTTCATGGCCCGGGGTGACTACGCTATCGACGACGTCGCCCACGCGTTCATGGAACTCGGAGCCGACTTGAAAACGGAACTGAAACGGGCAACGGGCATCGTGCGCGAGTGGTTGCCGCAAGTGAACTCTTGCCGGCGGACCACCGAGAGTGTTGCCAGCTTGCGCCTGGCTCTTCAGTGTGGCGGTTCCGACGCCTTCTCGGGAATTTCCGGCAATGCGCTGGCCGGTTGGTTGGCGAAGGAAGTTATCCGCAACGGCGGCAGCGCCAATCTCGCCGAGACCGACGAGCTCATGGGCGCGGAATCCTATGTGCTCGAGAATGTTCGCGACCAGGCGACGGCAAGACGCTTTCTCGAAAAGATCGCCGAGTTCAAAGCCCGCGCGGCCGATCACGGTACGTCGGCGGAGGGTAATCCGTCCGGCGGTAACAATTTCCGCGGGCTCTACAACATCGCGCTGAAATCCATCGGCGCGGCCCGAAAACGCGACCCGCAGGTGCGGCTCGACTATGTCATCGACTACGCCGAGCCCATGACCGCGGGCGGTTACTATTTCATGGACAGTCCGGGTAACGATCTGGAAAGCATCGCCGGGCAAGTGGCCTCCGGCGCCAACGTCATTCTCTTCATCACCGGCAACGGGTCGATTACCAACTTCCCGTTCGTGCCGACCTTGAAGTTCGTCACCACCAGCGGCCGTTTCGCCCTGCTCGCCGATGAAATGGACGTGAACGCCGGACGCTACAACGACGGAGAGTCCATGGAGGATCTGGGTGCGGAGACCTTCGAGCTGACGTTGAAGGTCGCATCCGGAGAGCGCAGCAAGGGAGAGCTCGCGGGTCACTCCCAGGTGTCCATCTGGCGGGACTGGCCGCAAACCGATGGAAGTCGCCTGCAAGCCATAAGAAGCGCGCCTGCTCCCAGGGGCGAACCCTTGAAGGTTACGCCAGCCCGGCCCGCCGATCTCCAATTCGAGGCCTACCTGACGCCACGGGGGCACGCCTGCGACCAGATAGGCCTGATCATGCCCACCAGTCTGTGCTCCGGACAGGTGGCGCGCCTGGTGGCGGAGGATCTCAACGCGCGGGGGCTTGCGGGTGTCAGCCGGTTCGTGGCCCTGGCCCATACCGAGGGCTGCGGGTCTGCCAACGCCGACCACCTTTATCTGCAGACGCTGCTGGGTCACATCGAGCATCCCAGCGTGCGCCGCGCCTTATTGCTGGAACACGGCTGCGAGAGAACCCACAACGATGCGGTACGACATTACCTGAATGCCCGCGGCATCGGCAGCGATCATCTGGGCTTCGCCAGCGTGCAGATGGATGGAGGCCTGGACAAGGTGCGCCACAAGATCGGTGAGTGGTTCATCCAGGAGCTCGCCGTGGATTCTCATCTCATCAGCGAGCCCGTGGGCGCGCACGCCCTGCGTCTGGGCCTTACCACGCTGGGACCGGTTCCTGAAAACCTGTCTCTCGCCCTTGCCGGGTTGGTGGGCGGACTGGTGGCCGGCGGGGCCACCGTGGTCATGGCCGAGAACGCCTCTGTGCTGGCGGACGATGGTTTCTGCAAGGCGCTCTTCGAGGGTGGTGAATGGCGCGCCACTCTCGCCTACGGCCAGCCGCCCGAGACCGCCGGTTGCCACGTGATGGAGACGCCCACCGAGAACGCCGCGGAAGTTTTGACCGGTCTCGGCGGCACCGGCGTCGGCGTCATGCTCGCTCACGTCTCGCGTGCGCCGGTGCAATCCCACCCCATGATCCCTCTTCTACAGGTGAGCAGCACAGGGCTCGCCTGCCAACGATTCGAGGCCGACCTGGATCTGTGTTTGTCCACTGAGTCGGCCATCGACTCTCTGGAAGAATCGTTGATGTGCCGAATCGCGGACACTGCGACCCGGGACTACGTACCGAAGCTTTACGGCCAGGGCTACACTCAGTTCCAGTTGACGCGCGGTTTGCTCGGCTTGTCGCTCTAGCCGCACCCCGCCGGACGGTCAGCCCATGCCGCCCACATCCCGCGCAAGCTTGGCCGTCCCCCTGCGGGTGGTCGCCATCGCCGTTTGCATCCACATCCTGTGGGGCGGCAACCCGGTTGCCGTCAAGTACAGTCTGCTGGCATTTCCGCCTTTGTGGACGGCCTTCTTTCGCTTCACGATTGCTATCGTGTGTGTCGCGATCTGGGCGAGGATAAGTGGCGTGCCCATCTGGCCGGCGCGCCACGAATGGCGGCCCCTGGCACTCATCGGCGCGCTGTTCACCGTGCAAATCGCGGCCATGAACATCGGCTTCGATCTCACCACCGGATCCATGGGTGCGGTCCTGATCGCCACCAACCCGATATTCGCGGCCCTGTTCGCGCATTTTCTGATTGCCGGCGACAGGCTGCATGTGGTCAAGAGCGTGGGCTTACTGGTGGCTTTTATCGGCACGGCCCTGGTGCTCATGGGCGGCAGCACCGATCTGCAACCGAGTCAGGGCGGCTGGGGGAACGCGATACTGCTGATGAGCGCCTGTCTGCTGGGTGGACGCCTGATCGTCAGCGCCAAGGTGCTGCAGCGCATGGACGGGGGACGGGTGGTTTTGTGGCAGATGATTTTTTCACTGCCGCTTTTTGCATTGGGCGGTTTTGCCTTCGAAACCATCCGCTGGCAGGCCGTCGCCTGGGAACCCCTGGCCGGGCTGCTCTATCAGGGCGTGATCGTGGCGGGCCTGGGTTTCTCGATATCCTTTTATCTCATGAAACGCTACGCCCCCAGTATCATCATCAGCTTCAACTTCATCTCACCCATCGCCGGCGTTCTGCTGAGCGCGTGGTTGCTGGGCGACGTGATTAGCGGCCACCTGTGGACCGGCATGCTGCTGGTGGCCATGGGTCTTTTCCTCATCGCGCGCCGATAGTTTGGTGGCAAAATAGCATTCCCGGCCGACCTGCCGGATACCAGGGGAAAACCATGGCAACGATAATCACCGACGACGGAATCCGGCTTTATTGCGAACAGGCCGGCGAAGGCGTGCCGATGCTGTTCGTTCACGAATTCGCCGGCGATCTTCGCAGCTTCGAGCCACAGATGCGCCACTTCGCCAGACGCTACCGCTGCATCGCCTTCAACGCACGGGGCTACCCGCCCTCGGAGGTTCCCGAGGCGTTGAGCGCCTACTCCCAGGATCGGGCCCGGGACGATATTCTGGCCGTGCTCGATGGTTATTCCATCCAAGGTGCGCACATCATCGGCATATCCATGGGATCCCTTGCGACCCTGCATTTCGGGCTACATTATCCCGATCGCGCGCTCTCCCTGGTTCTTGGGGGTTGCGGTTACGGCGCCGAGCACAGCCAGCGTGAGCAGTTTTGCACCGAAGCGGCTGATTTCGCGGCGCGCATCGAGGAGCAGGGCATGCAGAAGCTCGCCGGGGAGTACGGCGGCGGTCCGGCGCGGGTGCAGTTCGAAAACAAAGATCCGCGAGGTTTCGCGGAGTTCGTGGAAATGCTCTCCCAGCATTCCTCCCTGGGTTCGGCAAACACGCTGCGAGGCGTGCAGATGGAACGGCCGTCCCTGTACGATCTGCAAGCGTCTCTGGCGGAGCTCAAAGTACCGACGCTGATCACAGAAAACGCGGGATTCCGGATCCCACGGGCACCTTTACCCGTGCCCGCACCGCTTCTTCCTCACCGGTGTATCCGAGCGTCACGAGGAGATTCAAGGACAGATCGGAGATGAACGGAAAGGGGTGTGCCGAATCCACCGCCTGGGGCGTTACCAGCGGGAAAATATTGGTAATGAAGTGTTCACGAAGTTGTTGCTGTTCGGATTCGCCCAGGGATTGATACGATTCAATGCCGATGCCATGTTCGGAAAGAGCCTCGAGAATTTTCGGAAGCAGCTTGCGAGATGCCGCTTCGAGTTCGCGGACAGTGACGTAGCATTCCTCAATTTGCTGTAAGGGCGTACGTCCGTCGACGGTGAGATCCTGTACGCCAACACCGACCTGTAGCTTGAGCCCCCCGATGCGCTTCATGAAGAATTCATCGAGATTCGAGCTGACGATGGCGAGAAACTTCACTCGTTCGAGCAGCGGCGTGCGTGAATCAGCCGCTTCATTCAAGACGCGCTCGTTGAAAGCAAGCCAGGTGAGTTCGCGATTGAGATAGAACTCCGGCGAGGTCAAATCGAACGCAGCAGAGGACTTGCTGGAGGACTCGGTGCTTGGAAGGGGCGTTTCGGGGGACTTCCCGGGGCGCGCCTTCGCCCTGGACGTTTTCGTGCGTCCGGTCTTCGGGGGAGTTTTCGGCTGGACTTCCCGATCCCCACGGGATTCCATCCTGGTCCCGGGAGTGGCTTGCACGTCGATGACGTTCTCGGTGCTCTCGACCACGGATAGTGCGACGCGATTGCTGTCGCCCGACGGGGGATTAGCCATTGTGTTCTCCTTCGGTCACACCGGACCATCAACAACCACGATGGGGCGCCGTGCCGACGTCCGCCGCGATTATGATCATGCTGATTTATTCATTTTGACGTTTTTCGGATATCTGCCGTATTGATTTGTATCAATAATCTCCGAATTACTTCCCGGTGATGCCGGAGCACGTCGAGGGACGGGCAAGCCCTGCCGGTGGCAGCGGCCCGAACAGTCGCTCGAATCGTGCCCGAATGTCACCAGCCGAGAAACGCTCAAAAGAGTTGGCGAAGCGTCGCCGTTCATTGCCTTGTTGACGCACGAGGTCGTCCAGCAGGTGCGCCATCGCGAGCCGGCATCGCGCCGATGCCGGCTTTTGCGCTTCCATCCGGGGTACAAAGCGCTGAAGCGTGCGTTGCTGCACTTCGAGGTCGTTGAATTCACCAAGATTGCTCTGCAGTCGCTTGAGGGATTTCAACAGTGGCGCGATCTCATCCTCATCGTAGAGGTCGCGAAAGAACTCCAGCAAATAGCGCAGCTTCTTGCAGTCGATGCGCAATTCATGGAGGGCCTCGGCAGATGCATCCTCATCGATATTCCGGTCATCTTGGTGGACGAGTCGATAGGCGCGCCAGATATGTGCGCAAGCCACATCCACTACCGAACGCCGTGCATCGGCGGGCGGTGAATCGCCGGTTATGCCGCCATCGAGAAACGCGCGCCAGTCGTGCACGAGTTTGCCATAGCGCCTGGATCCCAGCGCGGTCAACAGCCGGCGGCGTTCGGCGCCACGCTGACGGCGCAACCACTCGCTGAGCGGCGCAAGATCCTCGCTGGAACCGGCCGGCAGCGTGGCGCGGTATTGATCCATCTTGAGCAGATACACATCCAGGTCGCGCACAGTCCCTGTAAGGGACCCGAGCCACTTGAACTCGCGGCGGAAGCGGGCCGCGGGATCCGGCGCAAAAACCTTGTCGAGCTGGCTGAGCAGCGATCGGGTGCGGCGCACCGAGACGCGGAAATCGTGAAGAAACTCGCTGCCCAGGCCGCGGCGCACGCCGTCCTCGTGGGCAACCATGCTGTCCAGCAGCCGGCGGCAGCCGGCGGCAGCCGCATGGTCGGCGCGCAGATCCCGTGGCCGGCGTGGCGCGGCCCCGGCGGCGTATGCCTCCGGAGACGGCCCGACGCCCGCTGGGCGTGCCGATGCCCGCGGCAGGGCTTGCGCCGCCGCTTGCGCAAACACACCGGCGTCGCCAGGAACAGTACGCTCATTTGTTGCCAACAGGATGGTCCTTGCCGCGGCCCATCGTGGCCCTGCACTTCCGGCCGGGGCGGCGGCCCGACAACCATGCCATGAATTGGGGCCCGGCTTCTACCGCAACCTGCCGGTCCCGGCGCGCCATTCCAGGAGGGCTGCTCAGGAGAACATCAGGTCGACGCCATTGGCCTTCAAATAGCTCGTTTCCCGGGCCAGATCCGCGTCAGTGAGTGGGTGCTCACTCAGCCATTGGGCCGGGAATCCCAGGCGCAGCCACCCTTCGCCCGCTTCCACATGGACGCTGGTGAGGTCGATATCCTGGCGGCCACGATGCAGGACCACTGCGATACGCAGCAATACGGACAACGACAGCAGGCGGGAACGGTGCTTGCGGGGCAGATCATCGAACTGTCGCGCATCGAACTTGTGCCGATGAACGTGCACCAGGGCAGCGACCTCCGCTTGCTCCTGGCGGGAGAAACCGGGCAAATCGGCATTTCGCAGGACATAGGCGCCGTGTCGGTGGTATCCGCTGTGGGCGATGTCCAATCCGATCTCGTGCAATCTCGCCGCCCACTCCAGCAGATGCGCATAGCGTTCATCGCCCAGATTCCAGATGGGGGCCACGCGAGCCAGCAGGAAGCCCGCGCCGGCCGCCACCCGTCGGGCCTGATCCTCCTCGACCCGGTAGCGCCCACAGAGGTTGTCGATGCTGGCCTCGCGCACGTCGTGATGCTGCAACCGGCCCATGAGGTCGTAGAGAAGGCCCTCGCGCAGGGCGCCATCGGCGCAACTCATGGACTCGATGCCGAGGGCGTCGAATATCGCCACCAGGATGGCGACACCGCCGGCGAACACCGGCGCGCGCTCGGGCTGCAGGCCGCGCAGGCCCAGCCGCTCGGCGGATCCCGCCTGTATCAGCGCGTCCCGTAGCTTTCTCAGTCCCTTGGCCGTAATGCCCCTGCGAGACCACTCCTGGCTGTGCAGCACCTCCCGGACATTCCTCACGGTGCCCGAAGAACCCACGGCCGAATTCCATCCCAGGCGCCGGTAGGACTCCTCCACGCTCTCCAGCTCCTGGCGTGCCGCAAGCTCCGCTGCGCGCATGCGGCGGGCATCGATGGCGCCGCCGGCGAAGAATTCGTGACTCATGCCGACGCAGCCCATATAGAGGCTCTCGGTGCGCAGGGTGTCGAAGTTCCGGCCGATGATGAGTTCCGTGCTGCCGCCGCCGATATCCACCACCAGCCTGCGGCCCGCATCCTGGGCAGTGCTGTGGGCAACACCCAGATAGATGAGACGAGCCTCTTCCCGTCCGGAAATGACCTCAATGGGGTGCCCCAGAGCCTCCTCGGCCTCCACCAGGAATGCGTCACTGTTGTGTGCACGGCGCAGCGTGTTGGTGCCCACTGCCCGAACGTTGCTGGACGGCACGTCCCGCAGGCGCTGGCCGAAGCGCTCCAGGGTGGCGAGCGCCTTCGTGCACGCCTTTTGACGCAGCTTGCCGCGTTCGGTGAGCCCCGCCGCCAGGCGCACGGTGTCGCGCATGCGGTCGATCACGGCCAGTTGACTGTCCATGACCCGCGCCACTTTCATGTGAAAGCTGTTCGAGCCCAGGTCCACGGCGGCGATGATCTCGGCGCTGTCGCCACTCGGGCGCAGGCCTGGCAGGGGCTCGAGCTGGTTTGTAGAAACCGGGCTGGTGGCCATCGCCGACGGGGATCCTATGAGAGCGGTGAGACGCGCATGTACAATGGAATTGTAGTGCGCCCACCGCCGGATTCGATATGTGCACGAGCCGCGAGCTGTTGATCCTGCGCCACGGAAAATCGGACTGGGGCGGTGACGCCGTCGACGACTTTCATCGGCCCCTGGCACGCCGTGGGCGCAAAGCCGTCAAGTGCATGGCCTCCTGGCTGCGCCGGCAGGACCTTCTTCCAGAGCACATATTGAGCTCGACCGCCGAGCGTGCAAAGCAAACCGCTGTGCGTCTGTGCCGTCATGCAGAGATCCCCGAGTCCCGGGTGCAGTGGCATGAGGCCATCTACGCGGCGGACCTGGAAGCCCTCCTCCAGGTGCTCGTAAACGTCCCGCAACAGCAGGGGCGGGTGATGATCATCGGTCACAATCCGGGTCTGGAAGAGCTGCTGGAGTATCTGGCGGGGGAGGCCGTCGAAGCGCCGCCTGGCAGTCCCACTCTTCCCACCACCGGTCTGGCGCGCCTGGGAATGCCCCGGCAGTGGCGGCAGCTGCCCCGGGGTTGCGCCAGCTTCTTTCCATCCACCGTCCCCGCGAGCTGTTTCAATAGGATTAATGGGAAAATTTAATGGGGACAGATCTATTTAGCCATTGCCTGCAGCGCAGGCAATGGGTAAATAGATCTGTCCCGAATTACTAAATAGATCTGTCCCCATTAAATTTTCCCATTAATCCTATTCGCGCCGGCCTTTGTCGAGAGCCAGCGCTCTGCGCAGGAAGTCCGGCAGGCGCAGGTCGGCGATCCCTTGCGGCACGAAGTCGGGCAGGCCGCGCACGCGTTCGGTATCGATACTGACTGTTACGGTCATGCCGGCCCGCAGTGCCGGCTCGTCGTCGGTGCGTTCCAGGCGCAGGGACACCGGTATGCGCTGCACCACCTTTACCCAGTTGCCGGTGGCGTTTTGCGGCGGCAGAAGCGCGAACTCGGCACCGGTTGCCGGGGCGATGCTATCCACCACCGCCCGCCACTGGTGATCCGGATAGGCATCGACGACCACGGTGGCCGATTGACCCAGCGCCACGTTGGTCAGCTCGGTTTCCTTCAGGTTGGCCTCCACCCAAAGCGGTGAGGTGGCGATGAGGCTGAACACCGCGGTTCCCTCCTCCACGTATTCGCCCACCTGAAGCCTCATGTTGCTGACGATGCCCGTGGCCGGCGCCTTGGTGACGGTACGCGCCAGATCGATAGACGCCTGTTCGCGAACCGCCATGGCGCGGCGAAAGCGGGCATGTTTTTCCACTGGCAATCGCGCGTCGCCGCTGAGGGCGGCGAGGCTGCGTGCAACCCGTTGACCGCGCTTGCGCAGCGTCTCCCGTCCAATAGCGAGCTCGTGCAGGGCACGGTCATAGGCTTCCTCGCTGCCCATGCCGCGCTTCTTGAGCTTTTTCTGCCGCTCGAACTGCTGGCCGAGAAATCGGTGCCGCTCCCGGGCCTCGATGACCTCGGCCTGTGCCTCGCGCAGGTCGAAACGCAGCTGCCCGATGGCGGTGCGAACCACCTCCAGCTGGGCGTCGGCCTCGGCCACGGCGATTCGAAAGGGCAACGGATCGATGGCGAACAGCCGCTCTCCTGGATGGACCTGTTGGTTGTCGTCCACGTTCACGCGCACCACCCGACCGGATACGTCCGCGCTGACGACGATGATGTGGGCCTTCACATAAGCGTTCTCGCTGACGATGTAACGCCCGCCACCCGCGTACAGGTGCAGCGCCACCACAACCACGACCAGCGGCACGGCGACCATGAGCGTCATCCGCATCATCCGTTTGGCGGTGCGTCTGCGTGGCGTCACGGGGGTTTGCGCGGCCACCGGTCAACAGACATCCTGTTTGACGGTTTTCCACGCGCCGTTCGGCTGGGCCATGAGATTGGACTTGATGGCAAGCAGCACGTCCACGAAGCGATCCCGGTCGGCGGTGCTCAAGCCCGAGAGCGCATCCTCGCGCACGCCGGCGGCAATTTCCCGCATGATCCCCATGGGGGTCTCTGCCGCGCGGGTGAGGAAAACCCGCTTTGCCCGACGGTCTTTGACGTCCACCTGGCGCCGCACCCAGCCCTTGGCCTCCAGGCGATCCAGCAGCCGGCCCAGGCTGGGTTTCTCCAGCTCCAGAATCTCGGCCAGCTCGGACTGGGTAACGCCGTCTTTCCGGAACAGGTGAGTGAGTACCCACCACTGGGAGCGGGTAAGGCCCAGCTCGCGTACCCGCCGGTCGTAGGTGGTGCGCAGCAGACGCGCCACGTCGTGGAGGATGAAGCCGAAGTTGCGTTCCAGGTTCTCGCGCAGCATGCAGGCAATTTTAATTGCCTAGCATATTATAAGCAAGGCTATCAATTTGCCTCCACGGCCGCGAGCGCCAGCTCGGCGTCCCCCCGCCAGCGGGTCTAGGAATCGTCCGCAGTGGTGAGCGGCAAGCCCAGGGTGACGGTGGTGCCTTCGCCCAGGGCCGTGTCCACCGTGATCCTGCCACCGTGTTGCTCGACGATCTGCCGCACCAGCGGTAAACCCAGCCCTACCCCGAAGGACTTGGTGCTGAACAGGGGATCGAAGATGCGCTCGCGAATATCCTCGGGAATGCCGGGACCGTTGTCGGCAATGTGGATGGCGAGCCTTCCGTCCGCCACCCGGCTGGAGATCGCCACGGTGGCCTGGGTGCACTCGTGCTCGCTTTCCGTGAACGCCTGGCAGGCGTTCTGCAGCAGATTGAGGATGGCTCGCCGCAGGCGCTCTCGATCGATGGATACGGTAGCGTCGCTTTGACAGTCCAACACCACGCTGATGGCGTCGGGAAAGTCCTCGTCCACCACCAGATCCGTCAGCCAGTCATCGATGGCCACCTGCTCCAGATGCATATCCCGCACCCGCGTGTAGGCGAGCAGCTCGTCGATGATGGTGACGCATCGATCGATATTGCGATCGATGCGTTCCAGCGCCCGGGAAACCGGCCCATGGGTCGCCTGCAGATGATTGCTGACGATGGCGAAGGAGGAGCGAATGGTTCCCAGGGGATTGCGCAACTCGTGACTGACCGTTCCGGTCAGCTGCCCGATGGCGGCCAGGCGCTCACTGCGTACCAGCTCCTGTTGTGCTTCCTGGAGTTCTCTGGAGCGTTCTTCCACCAGTGCCTCCAGGCGCTCCCGGTGGCGGGCGAGCTCCTCTTCGGCACGCTTGCGCGCGGTGATGTCCCGGCGAAACTGCACCACGCCACCCACGTGGGTGCGTTGCTCGCGGATCTCAATCCAACGTCCGTCGGACATTTGTTGCTCGATGGGGACACCGTCGGCTCTCTTGTGGACTTCCAGACGTTCACGAATGTAGCCGTCACGGTCTTCCTCGGCCTGCAGAACGACGCCGTTGTGGATCCGCTCTTGGAGAATGTCCGCAAAGCGAACCCCGAGAGGGGCCGGTGTCACTCCGTCCGGCTGATTTTCCAGATAAGCTTTGTTGACCAGCACCAGACGGTCTTCGGTATCCCAGAGCTGGAATCCGTCGGGCAGGGATTCGATGGCGTCGATCAGCAAACTTTCCACGCGTTCCAGGCGGCCGGTCTGCTCGGTCAGCGCCTGTTGAACGCGGGTGGCGTCGGTAACGTCCGAGTACACCGACAGGTATCCGCCGTCGGCGAGATTCGATCGCCGGATTTCCACGGTACGGCCATCGGCGAGCTGCAGCTGACCGCGTTTCGGCCTGTGGGCACCACTGAGCGCCTCGAACTTTTCCCGGGCGTGGGTTTCGGTATCGACGTCGCCGTAAAATCCCCGCCGTCCGTAGTGGCGGGTGAGATCCAGTGCGCTGATGCCGGCTTCCACGGTTTCCAGCGGCAGGTCCACCAACTCCAGCAATCGGAGATTCCATCCCACCAGCTGAAGGTTCCCGTCGAATACCGCGAGACCATCGTGCATCGCGTCCAGGGCCGACTGCAGAAGAGTGGAGCGCTGATTGAGCTTGGCGGCGCGCCACTCGAGCTGCGCGACCTCTTGAAGCAGCTCGCCCCGGGACTTGTGCGACGACGAGGCCTTGCCGATTCCGGGCCGTCTAGTGGACATGAGACGAATTCTTCCCGCTTGAAGTTGCCTGCATCACAAGTCTAGGCTCTGTGGGGCGTCAGAACACCCGATTGAGGCCGTTCAGCGCCGCTACCCGGTAGGCCTCGGCCATGGTGGGGTAGTTGAAGGTGGTTTCAACGAAGTACGTAAGTGTGTTGCCGCCACCCGGTTGGGACATGATCGCCTGGCCGATGTGAATGATCTCGCAGGCCTGCTCCCCGAAGCAGTGGATGCCGAGGATCTCCAGGGTATCGGTGTGGAACAACAGCTTTACCATGCCCACCGTGTGACCGATTATCTGCGCCCTGGCAATACTGCGAAACATCGCCCGGCCCACCTCGTAGGGGATCTTCTGCTCCGTCAGCTGGTACTCGGTGGGGCCGAGAGAGCTGATCTCCGGATTGGTGTAAATACCCGTGGGGATGTGGGAGATCAGCATGGTGCCGCACTCGCCGCGCAGAATGTGGGTGGCCGCGAAGCGGCCCTGATCGTAGCTCGCGCTGGCAAGACTGGGCGGACCGACCACGTCGCCCACCGCATAAATGTGCGGTTTTGCAGTCTGATAGTGTTCACTGATGGCGATATGCCCGCGATGATCAGTGCCCAGGCCCAGCTCCGTGAGTCCCATGTCGTCGGAGTTTCCGGTGCGGCCGTTGGCCCACAGCAGCACATCCGACTTGAACCGCTTCCCCGACTGGCAATGCAGGACGACGCCATCGTCCAGGGGCTCCACGTGGGAGTATTCCTCGTCGTTGCGAATCACCACACCCTGGTTTCGCAGATGGTAGCCCAGCGCGTCGGTGATCTCGTCGTCCAGAAAGGCCAACAGGTGCTTGCGCACGTTGACGAGATTCACTTTCAGCCCCAGGTTGGCAAATATCGATGCGTACTCGCAGCCCACCACGCCGGCGCCATAGATGGTGATGGAGCGCGGCGAGAAGTCCAGACGCAGGATGGAATCGCTGTCGCGTATGCGTGCATGTGCGAAGTCCACGTCGGCCGGATGGTAGGGCCTCGAGCCGCTGGCAATGACGAAATGATCCGCTTGGTAGCGTTCACTGGTACCGCGTTCGTTTTCCACTTCCACGGTATTGTCGTCGACGAAACGCGCACTCCCCGTGATGATGTCCACGTCGTTGCGATAGTAGAAGCGCTCGCGCACGGCAGTTTGTTGCCGGATCACCGATTCCGCGGCTTTCAGAAGTTCCGGGTAAGCAAAATCCACCGGCCCCACCAGGCGGCGCAGCATCGGGTCGTTTCGGTAGTCGGCAACCTGCTGCACGGCGTGGCGTAACGACTTGCTCGGAATCGTGCCCCAGTGGGTGCAGCCACCGCCGATTTCGCCGTATCTCTCCACCATGACGACTTTCCGGCCGCCCTTGGCAAGCATCATGGCGGCGCCCTCGCCCCCGGGCCCACTGCCGATGACCAGGCAGTCGTAATGGCGCGTGTTCATGACGCGGCGCGGGACGCGCGCTTGCGCTCGTGCTCCTTCAGAAGCTTCTTACGCAGACGGATACCCCGCGGCGTCACTTCCACCAGCTCGTCATCGTCGATGATCTCCAGCGCCTGCTCGAGTGTAAGCCGTACCGGTGGCGTCAAGATGACGTTTTCGTCGGAGCCGGCGGCGCGAATGTTCGTCAACTGCTTGGCTTTCATGGGATTCACCACCAGATCGTTGGCTCGGGAGTGAATACCGATGACCATGCCCTCGTAGATATCCTCACCGGGGCCGACAAAAAGCCGGCCTCGTTCCTGCAGATTGAACAGCGCATAGGCAATGCTCCTGCCCGCCGAGTTCGCCACCAGCGCGCCGTTACCCCGTTGGGCGATGTTTCCTTCACTGCACGGGCCATAGTGGGAGAAGGTATGGTAGATGAGCCCGGTGCCGGAAGTGCCGGTGAGAAATTCCGTGCGGAAACCGATAAGCCCGCGGGCCGGGATGGAATAGTCGAGCCGCACCCGGCCACGGCCATCGGGGCGCATGTCGGCTAGAGCCCCGCGCCGCGCGCCCAGAAGCTCCATCACCCTGCCCTGGTGATTTTCCTCCACATCCACCGTGAGTTGCTCGAAGGGTTCGCAAAGTTGGCCATCGATCTCTTTGAGAATCACCCGCGGGCGGGAGATAGCCAGCTCGTAGCCTTCCCGGCGCATGTTCTCGATGAGAATCGCCAGATGCAGCTCGCCCCGCCCGGAGACCAGGAAGCGATCCGGATCCCCGGTGTCCTCCACACGCAGGGCGACGTTGTGAATCAGTTCCCGCGCAAGCCGCTCGCGGATCTGGCGGCTGGTGAGGAACTTGCCGTCGCGGCCCGCCAACGGCGACGTATTGACCAGAAAGTCCATGCTCACCGTGGGCTCGTCCACGTTGAGCGGCGCCAGCGCCTCCACCGCGTCGGGGTCGCAAAAGGTATCGGAAATATTCGGCGCCTCGACGCCGCTGACGGCGATGATGTCTCCGGCGAAAGCCTCTTCGGTCTCCACGCGCGCCAGACCCTCGGAGCGCAGCACTTGCAGCACCCGGGCGGTGCGCGTGGCCCCGGCTCGATCCACGACCACGATGGGAGTATTGCTGCGCACCGAGCCGCGCTCCACACGGCCGATGCTGATGGCGCCCACATAGCTGGAGTAGTCGAGGCTGCTTATCTGCATCTGGAAGGGACCGTCCCGATCCACACTGGGCGGCGGAACCTTGTCCACGATAGTCTGGAATAACGGTGCCATGTCTCCGCCCAGCGTGTTGGCATCGTAGTTTGCGTAGCCGCGCAGGGCGGAAGCATAGACCACGGGAAAATCCAACTGCTCCTCGTTGGCGTCCAGCTTGTCGAAGAGGTCGAAGGTTTCGTTGACCACCCAGTCGGGACGCGCGCCGGGCCGATCGATCTTGTTGATGACGACGATGGCATTGAGACCGCGGGCGAAAGCTTTCTGAGTTACGAAGCGCGTCTGCGGCATGGGCCCTTCCACCGCGTCCACCAGCAGCAGCACCGCGTCCACCATGTTGAGCACGCGCTCCACCTCGCCGCCGAAGTCCGCGTGCCCGGGGGTGTCGACGATGTTGATGCGGTACCCCTGCCAGGTGACGGCGGTGGTTTTGGAGAGGATCGTGATGCCCCGCTCGCGCTCGAGATCGTCGCTGTCCATGACCCGTTCCAGCGGTGCGGCCCGGGCATCCATGGAGCCGGACTGCTGCAACAGCCGGTCCACCAGGGTCGTTTTGCCGTGATCCACGTGGGCGATGATGGCGATATTGCGCAGGGCCTGCGCGCCATCAGCCTGCTGGCCGGCGCTCACGGCCTGCCGGGCACGGTTACTACTGTCCAAAGCGGGGCGCGTCGTCGGTCAGGTAGGCTTTTTCGGCGGGGCTGGAGTGCCGCTGGAGCAGGGCGTTCCTGTGGGGAAAACGCCCGAACTTCTCGACGATGTCCTGGTGTTGGCGGGCGTAACCCGCATTGGCTTCCAGCTGTTCGCGATTTTCCTCCAGGCACTCTTTCGCCAGGGACTCGAACAGCCGCACCGAAAGCGCCTGAATTTCCCTGTCCTCGGCGTGCTCCAGGGGCATATAGAAGAAGGTTCGTTCCATGGGCGAAAGCTGCCTGTCGTGGCCCTGGGCGATGCCCTCACGGCAGGCGGCCAGGGCCTGGCCGTCCTGCTGAAAAGCCGCGGCCGTGCCCCGGTAAATATTGCGTGAAAGTTGGTCGAGCAGAATAATCAATGCCAACCGCCCGTGGGGCGACTCCTTCCAGTGTTCCAGCTGGCCGCTCTTGGCGGCCTCCAGGGTGGCAGTAAAGCGTTCCGTGCACTGGCCGTCGAAGAGGGCTCCGCCCCGGAACCAGACGCGGTTGCGCCGCGCCAGGGCCTGCGGGCCATGGGCAGCATCCGCGAACCAGAAATCGAGCAGGTCGCCGACGCCGGCGACGCATTCTGTGGCCTCATCGGTCACCGGTCAATGGGTAATTGCGGCGCGCAGCACCACGCCGTCTACGCCGTTGATGATGACCTTGGTACCGGAATCACAGTCGTCGCAGCTGATTTTCCAGGTGGAGTCGTCCACCCGGATCTTGCCCCTGCCGTTGATGACCGGCGCATCCAGCGTGAAGGTCCGGCCCACGTACTGATGACCGCGCAGATTGAGATTCGGTTCGTCGGACTCCAGCGGGTGCGCCCTCAGATAGCGGCGGGCGACGACCACGCTGGCAATCGACAGTACCGCGAACAAGAGCAGTTGGTACTCCCAGTCGAGCCCCGGAATGAGCCACACGATCACTCCGACGATGCCGGCGGAGATCCCCAGCCACAGGAAAACTGCCCCCGGTGCAAATACCTCGACGATGGTCAGCCCCACTCCGAGCACCATCCAGTGCCAGAATTCCAGGCTTGCGAGAAACTCGCTCACGATTCCGTGTCGGCCTTCTTCCCGAACGCCGCCTTGGCCAGCTCGCCGATGCCGCCCAGGGCGCCGATCAGACTGGTCGCTTCCAGCGGCATGAAGATGATCTTGTCGTTCTGTGTGGTCGCCATCTCCTTCACGGCCTCGATGTATTTCTGCGCCACGAAGTAGTTGATGGCCTGAACGTCGCCGCTCTCGATGGCTTTCGAGACCATGTGTGTTGCCCGTGCTTCCGCCTCCGCCAGGCGCTCGCGCGCTTCGGCATCCCGGAATGCCGCCTCCTTTCGGCCTTCCGCATCCAGTATCGCCGCCTGCTTCTGGCCTTCGGCACCCAGAATCTCCGCCTGCCGCTCGCCTTCCGCCTCCAGAATCACCGCCCGCTTCTCACGCTCGGCTTTCATCTGGCGGGCCATGGCTTCCACCAGATCCCGTGGCGGCGCGATGTCCTTGATCTCGATGCGGGTCACCTTGACGCCCCAGGGCGAGGTGGCATCGTCGACGATGTTCAACAGGCGCTGATTGATCACGTCGCGTTTCGACAGCAGCTCGTCGAGATCCATGGAACCCATGACGGTCCGGATATTGGTCATGGTCAGATTGATGATGGCGTTGGTCAGGTTGTTGACCTCGTAGGCGGCCCGCGCGGCGCTCAGCACTTGATAAAACACCACGCCGTCCACCGACACCATGGCGTTGTCCCGGGTGATGACCTCCTGGGTCGGCACGTCCAGCACCGTTTCCATCATGTTCATCTTGGCGCCGACCTGGTCGAACACCGGGATGATGACGTGCAGGCCCGGGTCCAGGGTCTTGGTGTAGCGGCCGAAACGTTCCACGGTGTAATTGTATCCCTGGGAAACCCGGCGAACGCCCATGAACACCAGCACCACGGCGAACACGAACAACGCAATAATGACGGCTGGAGCGCCTTGCATCCTGATTACTCCGGAAATTGGGCTGATTCGGCATGGGCCTCAGTATGGACGTTAGTATAGCGGTCCGGAAGACGCCCTGACGGGCCTTTTTGTCTTCATCCATGGGTGGCAAAGTGTCGCCCCACAGCAGACTGGCAGCGGTAGATGGACCAAAGCGTGATCCGTAACATGGCTCGTTGGCCGAACGTGCCGGCGGTGTACGGCTGGATGTCCCTGGACCGTCGGGGCCGCTGGTGTCTGCGGGGCGAGCCGGTGGTGCACCGGGGCGCCATCGCATTCATGAACAGGAATTACGCCTGCAGCGCCGACGGTCAGTGGTACTTTCAGAACGGCCCGCAGCGGGTGTTCGTGGATCTGGATTACACGCCCTGGATCTACTCGCTGGATGGCGCCGGCGTTCTCAGGGACCATGTGGAGAACTCGGTGAACGAGCTGCATGGCGCATGGCTCGACGAGCAGGGAAATCTGCTGTTGCTGGGAGAACGCGGCATCGGCTTGCTGTGTGACCGGGACCTGGGACCCATGTCCGATCACCTTCGCCACGCCGATGGCGGGGCCTGTGATGAGCACAGTATCGAAGGCCTCATCCACCCATGGGGCGGCACGAAAACCCGAGGCATTCACCTGCTGTGGAATAACGAATCCATCGATGTCGGATTGCTCCCCCGCGGCCAGGTTGCCGGAGAGTTCGGGTTCGACCCACGGCCCCGGGCCCGTGACCATGGCGAATAGTCGGCTTTCGACCTTTGTTCTGGTGCCGGCCTACTATGCCGTTGCCGTGGCGCTCGCCGTCGTCATTATTGCCAGCGCCAATGACGCATCGCGGACCTACGAAGCGGTATCCGCCCATGAAAGCGTGTCGGCGAAAACCGACCGTGCGCTCAGAGATGCCCTGGAAACTCTGTCCCTGGGGCTTTACGGCGGCGGCACCGAGATGGCGGAGCAACTTGCCGCCGCCATGGAAACGGCGCAGTTTCATCAGAAGCGTGCCGTGGGCACAGGATGGTTGTTGCTTGGCCTGAGCATCGCCTTCCTGGCCGCGGTAATCCTGACGGAGGCTCGCGGGCGCCGCGCCAGGAGTGTGGTCATCATCCGGCAGTTGTTCGGCGTATCCGGCATATTTCTCGCCATAGGATTGCTTGCGCCAATTCTGACTGTCGTCGCTCACGGAGAAGTCGCACTGTTGGGCCGTGTCGTCCTGCAGTACGAGTCCAAGGGCATCATCACGACGATTCACAAGCTCTTTCTGGTCAAGAATTTTTTCCTCGCGTCGCTTTTGCTTCTCTTCAGCGTGGCTCTGCCGGTGCTCAAGATCGTGCTCTCGTTGATCGCACTCGAACTCGGCCACACGCGCGCACGCAACACCAGCGTGTTGCTGGTCAAAGCCATCGGCCGGTGGTCGATGACCGACGTGTTCGTGGTTGCCGTGCTGCTGGCTTTTCTGACCGCGGACACCGCGCAGCTCACAGACGCCACCCTGGGACCCGGGCTCTATTTCTTCGCAGGCTACGGCTTGCTTTCCATAGCAGCGGGGCAGCTGATGATCGGTTACGAGGGGAATTCGCCGCCGTCGTCAGTGGCTGACCGTGAGTGAGGAAAAGCGTACTGGAAGAATCTCCTCGACATTGAGCTGGCCTTTTTCGTTCTTCTCCACGAGCATCAGCTGCTGGGCATCCGCGATGCCCGCGGGGATCACCATTTTGCCGCCAGGCTTGAGCTGCGCGAGCAGAGGCGTCGGGATCAGGTCCGGTGCTGCCGCCACCAGAATCTTGTCGAAGGGGGCGTGCTCGGGCCAGCCTTTGGAACCGTCGCCGACCCGCAATTCGACATTGATGGTCTGCTGCTCGGCAAGGCGCCGGCGGGCGCCTTCGGACAGCTCCTCGAGAATCTCTACCGAGTAGACGCGCTCGACGAGCTTTGCCAGTATTGCCGCCTGATAACCGAGGCCGGTGCCCACATCGAGGACACGATCTTCCGCTCGCAGATCCAGAAGATCCGTCATGAGCGCAACGATAAAGGGCTGTGATATCGTCTTATCGTAACCGATGGGAAGAGGCGAGTCGGAGTAGGCGAAGGCGCGCACCTCCACAGGGACGAACTCGTGACGCGGTACCGACTTCATCGCGTCCATCACGTTGCCGCCCAAAATCGCTCTACCGATCTCGCGAGCGGCAAGCTGGGCGTGGCGTGCAATCTGCTCCACCATCTCGCAACGGAGTTCCGTGTACTGCGCTACGATGGGGTCGCCCGTGCTCATTATTAATAGGTCTTCAATCGTGCAACTACTGGTTAAACTCGCGACGGATGGAGGCATGAGTCGCGGTCATGGATGACAATCTGCTCCCGAGGGCCAGTGGATGACAACCACTGCCGGGCATACTAACCCGGAGCCAACGGTCGAAGCCACCGGCACGCTGGTCGCGGTTCGCTCCGTATTCTCGCTATTGCTGAGCTACGGTCTGCTGCTTCTTGCCAACGGTTTGTTCGGCACCTTGCTTGGTGTGCGCAGTCAAATCGAGGGATTCAGCACCCAAGTCGTCGGACTGATCATGGCCGCCTACTTCCTCGGGCTCCTGCAGGGCGCCGTGCGTGCCAGCAACATCGTCTCCGCCGTCGGGCACATACGTGCATTCGCCGCTTTTGCTTCGGTCATGTCCGTTACCGCGCTGCTGCATGTGGTCATCGTGGACCCGATCGCGTGGTGCGCCCTGCGCTTTGCGTCGGGCTTCTGCATGGCAGGCATGATTATCGTCACCGAAAGCTGGCTCAACGCCCGCAGCACGAAACGAACGCGCGGCAAGGTGATGGCGCTTTACATGATCACGAACTACTTCTCAGCCGGTTGCGGACAGTTCCTCCTGACGATCGCCGACCCGGGTAAATTTCAGCTCTTCAGCGTTGCCTCCATCATATTTTCTTTGGCCTTGATTCCGGTGCTGCTGACACGCTCCACCGCACCGAAGCCTCCGCAACGCGACCCCATCAACCTGCGCGAACTCTGGCGGACATCGCCATTGGGACTGCTGGGATCATTCTGCGCGGGCCTGGTTAATGCCAGTTTCTACAGCCTGGCCCCGATTTTCGCCTTTGGTCTGGGCCTCGGCATCGGTGGCACCTCGACCTTCATGGCGTCCGTGATCTTTGGAGGACTGCTGTTGCAGTATCCGGTGGGACATCTGTCCGATCGAATGGACCGGCGGGTGGTATTGACCATGGTGGCTCTGGCGACGTCGGTGGCCTGCGTCGCCATAGTCCTGGTTACCGAGTGGAGCCCCAGATGGATCTACCTCGCCGGCGCCGTCTATGGCGCGTTCTCCTTCACCGTCTACTCCTTGTGTGTCGCCCACGCCAACGATTTCGCGCCAACGGACAAGCTGGTGCAGACCGCCAGCGGGCTACTGACCGCCTACGGTTTCGGCGCCTTCCTCGGTCCGATCATCGCGGCGTCCGTCATGGGGCACCTGGGTCCCGAGGGATTGTTCGTCATGAGCGCTCTGGTGTCGGGTTTCCTCGGGGGATTCGCCATTTTCCGCATGCGGCGCCGGCTTGCACCGAGCAAGGAGCAGCGTTCGCCCATCATCACATTGCCCGGCGGCCAGTTCACCTCGGGAGAGATGTACGTCAGCATGCGCAATGCCATGGATCGGGATCTGGCGCAAAGGCGCGGAGCGCAGCATAGCGTCGATGAGACAATGGCTCAGAACGAGGGGGAATCCAGCTAACGCTGGGACGGCAGGTAGTCGTCGCTCCACTTCAGTAAGACGTTAAAACTGACGCTCAAGCGCGGTTGCTTCGACAAATTAGGATGGACGAAGTGATTCACGAAGGCTGGCCACAGCAACAACATGCCGGCCTTCGGCTCGACGGTATACTCCGGCTCGATGTACGGATCGCCCTTGATGGCCGTCATGTTGGCGCAGGCGCGGGGGTCGTAAAGTGTCAGGCGCCCGGGTCTGACATCGTTCCGGGTTTCCAGTTTTTCGAACTCGGTGGGCACGCGGACGTAGTAAGTCCCGCTCAGGTACGCGTGCGGGTGATTGTGGTAGTCGTGGTAGTCACCGAATCGATTCACGTTAGCCCAGGCCTGAAGTGACCAGCGAATGTCGTAGTCCATTCCCAGGTGCTGAAAATAGTCGCGAACGGTGACGTTGACACAGTCTTTCAACCATGCAGTCGCGGCATGTTCCAGTGTAAAAAAATTGCCACTGCGATAGTCCGTGGTCAGGTCGGCGTGATCGCTGTCCAGGCTCTCGATGAGTTTTACCAGCTGCTCGTTGGCGGCCTGTGTATCCGGGAGCGTGCGTCCT
>PVMK01126756.1_pt1 | contig 21388 bp, 17 predicted proteins | sample 1853481 | NCBI WGS metagenome assembly PVMK01 (sample SAMN08533507, study PRJNA380276) | Marine sediment metagenome, whole genome shotgun sequencing project.
GCGGTCTTTGTGGGCGTTCCAGTCGACCAGGCTGGGTCCGACCAAAACAGCGGCAACCAGCAGGGCCAGCACGACACCGAGAGCGATCAGGACTTTCCGCAAAGCCTATCCCCTTGCCCACACACGCGACCGCGCCATGCCCCCAGAGACTCGGCCACGGGTAATAGGGGAATTCCATAGCAGCCAGACCCTTGGCCCTCAACGCCTAGCTTTGACCGGCCGCCGCCTTTCAGTGTTATCGCACATCAAGAGGCCGGGCGGGCCGCCCGGGCCCCTGCCTGGACCGAAGGTCTCGCAACGGGCCTCAAGCGATTATTCGCCGTTCCCCCGGCAATCATCCCCGGGAACCATCCCCGGGTACAATTTCCGGGTACAATTTCCGGCCACTCATACCAAGTCTCGATGATAATCACCTCTTTCATGAGGCGAAGCGGTCCGCCGGGTAGGCGCGGTGCGCAGTGCGATGCTGGAGCCCAATGTGAAGGTTCGGGGGGGCAAGGGCCGCACCGCATGTCCTATTTGGGGCCTCCGGCGGACCGCTTCGCCCCACCGAAGGCCGCGGTCTCTTGCCCTCCTGCCGCCCACTTCGGACCCATGGGGCGGGCGCCTTGTGGCGGCCCACACCACGGCGCCCCCCACGCCTAGCGAGCGAACAAAAGACTACGGTGAAATGGGTGATTATCATCGAGATTTGGTATCAGGACCCGCCGCGGCAGGTGCAACTTCAGAGTTCGACGATCTTGCCGGGATTCATGATGTTGTCGGGATCGAGCGCGATTTTCACCTGGCGCATGACTGCGACCGCCTCGCCATGTTCCTCCTCGAGATATTTGATCTTGCCGTAGCCGATCCCGTGTTCGCCGGTGCAGGTGCCGCCCATGGCCAGCGCGCGCTCGACCATGCGCTTGTTGACCGCTTCCGCCCGGATCCACTCCTCCTTGTCCTCGGGATCGAGCACGAACACCAGATGGAAGTTGCCGTCGCCGACGTGCCCGACGATCGGCGCCAGCAGCCCCGCGGCGTCCACGTCGCGCCTGGTCTCCAGCAGGCACTCGGCCAAGCGCGAGATCGGCACGCAGACATCGGTCGGCCAGCCGCGCGCGCCCGGCCGCAAGGCGAGGCAGGCGTAGTAGGCATCGTGGCGCGCCTGCCACAGCTTGTTGCGGTCCTCCTGCTGGGTCGCCCAGCGAAAGTCGCCGCCGCCGAGCTCGGCACAGATCCCGCCAACGGTTTCGGCGTGTTCCTCGACCCCGCGCGTGCTGCCGTGGAACTCGAAGAACAGGGTCGGCTGAACCGGATAGTCGAGGTCGGAATAGCGGTTGATGGCGTCCATCTGGACCTCGTCCAGCAGCTCGATGCGGGCCACCGGGATGCCCATTTGGATGGTCAGGATGACCGAGTTGACCGCGCCCTCGAGGGTCGGAAAGGAGCAAACCGCCGCCGAGATCGCCTCGGGTATGCCGAACAGCCGCAATTGCACTTCGGTGATGATGCCCAGCGTCCCCTCGGAGCCGACAAGCAGGCGCGTCAGGTCGTATCCGGACGAGGATTTTCGCGCCCGACCGCCGGTGCGCACGATCCGTCCATCGGCCAATACGACCGTAAGGCCAAGCACCACCTCACGCATGGTGCCGTAGCGAACCGCGTTGGTCCCGGAGGCCCGGGTCGCCGCCATGCCGCCCAAGGAGGCATCGGCACCGGGGTCGATCGGAAAGAACAGTCCGGTGTCGCGCAGATATTCATTGATTTGCTTGCGAGTGACGCCTGCCTGGACGCGGCAGTCGAGATCGTCGGAATTAACCTCCAGGACCTCGTTCATCCTCGACAGATCGACTGAGATCCCACCCTTGAGGGCGGCGACGTGGCCCTCGAGCGAAGTGCCCGCCCCGAACGGGATCACGGGACAACGGTGGCGCGCGCAAAGCTTGACGATTTCAGCCACCTCCGCCGTGGATTCCACGTAGGCAACGGCATCGGGCGGCACGCTTGGATGATAGGCCTCCGCCTGCCCATGTTGTTCGCGCACGGCGGCGGAGGTCGACAGGCGATCGCCTAGCAAGGCACCCAGCTCCTGGATCACCAGGTCGTTGGGCCCGGCCATGACCGACGCGACCTCTCTGCTCATAGGATCGTCCTTCACCTCCGCCCTGGCGGCGGGTGCGAACTATAACAGGAAAGACGGCCGGTTATACCAAGTCTCGACAATAATCACCCCTTTCACCGCGGTCTCTTTCCCGCTCGCTAGGCGCGGGTGGCACCGTGGTGTGGGCCACCACGAGCCGCCTGCGACGCGGTGAGGGGGCAAGAGACCGCAGCCTTCGGTGGGGCGGAGCGGCCCATGAAATGGGTGACTATTGTCGAGATTTGGTATTTCCGTCCAATCTTTCCTCTCGGCGGCCGAGTGTTAGCATGCCGGCTGCAGCCGACGGCCGAAGGAGGGGTGCATGGCCAAGCAAAGGGCCGAGCAAAAGATTATCCGCGGGCGCTGGGTGATCGCCGACAGCGAGACCGTGATCGACGACGGCGCCGTGCTCATCGAGGGCGAGCGCATTCTGGAGACCGGCCCCTGGTCCGACCTGAGGTCCCGCCACGGCGATATCGAGGCGCTCGGCTCCGACGCGGTCGCGGTCATGCCCGGCCTCATCAACGCGCATCACCACAGCGCCGGGGCGACGGCGCTGCAGCACGGTCTTCCGGATCTCCTGCTGGAGCCCTGGATCCTCATGCACGCCCACCTGCGGAGAAGCGATCCCTATCTCGACACGCTGCTCAGCGCCGCCCGGTTGCTCAGGACCGGCGTTACCAGCGTGGTCGAAGCGCACAGCGGCCGCGATACGGCCGAGGCCTACGCGGAGCAATGCCGGAGCGCCCTGGACGCTTACGACCGCGCAGGTCTCAGGGTCGCCTTCGCCGCCGGCATGCGCGACCAGGGCTATCTGGTGCATGGGCGCGACGGCGATCGTGACTTCCTCGCGGGCCTGCCGGCCGACCTGCGCAGCGCCGCTGAAGCCACCCTGCCCGGCGCGAATGTCCTCGACCGCGACGACTACTTCGCCATTCTGAACGAGCTGCACGGCCGCTACCGCGACCATCCGCGCCTCGAGGTCTGGTTCGGCCCGCCCGGCCCGCCTTGGGTTTCCGACGGTTTTCTCACCGCCATCGCCGAGCGCGCCGAGGCGCTGGACACCGGCATCCAGACCCACCTGGAGGAATCCTATTACGAGCGGCTTCATGGGGCCCGCGAGTACGGCCGCGCCACCCTCAGTCACCTCGCGGCGCTCGGCGTCCTCGGCCCGCGCTTTTCCATCGCCCACGGCGTCTGGCTGAGCGCCCCCGAGATCGAGATCCTCGCCGACAGCGGCGCGGCGGTGAGCCACAATCCGAGCTCGAACCTCCGATTGCGCGCCGGTATCGCGCCGCTCAACGCCCTTCTAGCCGCGGGCGCCACCGTCGCTCTTGGTATGGATGGCACGACCCTCGACGACGACGAGGACATGTTCACCGAGATGCGCCTTGCGCTCAGGCTGAACCGGCCGCCGCGGCTCGGCACCCCGGCCCCCAGCCCGGCCGAGATCTTCGCGCTGGCCACCCAAGGCGGCGCCAAGTTGCTGCGGGCATCGGACCGCCTCGGGCGCTTGGCGCCGGGCTATCAGGCCGACATCGTGATCGTCGACCTGGCCCGCGCCACCTGGCCCTGGACCGCGCCCGAGGCCGAGCCCCTGGAGATCGTCGTCCAGCGCGCCCAGGCGGGCGACGTCGAGACGGTGCTGGTGGGCGGCGAGGTGGTGCTGGAGGCCGGCCGGCCTACGCGTTTCGACAATGAGTCCGCGGGCCGGGAGCTGGCCGGCCGCCTGGCCGCGACGCCCTACCCCGCCGAGGCGGCCGATCTGGCCGAACGGCTACTGCCCTATCTGGAAAGCTATTACCGGGCCTGGACCCATCCCCGCCCGGCGCCCTACACGAGCTACAACTCTCGGGTTTGAATTGGATAGGTTTGGCGGGGCTAACCGCCGGGAGCGGCGGCGGATCCGCTCCAATTCTCGGGCGTATCCGGGTCTCGCGCCTCCGCGCGTTCCAACGGCTCGCGGCAGCACAGCAGCATGTCGATATCTTGGTGATTCGAGGCGAGCGGCCAAATCGTGGCGCGGTACAGGCGCTCGGCCCCGTCCTCGACCACCCTCCCAACGTAGGTCTGCGGTTTGCCGGTTCGCACAACGGTGCGGTAGACCTTGTCCCACAGGCGGGCGTTCTCCGGCTCCGGCAGATCGTCGATGTAGGTGCCCGTCAGGGCGCGATCGAAGCGGGCCTCGATGTTGGAGGCGACGACGCGAAAGCGGAATCGCAGCGGGTCATCCAAGACGTCGATGAGAGATACGTTCCCCAGGGCGTAACGAAACTCCGCCGGATCCAGGTCCGCGCGAGACGGCAGCGCATGATCGCCGCATTTCATCTGCCAATATTCGTTCAGAGCAGAGAGGATCCCAATTTGCTGGGACGATTGGAACCGTGAGGCCGGGAGGTCCGTCATGCGCTTATCTGACTGCTCTGACTGCGAGGTCCGTGCTCAATGTCTGAGATATCACGAGGCTCCCCGAATTCGGAAAGCCCCGCACCAAAAGGCGTCACTGCTTACACCGCTCAGAAGGTTTTACCCGAGCCGGAGAGCATTTGTTTGATCACATATTTGTGACAAGAACCTGACGACGCCTTATTGCGGGCCGCACCTGGGGCAGAGTGCCGCGGGTGTCTAAAGCGAGCTAGCCGCCCGCGCCGCCTGGTCGTAGAGGCCGGAGGCGGCGCGCAGCAGGTCGGCGGCGCCGCCGATGCGCTGGTTGAGATCGCCCTCCGTCGTGCCGGCGAAGGCGTCCAGGGCCGCCATCAGGCAATCCTCTCGCACCTGCCGGTAGCGCTCGCAGGCCGAACGGCCGCCCTTGGTGGCGGCGTAGAGTGTCTCCTTGCCGTTGCGCCGCGCCGCAACCAATCCGGCGCGAACCAGCTTGCGCAGCGCGTAGGACACCGTGTGGCTGTCCTCGACATTGAGCACGAAACAGATGTCCGCCAGCTTCTTGTCCCTCGCGCGGTGGTTCACCGAATGCAGCACCATGATGTCGAGCGGCCCGAGATCGCCGACCCCGGCCGCGGCCATGCAGCGCACCATCCAGCGGTCGAAGGCGTGGGAGGCGACGATGAGCCCATACTCGAACTCGCTGAGCTCGGCCGAACGTTCGGAGACCAGGTGGGCCGAGGACACGATCGGCCGTTTGGATTTCGCGCGGCGGCTCATGACAGGCCTCGCCCGTCGGCGTCGAGGATTTCCGCGAAGGCCGCGGTCGGGTCGATCGGCCGGCTCATTCCGCGACCTCCCCATCGGATGCCTGATCCTCCACGGAATCCTCCACGGGCGACCCGAAGCCGCCGCCGCCCGGCGTCTCCAGCACGAAGAGGTCGCCGGCGCGCATTTCGATCTCGTCGTTGCCTTTCAACTCGTCAAGTGACCCATCGGCACGCACCACGTAGTTGTGGCCCCGGGCCCCCGGTCCGCCGCCGGCGAGGCCATAGGGGTCGGTGTCGCGGTGCGACGAGAGGGTGGTTGCCGTCATGGCTTCCAGGAAGCGCATCTTTCGGATCACGCCGTCGCCGCCCCGGTGCCGCCCCCGGCCGCCGGAGCCGCGGCGAATGCGAAATTCCTCCAGCCGCACGGGAAAGCGCCATTCCAGCACCTCCGGGTCGGTCATGCGGGTGTTGGTCATGTGGCTATGGACGGCGCTGGTGCCGTCGTGGTCGGGCCCGGCGCCGGTGCCGCCGCAAATCGTCTCGTAGTTCTGATAGCGCTCGTTGCCGTAGATGAAATTGTTCATGGTGCCCTGGGCCGAGGCCAGCACGCCGAGCGCGCCGTAAAGCGCGTCGGTGATGCATTGCGAAACCTCGGTGTTGCCGGCGATGACCGCGGCCGGATAGTCCGGGCTGATCATCGAACGCTCCGGGATGACCAGCTTGAGGGGCTTCAGGCAGCCCTCGTTGAGCGGGATCTCGTCGTCCACCAGGGTCCGGAAGACGTAGAGCACGGCGGCCTTGCAGACCGCGGTGGGGGCATTGTAGTTGCCCTTGTCCTGGGGCGAGGTGCCGGTGAAGTCGATGGTGGCCTCGCGCGCGTCCCGGTCCACCGTGATCCGCACCCGGATCTGCGACCCGTTGTCGAGCGGATAGGTGAATTCGCCCGCCTTCAGCACGTCGAGCACCCGGCGCACGGATTCTTCGGCGTTGTCCTGGACATGGCCCATATAGGCCTGCACCACGTCGAGCCCGAAGTGCGCCACCATCTTGCGGACCTCCTGCACGCCGGTCTCGCAGGCGGCGATCTGGGCGCCCAGGTCCGCCATGTTCTGGGTCGGATTGCGGCAGGGATAAAGCCCCGAGGTCAGCATCTCCAGAGTCTCCCGCTCGCGCAGCAGGCCCTCCTCCACCATGAGGAAGTTGTCGATCAAGACGCCTTCCTCCTGGATCGTGGTGCTGTCGGGCGGCGCCGAGCCCGGCGTGCGCCCGCCGATGTCGGCGTGGTGCCCGCGCGAGCCGACATAGAACAGGATCTCCCGGCCCGCCTCATCGAACACCGGCGTGATGACCGTGACATCAGGCAGATGGGTCCCGCCGTTGTAAGGCGCGTTGAGGGCGTAGACGTTGCCCGGTTTCATCGTGCCGGCGTTTTCGCGGATCACGGTCTTGATCGATTCCCCCATGGAGCCCAGGTGCACCGGCATGTGCGGCGCGTTGGCCACCAGATTGCCCTCGGGGTCGAAGATGGCGCAGGAGAAGTCCAGCCGTTCCTTGATGTTCACCGAATAGGCCGTGTTGGCGAGCGTCGCGCCCATCTGTTCGGCGATCGACATGAAGAGGTTGTTGAACACTTCCAGCATGACCGGATCGGCCGCCGTGCCGACGGCTTCCGTCTTCGGGCGCGGCTTGATGCGGGTCAGCACCAAGTGTCCGCGCCGGGTCAGTTCCGCCTGCCAGTCCGGTTCGACGATGGTGGTGGCGGTGCGTTCGACGATGATCGCCGGGCCGTCCACGGTCTGACCGGGTGTGAGCCGGTCGCGGTCGTAGAGCGGACTGTCCCGCCAGGCGGCCAGGGCATAGATGCGCACCCGGTCGATGGGCGCGCCCTCGGACGCATCCCGCGCCACCTCGGTTTCCAAGTCCTGGACCGCCTCGGTGGTGCCGATGGCCTCGGCCGACACCGCCTCGGCCACCAGCTTGCGGTCCGGCGCGACGAAGCCGAAACGCTGGCGGTGGCTGTCCTCGAAGGCCCGCTTCATGGCCTCGAGAGGCCCGAAGTCGACCAGCAGCGGGCTGTCGGTGCTCTCGTAGCGCAGGTGGACCTTGCGCTGCAGCGAGACGTTCGCCTCGGCGACGCCCTGTTCGAGGATCTCGCGCCGGGCTTCGGCTTCCAGGGTTACGAACGCCTCGTCCAGGGCGGGCACCAGCGCGGCCTCGAAGGGCGCCTCGATATGACGCTCGCGCAAGGGCCCGCACATCCGCCAGACCCATGCCGTAGGCCGACAGCACACCGGCGAAGGGATGCAGGAAGACCCGGGTCATGCCGAGCGCGTCGGCCACCAGGCAGGCATGCTGGCCGCCGGCGCCGCCGAAGCAGTTGAGGGTGTATTCGGTTACGTCGTAGCCGCGTTGGACCGAGATCTTCTTGATCGCGTTGGCCATGTTCTCGACCGCGATGCGCAGGAAGCCCTCGGCCACCTCCTCGGGCGCCTGCTCGGCCTGGTCGGTGGCCGCGGCGATCTTCCGCGCCAACACCGCGAATTTCTCGTGCACCACCTCGGCGTCGAGCGGCTCGTCGGCGGCCGGGCCGAACACCCTCGGAAAGTGGGCCGGCTGGATCTTGCCCAGCATCACGTTGCAGTCGGTGACCGCCAGCGGCCCACCGCGGCGGTAGCAGGCCGGACCCGGATTGGCGCCAGCGGACTCCGGGCCGACGCGGTAGCGCGCGCCGTCGAAGTGCAGGATCGAGCCGCCGCCGGCCGCCACCGTGTGGATGCGCATCATGGGCGCACGCATGCGCACCCCGGCCACCAGGGTCTCGAAGGCGCGCTCGTATTCGCCGTCGTAGTGGGCCACGTCGGTCGAGGTGCCGCCCATGTCGAAGGTGATGATCTTGTCGAAGCCGCCCATGGCCGCGGTCTCCACGGCGCCGACGATGCCGCCGGCCGGGCCGGACAGGATCGAGTCCTTGCCCTGGAACAGGCGGGCGTCGGTCAGCCCGCCGTTCGACTGCATGAACATGAGCCGCGCATCGCCCAGTTCGCCCGCCACCTGATCCACATAGCGCCGCAGGATCGGCGAAAGGTAGGCATCCACCACGGTGGTGTCGCCCCGGCTCACCAGCTTCATCAGCGGGCTGACCTCGTGGCTCACCGAGATTTGGCCGAAGCCGACGGCGCGGGCCAACGCCGCCGCCCGGCGCTCGTGCTCGGAAAAGCGGTAGCCGTGCATGAACACGATGGCGACCGAGCGGAAGCCCTCGTCGAAGGCATCCTGCAGGTCGCGGCGCAGGGCGTCTTCGTCCGGAACCGCCAGCACTTCGCCGCCAGCCGTCACGCGTTCGTCGACTTCGATCACCCGGCTGTAGAGCAGCTCCGGCAGCACGATCTCGCGGGCGAAGAGATGCGGGCGGTTCTGGTAGCCGATGCGCAGCGCGTCCCCGAAGCCCTTGGTGATCACCAGGAGCGTGCGCTCGCCCTTGCGTTCGAGCAGCGCGTTGGTGGCGACGGTGGTGCCCATCTTGACGGCCTCGATGGCCTCGGTGGGGATCCGCTCCTGGCGATCCAGGCCGAGCAACGCGCGGATGCCTTGCAGCGCCGCGTCGCGGTAGCGCTCCGGGTTCTCCGACAAGAGCTTGTGGGTCACCAGGCCGCCGTCGGGACGGCGCGCCACCACGTCGGTGAAGGTGCCGCCCCGGTCGATCCAGAACTGCCAACGGCCGTCGCCCCTATCGGACGGCCTCTCGTGATATTCGCAGCCTCGCTCACCCTCGCACTCCCCTCTTCCCTTGGACCATCATATCCGTCGGCCGCCTCGCCAGCCGAGTTCAATGAATACATTTTATAGATACTTTATACATAAAACACCAACACAAATCGTCGGTCCCTTGCCCGATAAATTGCCTGTGACGTGAAACCGGGCAAGGCTCCACAAACCGGTCCTCACGTGATATGGCAGCCGCAAGGAGACTAATGTGACAGCCATGGTCCTAAGAGTCTTGATCCTGCTCGCCCGTCTTGTTGGGCGGCCCGCTCATCACGGTCCTCACCGGCCGGGTGAGCCTGTCGGGCGATTGGCGGACCGCCAGCCGGGCGAGCGCCGGACTGGCGCCCGATCCGGCAACGACGCCGGAAGCGGTGATCCAGGTGTACGGAGCGCGGGCCTTCCGCTGGCGCGGCGCCTTTGCCGTCCACACCTGGATCTCGGCCAAGCGTCCGGGCGCCGACAGTTACCGGGTCTACGAGGTTGTCGGCTGGCACGGAGACAATTCAGTGAAGTCGGGCGAGGCGCTGCCCGACCGTCTTTGGTACGGCGCCGAGCCCGAACTCTACCTCGACCTGCGCGGCCCGCAAGCCGAGGGCCTGATCGACCGCATCGAAGCGGCGGTGAAGAGTTATCCCTATGAGGGCCGCTATCGCACCTGGCCCGGCCCCAACTCCAACACCTTCACCGCCTTCGTGGCTCGAAAAGTCCCCGAACTGGGCCTCGAGCTGCCGCCAACGGCCGTCGGCAAGGACTATCTCGGCGAGTCGACCTTCCTCGGCCCCACGCCCAGCGGCAGCGGCTACCAAGTCTCGCTGTTCGGCCTGGCCGGCCTGCTGGCCGGCATCGATGAGGGCCTCGAGGTCCATTTGCTCGGCCTCACCTTCGGCATCGACCCGCTGGACCTGGCGGTCAAACTGCCGGGCCTGGGCCGCCTGCCTTCGCCGGCGCTGACGGACAATCTTGTGGCGGACTCTAAGCCATGAGCGTATGGGGCAAAATTCTGGGCGGCGCGGCCGGGTTCGCCATCGGCGGGCCGATCGGCGCGATCCTCGGCACCGCGGCCGGCCATGCCGTCGACAAGATGCGCGACAGCACCCGCGAGGCGCCCGAAGACGACGCCACCCGGCGCGTCGCCTTCACCATCGGCGTCATCGTGCTGGGCGCCAAGATGGCCAAGGCCGACGGTGTCGTCACCAAGGACGAGATCGGCGCCTTCAAGGAAGCCTTCCACATCCCCGAGGAGGAAATGCAGAACGTCGGCCGCCTGTTCAACCAGGCGCGCCGCGACGCCCATGGGTTCGAGCCCTATGCCAAGCAGATCGGCCGCCTGTTTCGCCATAACCCGGCGGTCTTGGAGGAACTGATCGACGGCCTCTTCCACATCGCCCGGGCCGACCGCAAGATCACCCAGGAGGAGCTCGATTACCTGGCGAAAGTGGCCGCGATCTTTGGCTTCGACGAGGACAACTGGGCCCGCATCCGCGCCAGCAACATGGGACCCGACGCCTCCGATCCTTACGAAATCCTGGGGGTCAGCCACAAGGCCAGCGATCAAGAGATCAAGGCCGCGCACCGGCGCCTGGTCGTCAAAAACCACCCGGACAAGCTGGTGGCCGAGGGCCTGCCCCAGGAGTTCGTCGATCTGGCCAACGAGAAGCTCGCCACCATCAACGCGGCCCACGACCGGATCCGTGAGCTGCGTCAGCAGTCTTAGGCCGCCCGGACCGCCCGACATGCCGCGTTTCGCCGACCGCCCCTCGCCCAACCACGACGCCCGACCGACCGGCCAAACCGTCGACATACTGCTGTTGCACTACACCGACATGGAGAGCGCCGAGGCCGCCCTCGAGCGCCTGTGCGATCCCAGCGCCAAGGTCAGCGCCCATTACTGCGTCGACGAGGACGGCACGGTCACCCGTCTGGTCGGCGAGGACAGACGGGCCTGGCATGCCGGCGCCGCAAGCTGGGCCGGCGCCAGCGACATCAACGCCGCTCGATCGGCATCGAACTGGTCAACCCGGGCCATAGCTGCGGATACCGGCCGTTTCCCGAGGCCCAGATGACGGCCCTGATCGACCTCGCCAAAGCGGTGCTGGCGCGCCACCCGATCCCGCCGGCCCGGGTGCTGGGCCATTCCGACGTGGCGCCGGCCCGCAAGCAGGACCCCGGCGAGCTGTTCGACTGGCGGGCCCTGGCGGAGCAGGGCATCGGCCTCTGGCCCGAAGCGGCGGCGCCTCCCGACACTCCGCCTGACATGGCGGACCTCCAGGCCCGGCTGGCGCGGTTCGGGTACGAGGTGCCCCGGCACGGCAGGCTCGATGCGGACACCCGGGCCGTGCTCGCCGCCTTTCAGCGCCATTTCCGCCCCGCCGCCGTCACCGGCGAGGCCGACGGCGAGACCGCGGCGAAGCTGGATGCGCTGTTGGCCCAGCTTGACGACGTGGTCCCAGAAGCCTAGGTAGACCCTGGGTCAGACGGCCGGATGGCCGCCTTTGCGCCCGGTTCGGCCGGGCGCGGGGGAGGAAAGTCCGGGCTCCACGGAAACACGGTGCCGGGTAACGCCCGGCGGGGGCGACCCCAGGGAAAGTGCCACAGAAAGCAAACCGCCGGCCCGGAGCGTTCGCTGAGAACGTTTCCTTCTGGCCGGTAAGGGTGAAAGGGTGCGGTAAGAGCGCACCGCGCCTCCGGCGACGGAGGCGGCACGGTAAACCCCACCGGGAGCAAGACCGAGTAGGGGCGGTGGGCCCAGCGATGGGCCAGGCGGGTTTTCGCGCCGCCGCCCGGGTAGGTCGCGCGAGGCGTCCGGCAACGGGCGTCCCAGATGAATGGTCATCTCCTCGGAATCCGGCAGCGCCGGCAACCGGGGGACAGAACCCGGCTTACAGGCCGTCTGACCCGTTGATTTCATGGCGGATAACAGGCCCAGGGCGCCGCCTCGCGCGGTGGCGTCGGCTTGGTCCGTTTGGGAATTCTTTTATTTGGCTAATACCTAATTGCCATCGAAAGAACGTTGCGAGAACAAATTCTCGCCGCAATTTCGACTGAAAGTCGATTTACCCAATGCTGGTATCACGAGTCCGAGTTGATCACCACTACATGAACCGATGCCAATATTCGCTCCTAACGTCTTGTTAAGACCATGTTTTTACTTGTCATCCCATTGACACCCATAAAATCCCATGATATCCCAGTTTATTCCATGATCGGGTTGTCTGCTCCAGTGTGTCTTGGAGCAGGAGGCACGGCCAAGTTAGGGGCTTTCGGCGCGGACAGGAGAGGGTGGTGTCGGTCTATTTTGGCACCTTTGAGAACAAGGTCGACCGCAAAGGCCGGGTCTCGGTACCCGCGCCCTTCCGGCAGATCCTCGCCACCTCCGCATTTCAGGGCCTTATCGCCTTTCGTTACCACGCGCCCAACGCCATGGAGGCCTGCAGTCTCGAGTTCATGGAGCGTCTAGACCAGAGCGTCTCCGATTTCGACCTCTTTTCCGAGGCCCACGACGATCTGGCTTTCAACATCTTTGCCGAATCCCTTCAGTTGCCGTTCGACGGCGAAGGCCGTGTGATTCTGCCGGCGGCCCTGTTGGAGATCACCGGGATCAAGGAACGCGCCGCCTTCGTCGGCAAGGGGCCGACGTTCCAGATCTGGGAACCCTCAGCCCTGGAAGACCGCAAGATCGAGGCGCGCCAGCGCGCGCCCAACCTAACGCTTCGGCTGCACCGCAACGAACCCGGCAGCGCATCATGAGCCCCGCGCGCCACATCGGGCAGGTGGGCCGTGCGCCCGAGCCTGCGCGCGATATCGCACCGGGCCACGTCCCGGTCATGCTCAGCGAGGTGCTCGAGGTCCTGGAACCGCGCAAGGGCGCCATCTACGTCGACGGCACCCTTGGCGCCGGCGGCTACAGCCGCGCCCTCCTGGAAGCGGCCGAGTGCACCGTCTGGGCCATCGACCGCGACCCCGAAGCCATCGCCCGCGGCAAGGACCTGGCGGAGCGCTATGCCGGGCGCCTCAAGCTGATCGAGGGCTGCTTCGGCGACATGGACAGACTCATAGAGGCCGGCGCCGGGGGAGCGGGCGGCGGCGTGGACGGGGTCGCGTTCGACCTCGGCGTCTCCTCGCTGCAGCTCGACCAGGCCGACCGGGGCTTCTCGTTTCAGCAGGACGGTCCCCTCGACATGCGCATGTCCGGTCCCGAAGGCGCGCCAGGGCCGAGCGCGGCGGATACGGTGAACCGCCTGCCCGAAGGCGAGCTGGCGGACATCATCTGGCGCTACGGCGATGAACGCCAGTCCCGGCGGGTCGCCAGGGCCATCGTGGCCGCGCGGCGGGAGAAGGCGATTACCCGCACCGGCGAGCTGGCCGAGATTATCCGCCGCGTGGTTCGCCGCGGGTCAAAGGGCCGCGACCCGGCGACCCGCACCTTTCAAGCGATCCGGATCTACGTCAATGACGAGATCGGCGAGTTGCGCCGCGGCCTCGGCGCGGCCGAACGCCTGCTCACGCCGGGCGGCTCGCTCGCCGTGGTTTCCTTTCACTCGCTCGAGGACCGCGAGGTCAAATCATTCCTCAAGGAGCGCAGCGGCGCTCGGGTCGGCACCACCCGTCACCTGCCGGAAGCGCCGCGCTCATCCCCGAGACCGACTTTCGAAACCGCCACCGGCTCGGCCCGCAAGCCCACGGCCGAGGAGTGCGCGGCGAACCCGCGGGCCCGTTCGGCTCGCCTACGCGCCGCGCGGCGCACCGACGCGCCGGCCTGGAATTCAACCTCCAAGGAGTTCTCACAGTGACTCGATTTGCCGTCACCTGGATGTTTGTCGTGACCTGCGCCGCGCTCGCGGTCTTCTACGTCAGCCAAACCGTCGAGGGCCTCGAACGCGAACTCGCCATGCAACAGCGGACCATTGTGAAGCAACAGGAAGCCATTCATGTCCTGGAGGCTGAATGGAGCTATCTCAACCGGCCGGAGCGCATCTCCCTGCTCGCCGAACGCTTTTTGGCGCTGACCCCCCTGTCGGCTGACCATGTGGTCAGCATTGAAGACCTGCCGCAGCGCCTGGAGTCCGGGAACATCGAAGAGGGTCCCGGGCTCCCCGAAGCGGACCGCCAGGGGCTGGCCGCAAATGCCACACTGGCCAGCATGAGGTCCGGTGAATGAACCAACGGCCTCACGGGCTCCAACACCGCCGCGGAATTCCGGTGGCCCGGCCATCGCCGGGCCCGCCGCCACTGGACCCTCCTGCGCCGATCAAACTGGATGGCGTCGGCAAGCTGGCGCTCGAGACCGGCCGGACGCGCCTGCTGGTCGCCGGTCTGGTGTTCGCCCTGGCGTTTCTGACGATCGGGCTGCGCCTCGTCGAGCTGGGCCTGCTGCGCGAGGGCAACGAGCCGCGGGTGGCGCGAAGCGAGACCAGCCAGCCCTTCAACACGGGCCGCGCCGACATCGTCGACCGCAACGGCGTCGTCCTCGCCACCACCCTGCCGACCCAGTCGCTTTACGCCAATCCGCGCCTGGTAATGAACGTCGAGGAAACCGCCGCCGCCCTGGCCGGCGTTCTGCCGGAGCTCTCGCCGAGTAAGTTGGCCGCCAAGCTCAGTCTCGAGCGCAGCTTCGTCTGGTTGAAACGCAACCTGACTCCGCGCCAGCAGTACGAGGTCAATCGCCTGGGCCTGCCCGGCCTGGATTTCCAGCGCGAAATGGACCGTGTCTATCCGCTGGGCGCGCTAGCCGTTCAGATCGTTGGCTTCACCGATGTCGACGGCAACGGGCTGGCCGGCATGGAGCGCGCCTTCGATACCAGGCTGCGTAGCCAAGATCAGCCGATGCAGCTCAGCATGGACATTCGGGTTCAGCACATCCTGGCCGAAGAGTTGGCCGCGACCATTACCGAGTTCCGGGCCATCGGCGGCGTCGGCCTCGTGCTCGACGTTGACACTGGCGAGGTCATTGCCCTGGTGTCGCTGCCGACCTTCGATCCCGACCGGCCCGGCGCGGCGTCGGCCGAGGCGCGGTTCAACCGCGCCACGCTCGGCGTTTACGAGATGGGCTCCGTGTTCAAGATCTTCACCACCGCCATGGTGCTGGATGAGGGCATCGTCGGTCTCAACGACGGCTACGACGTGCGCAAGCCCATCAAGGTCGCCCGCTACGTCATCCGCGATTACAAGCCGAAGAACCGCTGGCTGTCGGTTCCGGAGATCTTCATCTATTCGAGCAACATCGGCACCGTGCATATGGCCATGGACGCCGGCACCAAGACGCAGCAGGACTTTCTGGGCCGTCTCGGCCTGACCCGCCCCGCGCCGATCGAATTGCCCGAGATCGGCCAGCCGATGCTTCCCTCGCCGTGGCGCGAGATCAACACCATGACCATCGCCTATGGTCATGGCCTGGCGGTCAGTCCGCTTCAGGTCGCTCGAGCGGTCGGCGCCATGGTCAACGGCGGCCTTTTGAAGTCGGTCACGCTCATGAAGGCGGCCGGCGAAGAGCCGCTCTACGAGCAGCGTGTGATCTCAGAGGAAACCTCGCGCGCCATGAGTTGGCTGATGCGACTGGTGGTGCAATACGGCACCGGGCGCAAGGCGAATGCCCCCGGCTACATGGTCGGCGGCAAAACCGGAACGGCCGACAAGCTGGTCGGAGGGCGCTACGTCAACGACGCCCGTATGGCGGCCTTCGTCGGCGCCTTTCCAATGGACGATCCGCGCTATGTGGTTTTCGCCATGATCGACGAACCGAAGGGTAACGACAGCACCTTCGGCTATGCGACCGGCGGATGGGTCGCCGCCCCCCTGGTGGGGCGCGTCGTGGAACGCATTGGGCCGTTGGTAGGCATTCGGCCCCGATCGGCCGACGAAGCAGCCGGAGTGGACGAATTGTTGATCCCGGCCAAGGCCGGGAGATTCGTTCTTGCAGCTCAGTGAGCTTACGGGGGAGGCGAACGACGAGATGACAGCGGTGTCCTTGGCTGAGGCGGTCGAGGTAAAGGGGCTCACGGCGGACAGCCGTAAGGTTGGCCCCGGCTACCTCTTCGCGGCTCTGCCCGGCGCCCAAAGCGACGGCCGGGATTTCATCGACGAGGCGGTATCCAATGGCGCCGTCGTGGTCTTGGCGCCCAAGGGGACGGCGCTCAAGGCCTACGACCGTCCAGTCGCCCTGGTGGAAGACGACAATCCGCGCCGGCGCCTTGCGGTTCTGGCGGCGCGTTTCTACGACGCCCAGCCCGAACTGATCGCCGCCGTGACCGGCACCAACGGAAAGACTTCGGTCGCCGACTTCACGCGCCAGATCTGGCAACACGCCGGCCTCAAGGCCGCCAGCCTCGGCACCCTCGGGCTGATCCCGAAACACGAGGCGGCGCCGTCCTCCCTCACTACACCGGACCCGGTGGAGCTGCACGCCTGCTTGGCGGCGCTGGCCGAGGACGGCGTCGAGCGCCTGGCGATGGAAGCCTCCAGCCACGGACTCGACCAGTTTCGGCTGGACGGCGTGCGGGTGGCCGTCGCCGCCTTCACCAACCTGTCGCGCGATCATCTCGACTACCACGGCGAGATGGACAGCTATTTCACGGCCAAGCGCCGCCTGTTCGCCGAACTGGTGGAAAGCCGTGGCACCGCCGTGCTCAATGCCGACGACCCGGTGTTCTCGGAGCTCGAGGAAGTGGCACGGGCGCGCGGTTTACACGTGCTGACCTACGGATGGGCCGGCCGCAACCTGCTGCTGCGCGAGCTCGAAGCACTGCCCGACGGCCTCGCCATGACCTTCGATCTCTGCGGTGAGCGACGTCAGGTAACGCTGCCGTTGGCGGGCGCCTTCCAGGCCCATAACGTCCTGGCCGCCTTGGGTCTGGCGATCTCAACGGACTGTGACAGAGAGGCTGCCTTCGCGGCGCTAGCCGGTCTTCGCGGCGTGGCCGGACGGATGGAGCATGTGGGCCGCACCCCCAGCGGCGGCGAAGTTTATGTGGACTACGCCCACACACCGGACGCCCTGTCCACGGTGTTGCGGGCCGCACGGCCTCACGCCCGCAACCGGCTGGTTGTGGCCTTCGGTTGCGGCGGCGACCGCGACTCCGGCAAGCGCCCACAGATGGGCGCCATCGCCAGCGAACTGGCCGACGAAGCCATCGTCACCGACGACAATCCGCGCAGCGAAAATGCCGCCACGATCCGCCAGGAGATCCTGGCTGCCGCGCCGCGAGCCATGGAGATCGGGGACCGCGGCGAGGCGATCGCCCGCGCCGTTGTGGGACTGCGCGAGGGCGACGTCCTGGTGATCGCCGGCAAGGGGCACGAGCCGGGCCAGATCGTCGGCGACCGGGTGCTGCCGTTTGACGATCGCCAGGTCGCCCGCGCGGCGCTCGACGTGCTCGCGGAGGAGGCCGGATGACCGAACGGGGCAGAAAGAACCAAGGCCTCTGGACCGCCGCGGACGCCGCCGCAACTGGCAATGGCACGACACCGGGAAACTGGACGGCCAGTGGGGTGTCCATCGATACCCGGACGCTCGAGCCCGGCGATCTTTTCATCGCCCTCAAGGGCCCCAACTTCGATGGGCACGACTACGTCGCGGCCGCCTTCGCGGCCGGGGCCGTGGCGGCCATGGTCCACAAAGACCTCGAAGACCTGCCCGGCGACACGCCTGAGGGCAAGCCGCTGTTACGCGTCGGAGACACCCTCAAGAGCCTCTGGGCCCTGGGCACCGCGGCCCGCACCCGCAGCCAGGCAGACTTCCTCGGCATCACTGGCAGCGTCGGCAAGACGGGCACCAAGGAGGCTCTGCGCGAATGCCTCGCCGCCCAGGCGCCGACCGCAGCGAACCTAGGCAGCCTCAACAATCATTGGGGCGTGCCGCTGTCGCTCGCCCGCATGGCCCGGGATGCCGTCTATGGCGTGTTCGAGATGGGCATGAACCACCCGGGCGAGATCGCCCAGCTATCCGGCCTGGTGCGTCCGCGTGTGGCGGTGATCACGAATGTGGAACCGGCCCATATCGCCTTCTTCTCCTCGGTGACCGAGATCGCCGAGGCCAAGGCGGAGATCTTCGAAGGGGTGACCGACGGTGGCGCCGCGGTGCTCAACCGCGACCACGCCCTGTTCCACCTGCTGCGCGAACGCGCCGATGCCGCCGGTGTCGAGCAGATCATCGGCTTCGGCCGGCACCCGGAGGCCGAGGTCCGGGCGCTCGAGGTGAACCTGGAACCGAGCGAGAGCCGCGTGCGGGCCGCCGTGCTCGGCGCGGAGGTCGACTACACGCTGTCGCTCCCCGGATCGCATTGGGTGGCCAACTCGCTCGCCGTCCTGGCCGCCGTCGCGGCCGTCGGCGCTGATCTCACGCGGGCGGCCGACGCGCTCGGCCGGCTGGCGCCCTTGAAGGGGCGCGGCCAGCGCTTCACCCCGGACCTGCCCGGCGGCAGTTTCCTGTTGATCGACGACAGCTACAACGCCAACCCCACCTCCATGCGGGCCGCCTTTCAGGTCCTTGCACAGGCTCCGATCTCCGACGGCGCGCGCCGCATCGCCGTGCTCGGCGACATGCTCGAGCTGGGCGCGGAGGCGGAGGCCCGGCACGCCCGCCTCGCGGCGCCCCTGTCGGCCCAGGGCATCGATCTGGTGCTTACCTGCGGTTCGGCCATGGCGGCCCTGCACGATGCGCTCCCCAAGGCCATGCGCGGCGGACATACCGCGGATTCGCGCGCGCTGATACCGCTGGTGACGAGCGCCCTGGCGCCCGGCGATGCGGTCCTGGTCAAGGGTTCGGCCGGCAGCCGCATGGGCCTGGTGGTCCAGGCGCTCCAGTCCATCGAAACCAACCTGCCGCTTGCGGCCAACGGGGAGTGATAAGCGCGCATGCTATTTAACCTACTGCCCCCCCTGGCCGACGAGTTCATCTTTTTCAACCTGTTCCGCTATCTGACTTTCCGCAGCGGCGGCGCGGTGGTGACCGCGCTGGTCATCAGCTTCCTGGTGGGTCCCTTTATCATCCGCTGGCTCAAGCGCAAACAGGGCGATGGTCAGCCGATCCGCAGCGACGGACCGGAATCCCACCTGGCCACCAAGGCCGGCACGCCGACCATGGGCGGCTTTCTTATTATGCTGGCGCTTTGCACCTCGACGCTCTTGTGGGCGGATCTGACCAACGTTTTCGTCTGGGCGGTCCTCTACATCACCATCGGCTTCGGCACCATCGGCTTCGCCGACGACATTCTGAAGCTGACGCGCCGCAGCTCGAAAGGTCTGCCGGGCCGTTTCAAACTGCTGGCGCAGCTCGTCATCGGCACGGTCGCCGTCCTCTGGCTGGTTCAGTTGAGCCCGCCGGGCATCCAGACCCATCTTGCGATCCCCTTCCTCAAGAACGTGATGCTCGACCTCGGCTGGTTCTTCTTCGTCGCCTTCGCCGTTTTCGTGCTGGTCGGCTCATCCAACGCCGTCAACTTGACCGACGGCCTCGACGGCCTCGCCATCGTGCCGGTGATGATCGCGGCGGGCTGTTTCGCGCTGATCGCCTATCTGGTGGGAAACTCGGTCTACGCCGATTACCTGCAGATCCACTACGTGGCCGGCGCCGGCGAGCTGGCCGTCTTCTGCGGCGCACTGATCGGCGCCAGCCTCGGATTCCTCTGGTTCAACGCGCCGCCGGCCATGGTTTTCATGGGCGATACCGGCTCGCTCTCCTGCGGCGGCGCGCTGGGCGGCATCGCGATCATCACCAAGCACGAACTGGTCCTGGCGATCGTCGGCGGCCTCTTCGTGCTGGAGGCCGTTTCGGTGATCGTCCAGGTCGCCTCGTTCAAGTTGACCGGCCGGCGCGTGTTCCGCATGGCGCCGTTGCACCACCACTTCGAAAAGAAAGGCTGGGCCGAGCCCACCATCGTGATCCGCTTCTGGATTATCGCCTCGATCCTCGCCCTGGCCGGCCTCTCCACCTTGAAATTGCGGTGAGAGGGCGGCGATGATCGATCTCTTCTACTTCTCCGGCTTGCCCGTCGCCGTGCTCGGTCTCGGCCGCTCCGGGCTCGCGGCCGCCCAGGCCCTGCAGAAAAGCGGCGCCGAAGTCTGGGCCTGGGACGACAACGAAGACCGCCGCGCGGCGGCGGCGGCGGACGGCATCCCCCTGGTCGACCTCATGCGGTGCAACTGGCAGGAGCTGACCAGCCTGGTGATCTCGCCGGGCATTCCCCATCTCCGCCCCGAACCCCATCCGGTGGCCGCCCTCGCCCGCCAGCACAACTGCGAGATCATCGGCGATATCGAGCTGCTGGCGCGCGCCATTCGTAACGCCAGCTACATCGGGGTGACCGGCACCAACGGCAAGTCCACCACCACCGCCTTGATCGGCCACGTGCTGGAGAGCGCGGGCCGCGAAACTCAGGTCGGCGGCAATCTGGGGCCCCCGGCCCTGCTGTTCCAGCCGCTGGACCAGGGTGGGTCCTACGTGCTCGAGATGTCGAGCTTCCAGCTCGAACTGACGATCTCCATCACCTTCGACGTGGCGGTGCTGCTCAATATCTCCCGCGATCATCTGGAACGGCACGGCGGCCTTGAAGGCTACGTCGCCGCCAAGCGCCTGATCTTCCATCGTCAGACCGCGCCGCGCACGGCGGTGGTCGGCATCGACGACGAGATCTGCCAGCGTCTGTGCCGGGAACTGAGCGAGGCCGGCGAGCAGATTGTCGTGCCGGTCTCCGGATTGGGCCAGGCCCGCGGCGGCGTCTTCGCCCGTGACGGCGTCTTGTACGACGACACCGAAGGCCGTGAGGACCCGGTTCTCGATCTGCGCGAACTGCCGAGCCTGCCGGGCAGCCACAACTGGCAGAACGCCGCTGCCGCCTATGCGGCGTGCAAGGCGGCCGGCGTCGAGCCGCCGGTTATCGCCGCCTGCCTGCGCAGCTATCCCGGCCTACCGCACCGCCAGGAGCTGCTCGCCATCATCGATGGCGTCGCCTACGTCAACGATTCCAAGGCGACCAATGCCGACGCCGCCGCCAAAGCGCTCGCCTGCTACGATCCGATCTATTGGATCGCCGGCGGCCGCGCCAAGGCCGGCGACCTGTCGGCCCTCGAGGCCTCATTCCCGCGGATCGTTCATGCCTTCCTGATCGGCGAGGCCGAGACGGACTTCGCCAAGGCCTTGGATGGCCGGGTCCCGGCCACCTGCTGCGACGATCTGGCGACGGCACTCGCCGCGGCCCGCGAGCAGGCCCTGGCCGATGGCCGAGGCGGCGCGGTCGTGCTGCTCTCGCCGGCCGCTGCATCGTTCGACCAATACGCCGATTTCGAGGCCCGCGGCGAGGCCTTCCGCGACTTGGTGGCGGCGCTGCCCGGCGTCCGCGACGAGGACGCCCTGCCC
>PVMK01128439.1_pt1 | contig 21387 bp, 17 predicted proteins | sample 1853481 | NCBI WGS metagenome assembly PVMK01 (sample SAMN08533507, study PRJNA380276) | Marine sediment metagenome, whole genome shotgun sequencing project.
CCGTTATCGAAAAAATTTCTTCCCAACAGCGCCAAAAACACGGTCGCATCGGTTACGTCAGTAACGGCTGGATCATCGGGGACATCCGGACTTTCTCCAATAGATGCCATATCGATGCCTGGGTCCGGTTCATGCGATTGATCAAAATTCCATTTTCAAATACACACCGGCCGGGTGTATCCGGGATGTTCATCAGAGCGGGTGCTTGGAAATATCGCCGTCCTGAAGATCCCACCGGGTCCGGTGGCTTAAATCGATCACACAAGGCCTCTTCCTTCGGCTTCATATTCCAGTACGACGGTCCAGTTATCTCGCATTTAGTTTTTGCGGGCCGGCTTTCAAACTGCACCGGGGAGCATCTTTTAATAGATTCCATTTTTCAACCCTTATATCTCACATTTTGAAGTCGTTTTATAACCCTTCTGATCTCACATTCTCAACCTTTCACCTTCAGGATCATAAAAGGGGGTCGGCGCCACCGCCGCATAAAGATGCTGACCGTTGCATCGTCTTCATAAATTTGCAAGCGTGTACCTTCTTCAGCCAGCGGCGCATCCACCAACGCCAGCCCGACGGATTCTTGCAGTGTAAAACTGCGGCGCGCAATACACACATATCCCCTGACGCGGCTATCCACGATGATGGAACCATCTTTCGGAGCCCGGGAAGGATCCTCCATTTTAAATCCCACCAGTTTCAGCCGTCCCGCCTGGTCCTCGGTCTGTTTCAATGCCACCGCTCCGATTGTTTTGGCCTCTGATTTGTTGCGGTCCCACAGAAAACCGAGTCCGACATCGTGAAGCGTGGTTCGCTGCTCTGATTCCGACCCGATAATGAGGTGACATTTTCCCATTCGCAGCACATTTTGGGCTTCCAATCCGAAATTGCGCATCCCGAACTCCTGACCGGCTTGGGCCAGCAATTCCCAGAGGGCCTGCATATAGGATGAGGGAACATGCAGCTCATAGGAAAGTTCACCCACAAACCCAAGACGCATGGACCTTATGGGTATCGTATTTTGAATCGCAAATTCACGATACCCGGCATACGGAAACGCTTCATTGGAAACATCCGCATCCGTGACTTTCTCAAGTACCTTGCGGGCGTTGGGTCCTGCGACATTGATGACACCGAACGCATCGGTGAGATTCACCATGTTAAAGCTCCAGCCGTCATAGCGGGTATGATACCGCAGCCATTCCACCGTAGCACCGGCCCGGGTAGTGGAGGTGGTAAAATAAAAATCGTTTTCAGCTCTTTTGACCACCACGCCGTCATCAATGATACAGCCGTCGTCATTACACATGGCCGAATATCGGACCTTCCCGTTCGAGACCTTGGACATGTCGCTGACGTAAACCCGCTGCAATGCCTTTAAGGCATCAGGTCCCCAAATCCTGAATTTCCCCAGCGTGGAAGCATCAAGCATTCCGACATTGTTACGTACATTTTCGATTTCTTCACGACAGCTGAAATCTTGCGAAAAGTAACGCGCCCGTTTCCAGATACCGCTACGCCGCATGACGCCGCCGTCCACTTTCTGCAAGCCGTGTACCGGTGTGCGCTTGCACATATCATGGTTGGTTCCGGCATATGTGGCAATAAACGTGGGGACCAGAGGGACACGAACTGTTGTCGGCATGGTTGTCACATTGGAATCTCCATGATATTGCGTGACAAACAGCGGAAGGTTGTGCCCGGGAATGCCCCCCTGACCCGGTCCGGTCCCGGCGGCGGTAAATCGCTTGATGAGTTCGGTGGCATCAAATCCCATCGCAAAAGCTTGTTTTACATTTTTAATCGTCGTATCTTCGTCAAAACAGATAAAGGTTTTGCGGCCTTTGACCGGAGCCGTCACCAATTTACAACCCCTGTCCGGACCGGGTAACTGATGAAGTTTATCCCCCGCTTCTTTCAATTGGCTTTCAACGGATAAGCCGCAATCGGCGGCGGCCGAAATTCCGGCCAGGTGTCCCGAAGCCTCAATGGACAGGGGGTGATTTAAGCCCAGCATGCGACCGGCCGCCTGTATTTTGGCCGGCAGTTTTTGGGGCAAGAAAAATCCGGTGTGATTGTCATAGGTCAATTCTGCACGGGCCAAAGAAAGCGGGCCGCTTAAAGGCGTCATCCCGGCTGAAGCCACCAGTAAATCACAGGAAAATTCTTTCTGAAGAGTCCCCTGGATAGTGCTCAGGGTCACTTTGTTAAGCGTCTTGCTACCGCGGGCCTCGGTTGCCACCCATCCTTTTAATAATGGAATGTTGCGCTCAGCCAGTCTCTCCAGCAGTCCGGAATCCTGCCCGTCTTCCCGGATATCGGCCACACAGGAAATCTTAAGTCCCAGGTCAAAAAGATCCAATGCCGCTTCCAGACCCAGATCATGTCCGATACTGAAGACAGCCTGCTCCCCGGGCAGCAGGCCATATGTTTGTGCCAACCGATGCGCACAACCGATCTGCATGACACCGGGTCGCTCGTTGTTTTCAAAAAGCAGCGGGCGTTCGATACAGCCCGTCGCCACCACCACACTTTCGGCCCGGATTTCGATATAGCGTTCATCAAAATGATCGCTCTCAAGGCCTTTCTGAAACGCGGTGACAAGGTTGTTATTATAAACGCCGACCACGGCAGTGTGAGTAAAAATACGCACATTTGAAGCTTGCTCGAGTTTTTCAGCCAACTGCCGGGCTCTTTGAAAAAGCGGTACCCCATCGCCGTTTTCAGCCTTGCGGTACTCAAAAAAACCCCCCAGCCATGGCCGCGATTCCAGAAGCATGACCCGCAGGTTCTGTCCGGCTGCTGCCAGGGCCGCCGACATACCCGCCGGACCACCGCCGATAATGCACACATCCGCTTTGGGATAGATTTCATCGTATTTGCCGGGCATTTGAAAATCAGGAGAAATTACCCCAAGGCCGGCAGTCTTGCGCACCTGTTTCAGGGCGATGGGCCATATGCGGGCCGGTTTGTGCAGGGTACGATAATAAAATCCGGCCGGCATCGCCCAGTCCAGTTTATCCATGAACCCCATCAGATCCGTTTCAGGTGTGCCCTTGACATTTTGCGCTTTGACGCGCATGCCATCTTCAAGAAGCGTATTTTCAGTGCGCACGTTGGGGATTCCGTTGACTTGCATGCAGGTATTGCTGCATTCACCGTCCAGGCTGTAAAGCCCCCGGGGACGGTGATATTTCAAACTGCGCGAAAAGATGCGGATGCCGTTCGCATAAAGGGCGGTGGCAACCGTATCTCCGCTCAGCCCTTCAAACGTTTTGTTCTTATAGCGAAGAGAGATTGTTTGAGCGGGATTGATTCGAAGCGTGGGTAGTTTTTCCAGCCTTTTCATGATTGTGCCTCCGGTTCTTCTACCTCAAGATTACGTGTGGTGTCTCGCTGGGTTGTAAACCATACGCCGCAGCCGTCCCGATGGCACCACCACTCCTTTTGTATTCCGGCCACACATTTGTTCAGGTGCACGTACTCAAACCAGGTTTCCGGCGTAAGATCTTCTTCAGCGGGTCTGGGCCCCTTATCCTCTCCGCCATAGCGGAATTCATAGCCGTTGCGTTTGCCGCAGATGGGGCAGGTAATGGTTAATGCCATGAGGTGGTCTCCTTAAGTGAGCTAAAGTGAACTAAAGTTTGAAGTGCCTAAAGTTATGGTGTCGCTATGCTCCATCTTTTATAAAAAGGACAGAATGCCTTAACTTTAGGCATTTTAGCTCACTTTAGTCACTTGACACTTGTTCATTCAGATTTTTTTTGCCGCAAAAAACATAAACATTATTTTTAAAGAACTATTTTACTAATTATCCGGAGTATAACTCACCAGCGCTGCGGTTTCACCCATTAAACGATGCTGTTCATAGCGACGCAGGCTGAAGGGCTTCAGCATGTTGGGACAATTCCCGCTTGCCATAAATTCGGCCATATATTTACCGGCGGCGGCACAGGATTTGAAGCCGAAATATCCCCAGCCACAGTCCATGAAATAGCCTTCAATGGGGTCATTGCCATCCATGATAGGCGCCATATCCGGGGTCATATCGGCCAGGCCGGCCCAGTGCCGCATGAATTTAACCCCCCTTAAACATGGAACCATCTCCGCAAGCACTTCGGCCTGATGTTTGATGTAATATGCTGTAGTCTGGGTGGTATAATTGGGCCAGGGATCCATATGAGCGCCGGTGGCGATTTCGCCTTTAAGGGTCTGGTTCGCATACGCATGATACATGCCCGATGAAATCACATGATTTAAGATGGGCTTGAGGGGTTGGGTTACCATGGCCTGAATGGTCAAAACGCTGATCGGCAGCTTGATATCTAACAGCTCATAGGAAATAGCCGCGGAATAACCTCCGGCTGCCAGCAAAACCCGCGGCGTATGAATCTTTCCCCGGTCCGTATCCACAGAAACGATTTTATTGTTTTCAACACCGATCCCGCTAACTTCGGTGTTCTGATGAATATGCACCCCATGTTTTGAAGCCCCTTTTGCCAATCCCCACAAGATCGCATCGTGGCGCAGAATTCCGCCAGGCGGATGATACATGGCGCCAAAAATCGGATAGGTAATATCCTCTGAAATATTAAGGGCCGGCACCAGTTCCTTGCATTGCTTGGCATCGATCAGATGACTCTCAACCCCGTGAAACTGCGCCGTGGCAATATTCATACTTGCCGTATTCATGGCGGCTTCGCTGTGCATCAGGTTCAGGTTCCCGCAATTAAAGAACATCAAGTTGTAATCGAGTTCTTTTGTCAGTACCGGCCAGAGCTCAAGGGCTTCTTTGTAAAGCGGGACATTTTCCTGCGTTCGCTGATTGGCACGCACGATGGCCGTGTTACGGCCCGAGCCTCCAAAACCGATGTAGCGTTTTTCCATTACGGCCACGTTACGCATGCCGTGGTCACGCGCCAGAAAATAGGCCGTGGCGAGGCCATGCAAGCCACCCCCGATGATGACAGCGTCATAATTTGACTTAAGCGATGGTTTTTCCCCCCACAAGGGCTTATACTTTCCAAACATAAAATTTCCCTCTTCTAATGATGCCTTCGATAAATTTTTTATTTAGAAATCAAATAGTTGAGTGCTTGGACATCTCTACCCACACCGGTTTTGTGTAAGTCTTCCAGATTTGACACTACTTATGATAATGAAACAAATCATGTCAAGTAAAAAATAGAAAATGAAACGAATCATTTCAAAACAGGTTGACAATTTGAAAAGTATGGTTGATATTACATCAATTCAAGTGCATCTCTATTTAGCTTAATAACAGATAAATTTATATAATTTACTGATAATATTACAATATTAAAGTTTAATGGCTAGTGAAGATTTTTAAATTGTATTCTTCACCCAATCTTGCGAACAGACGTATAATTTTGATAGGATTTCGACCATAATGACCCATTTAAAGCGGATTCTGAGTCTAATATGACCCCTTTATGGGGGGTATTTTGTAAAAATTTACCTCATTTGATTGAATTTATTTCATTTTTTATGAATGTCTAGGGAAAGAAATATTATGAGCGATCAACAATCCCATCCAACGATGAAAGGAATCGTCGAACAACACCATTCGTTGACACCAAAAGCCCGGATCCTTGGAAACTATATCCTCCAAAACCCCCGCAAAGCAGTCTTTATGACAACAAAGGAACTGGCTCAGACGTGCCAGGTCAGCGAAGCGACGGTGGTTCGTTTTGTCAGTCAACTGGGCTACAAAGGTTACGGTGCATTCCAGCAGGCTTTAAGGGATTTTGTGGATACGGAACTAACGATGCTGGATCGCACGGACCTATCGAGCATGACAGGGCCGGACACGAATCGTCTCGGTCGCGTGGTGTTTGAAGAGATGGAAAACCTAAAACTGTTCCTTGAATCCGTCGATATGGATATTCTCAACAAGATAGTGGATTTTCTTGAAAAAAGTAATTCCATCTATGTCATCGGATCCCGTCTTTCCTTTACTTTTGCTTACTACCTGGGCTGGTCCCTAACCAAGATTCGCCAGGACGTCCATATACTAAAAGGCAGCGATAGCACAACGATCGACTGGCTGACGATCGCAGCGCCGGAAAGCCTGGTCATTATCATTGCTACAACGCGGTATCCGAATGAACTTATTCGGTTGGGTAAAATGGTTCGTCGACTCGGGCAGACCCTGATTGTGATTGCAGATAGCTCTCTTTGTCCCTTGACGCAATTCGCCCACCTGTCGCTTGTTGCACCTTCAAAAAACATTCCCTTTATCGGAAATCCAACCACGATTTCCTGCATCATCAACTATCTTGTTCTCGAACTTGCCAGCCGGAATGGTGACCGACTTAAAAAACATCAGGAAAAAATGGAACAAGCTTATCGCGAAAATGATATCCTGTTTAATCTGTATAAAGAGGAATTTGCTAAAAAATAGCCGGTAAATAGGAGAAAAACCAATGTTAGAAAAAACAATGCTCATCAAAATGAATCAACAGGCATATGGGACAACGATGTTCCAGATTCTTACCGAAGATCAGATCGAACAGATTTATTTTGCGGCCCTGGACGTTTTGGAGATTTCCGGGGCCCGGATATTTCACAAAGAGGCTCTGGAAAAGTTTGAGAAAAGTGATGCGGTCGTCACAGAGAAGGATCGGGTACGTGTTCCGACCTCCCTGGTAGAGCAGGCACTGCGCAGTTGCCCTTCCAAAGCTGCCCTGTCGGACAGGAACGGAAAACGTTCGATCAAACTACAAAAAAAACGAGGTGGCTTTTGGAAGCGGGGCCGACGCCACTTTTGTGTACGACCGCAAGACCGGAAAGCGTCGCAAGTGCACATTTGCTGATGTCGAGGCTGCCGCCAAGATAGTGGATTTCCTGCCCAGGCTTGATTTTTGTATGTCGCATGGCGTGGTGTCGGACGCCCCAAATTCGAAAACATATGACCGGCATCAATTCATGGCCATGATCAAAAACTGCACCAAGCCCATGATCGTCACCAGTGTCGATGTGGACGGATTGAAGGACCAATGGGAGATGGCCTGTCTGATACGCGGCGGTGAAAAAGAGTTTCGCTTAAATCCTCTCTTTGCAACGTATATCAAGTCGCAATCACCGCTTATGTGCAGCAAAGAAATGGCGGACACGCTCTTATTTGCCGCGGATAAAGGGATCCCCGCCCTTTACTCGCCATATTCCGGGTTGGGGGTAACTGCCCCGGCCAGTATCGCCGGCGTACTGGTGCAAACCCTGGCCGACAGCCTTCTGGCCGTCGTGTTGTGCTACCTGCAAAAGCCGGGGATGCCCCTGATTTTAGGCGGTATCCAGACGGTTATGGATGAAGCCAAGACAAGCCTTTATTACGGATCACCTGAACTCCATTTGGCCTCGGCGGCAATTACCGAGGTTTACAAATGGCTGGGACTTTTGAGTTCCTCCCCCGCAGGATGCACGGATTCGAAGGTTGTAGACGAACAGGCGGCCTCAGAATCTGTGATGAGTATCTACAACGGCTTCATGGCAGGAACCAACCTGATCCACCATGTTGGCTGCCTCGATGGCGGGCTGACCGGATCACTTGCGAGTCTGGTCATGTGTGACGAAATCATCGGGATGGTCAAACAGATCGGTAAGGGCATTGAAGTCACTGACGAAACCCTGGCACTGGACCTTCTCAAAGAGGTGGGACCGGGCGGCGAATTTTTAAGTCATGAACATACCTATAACCACTTTAGGGATTGGTTCCAGCCGACTATTATCGACCGATCAAACTTCGAAAGCTGGACGGAGGGGGGCAGTAAAACTTATCAGGATCGGCTCGAACCCGAAGTAGACCGCATATTGGAGACTCACCAGCCTGAACCGCTGGATGAAAATTTAATTCAGGAGATGAAAAAGATCATCAGCCTGGCGGACAAAAAGGAGATTTGATGATGAGCGCGCGAACAAATCAGACAGTCAATCAAACAGCACAGTTTTGCATCTTATCGGAGGATCAGAAACAAAGAATTTTTGAAGGAATGATCGAGACCCTTCGCAATACCGGCGTGCACCTTCACCATGAGGAAGCCCGCGAGCTGCTCAAAAAGAACGGTGCTTTGGTTGACGACGTAACCGTCAGGATTCCTCAAAATCTTGTTAGGGATGCCCTGGCCACTCTGCCGCCGGTAACGCTCGTCCAAAGCTGGGATGGTACCCGCAAAACCCGTATCGAAAAAAACCAGGTCCTTTTTGGTCCCGGCCCCACTCCCCCTAATTTTACAGACCCCCATACCCTGGAGCGACGCAAGTATGTCAGAAAAGACGCTGCCATGGTGGCCCGAATCTGCGAAGCTCTGCCAAACATCGGCTTTGTGCAATCCCTGGGCACCATCAGTGATGTGACGGTCTCCCTGGCGGATGTGTACGAGTTTGCGGAGATGATCCAGAACACGAGCAAACCCATTTTGTCCTGGTCCTATACCCGCGATACCTGCAGCGACATTCATCAGATTGCCATCGCCATGGCCGGCGGCGAAGAAGCGTTTAAACAATGCCCGAATTATGTCTTTTACGGTGAACCGATCTCACCGCTGTTAAGTGACTTTCACGCCATGGACAAGGTCATGTACAACGCCAAGCACGGCATTCCCCAGGTTTATACCCCCTGTTGTATCGGTGGCGCCACCGTTCCGGCCACCCACGCCGGTCAGCTGGTGTGTGCGTTTTCCGAGTCGATGCTTGGCGTGGTGGTCGCCCAGCTGATCAATCCCGGCACGTGCGTTATTATGGGCGGCGTCCAGTCCATAATGGATATGCAACATTCGGTCTACGCCTATGGATCGCCGGAACTGAGTCTTATGAGCGCAGCTCTCACCGAGATGGCCAAATATGTGGGGCTGCCCATGTTCTCCACAGCCGGTTGTACCGACACCAAAACGCTGGATGCCCAGGGCGCTATCGAAGCCGCTACTTCGATTCATTCGGCAATGCTCAGTGGAGCAAATTTTATTCACGACGTCGGTTACTTCGAATCGGGCATGACCGGGTCCGTTCTCCAACTCGTCATGGCAGATGAACAAATCGGCATGAGCCATGTGGTCGCCAAAGGTATTGAGGTCAATGCAGAAACCCTGGCGGTAGAGGAAATTTGCAGTGCGGGGCCGGGCGGCGAATATCTTGACACCGATCATACCAAAAAGTTTGCCGCCACTCTTTGGCAGCCTACGCTCATGGATCGTCAGGGTTACGACGATTGGGCGGCCCAGGGCAAAACAACCATGCGAGACCGGGTCATCGAGAAGGCCCGTAATATTATCGCCAACTTTGAAGGGCCCCTATCCAAGGTGCCGGAAGACGCAAAGAAGAAAATCGCCGAAATTTTACAGGCAGCGGAAGCGCGCGAGGCAAAAAAAGCCAAGTCAAAGTAATATACTTTTATTCTCTGGTTTAAGCCTAAGCCAAACAGATCGGCCGGGAGAAAATAATCATCCCCCGGCCGATCCCCTACGTTTAAATGGATCGCTACGGGATTTAAATGAATAAATTATGAGGATTGAAAATGAACATGCAAATACCCGAATTGCATTTTAAGCCCAAACTGCAGGTTATCAATGACGATCAGATCCAGCATATTCACATGGCCACCTTGGAAGTTTTAGAGCGAACCGGTGTGAAGATGACGCATCCACGGGGATTGGAGTTGCTGGACGGAGCCGGTGCCAGAGTGGAGGGTGACCGGGTTCACATACCTGCCTGGATGGTGGAGGATGCCATCCGCAAAGCGCCGTCCCGGGTCATATTAGGAAATCGCAATGGTGAGCGCTCCGTCTTTCTGGAGGAAGACAAATCCTGGTTCGGCCCCAGTTTGGATTGTATTGATTATTTAGACCCTATCACGGATGAGCGGTCGCGCTTTACCAGCGAGCATTGCCGGATTACCGCCACCCTGGCAGATGCATTGCCCAATTTTCATTGGTCCATGATCATCGGTATGGCCGACGATCAACCGCCCGACATCGCTGACCGCGTTATTGTGCGCCAAGCGTTGACCTATTGCGAAAAACCGCTGGTCTTCTGCTGCAAAGATACCAACAGCGAGCGCGACATTTACGAAATGGCTCTGCTGATCTGCGGGGGCAAAGAAAACTTTGAAAAGGCACCGACAATTGTTCAGTACTCCGAACCCATTTCACCCCTGGAATATTATGACCCTGCCGTGGATAAAATGCTTTTCACAGTCGAGCACGGTTTTCCCCTCATCAACTTTCCGGCACCCCAAGCCTGCGGTTCCGCCCCAGCCACCTTTGCCGGTACGATCGTGCAGGGAAGTGCGGAATCTTTGAGCGGCCTGGTGCTTGCCCAGATTGCCCGGCCGGGGGCGCCGTTTATATACGGTGCTTTTACAACCATCATGGACATGCAGACATCGGTTTTTTCTTACGGCGCACCTGAAATGTGTCTGATGGTCGGCGCCATGGCGCAAATGGCCCAGTACTACAAATTGCCCTTCTTTGGTACCGCCGGTAGTACCGATGCCAAATTCTGTGACGCCCAAGCAGCTGCCGAAGCAACTTTACAATGCCTCAGTTCCGCAGCGATTGGATCCGGCTTAGTCCATGACTGCAGCAGTTGGATGGACCACGGATCGTTAGTCTCTCCAACGTATATGGTGCTTGTTAACGAAATCCTTCATAATGTGAATCAATTCATGAAAGGTTTGCCGGTAACGGATGAAACCCTGGCGATTGATTTGATCGATCGTGTTGGACCCGGCGGGCACTACCTGCAGGAGGAACATACCATGGAACATTTCCGCGAGGTGAGGTATTCAAAGCTTTTTGAACGTTCGGTTTATGACCAATGGAAGGAGATGGGCGGCAAACGATTTGAAGAGCGGCTGCGTGATCTCACCCAAGAAGCCATGGAGCACAAGCCAGCATCGTTGGCTTCGGATGTCATCAAAGAGCTGGATCGTATGCAAGCACACTGGAAATAATCGGAATTGTTCACGCTTGACTTTTATTTAAATTTATAAAAGCAAGCGTAAACTTGTCGATCAAGGAGGATAGAAAAACTCCCCCGACTCTTCAATTAATTTTCTCTATAAATTTTTGCAGCGCCTTATCCACATCCGCGGGCAGCTCCGGTGCTTCATAGCTTGCCAGTATTTCCTGGTACTTTTTATTAGCCGTTTCCATGCTGTGGGGAGATCCTTTGGCGTGCCAGCTGTCAAAGTCGTCGCGATCGAACAACTTGGGTTGATAAAATTCCGTTCTAAAATATTTAAGGGTATGGTCCTTGTCCAAAAAATGACCGCCGGGGCCGGCTTCCCTGATGACATCCAAACCTAAGGTATCTGTATTGACTTGGTATCCTTTTCCAATTCTTTTCACCATCCCGCAGATTTCATCATCCATGATAAATTTCTCATAGGACATGCAATTATAGGTCTCGAGGATACCGGCTGCATGGAGAACAAAATTGGCGCCGCTGACCTGGGCCATTAACAGACTCATCATCGATTCGTAAGCTGCCTGGGCATCGGGTGCCTTGGCATCGCAAACTGCACCGCCGCATCGAATAGGAAGATTATAGAAACGGCCCATCTGGGCGGTGGCGGCCGCATTCATGGCCATCTCAGGAGAACCGATGCTCAAAGCGCCGCTGCGCATTTCCGCGTTTGAAGAACCCCCCGTATAAATCACCGGCGCCCCTTCCCGCACCAGCTGAGTCAAAACGATTCCGGCCAGTACCTCGGCGTTTTGCAGTGCCAGGCTGCCTGCCAGAGTCGTCGGGCCGGTTGCCCCGGCAATGGCCAGAGCAGAAATAACCATCGGTTGACCGGCCTTGGCATATCTCATGATGGCCCCCAGCATTCTGTCATCATACTTCAAGGGTGTCAGGGAACCCAGGATACTGATAAGTCGGGGTTTTTCCGCCAACTGAGCTTCGCTGCCAAACAATATGGACGCCATACGGATACTGTCGCCGGCACCCTTTTCCCCCATGGCGCTGCCCATCAAACATTTATCGGAATATTTCATGGTGGTATAAATCATCTGCGCATGGCGGATTTCATGCGGTACATCGTTGGGCTCAATGACCATGCCGCTGCAAATGTCCTGACTGGTGCTGGCCCCGGTCAATTTAACGAAGTTCTGGAAGTCTTTCAAGGTTCCATTTCGCCTGCCGTGATTCAGGTCGGTGACAAAAGGAGCTCCGTAACCGGGAGCAAAGGCCATGTGGCTACCGCCAATAACGACATTGTGCTCCGGATTGCGTGCATAAAGGGTAAACTCGCCGGGTGCTTTTTTGATTTGCTCCTCTATGAGCCGGGAAGAGAAGAAGACGCGCTTACCATCGACCCTGGCACCTCCCTTTTTAAGCACCTTTAGGGCTGGTGGATAGCCAAAATCCATCCCGATTTCCGTCAAAATCTGCAAAGAGGTTTCATGAACCTGCTCGACTTGTTTTTGTGTCAGTAATTCGTACCATTGCATGGCGCTGTTCCCTGTTCAATTCGCTACCCAGATGGATTCAACCTCTGTGGTTTCTGTGTTCTCTGTCGTAAAATAATTAAAAACCCAAAGCCTGACCGCTATTATTGAGAAATTATTTCCAAGTCAAGAAAAATATGGTAGCTATTAGAAAAATTTCTAAAGTTGTTTTTGAGTTTCTTAAAGGCACCTTTAAGTTATCAAGCAGACAGGAAAACGAATCGATGAGTGAATCGATCCCTTTTACCGGAAAAAATGCCGGGATCATTCGACGCGGTCGACCATTTATTAAGATGCACGGCCTGCGCAACGATTTTATTGTTGTGGACGGGCGCCGCAAACCTTTCCGGCCGTCTGCTGAAGAGATCGTTCGGATTTGCGACCGGCACGAAGGCGTGGGGGGCGATGAACTGCTGATTGTCGAACCACCGCGAGGCGCATCAGCGAACGCCGATGGGTATGCCTTTGTGCGCATCTTCAACCCGGACGGCCGCGAAGTAGAGGCTTGCGGGAACGCCAGCCGTTGTTTGGGGTGGCTCTTTATGCAGGAAAGCAAACGCGAGGACGTGGTGATCGACACCCTGGGCGGTCTGCTCAGATGCCGCAAGGCCGGCGAAAAACAGGTGGCTGTCGAGATGGGCAAACTGAGAACCGCCTGGCAGGAGATCCCCCTGAGCCACGAAATGGATACGCTTCATCTGGAAATCGGCGCCGGCCCGCTCCAGGACCCGGTCGGCATGAACATCGGCAATCCTCACGCTGTTTTCTTTGTTGACGATCTGGATGCTGTTAATCTGACAACCTATGGGCCCCGGCTGCAAAAACATCCGCTTTTTCCGCAAGAGGCCAATATCGGCGTCGCGCAACTTATTGATTCGAAAACCCTCAAGCTCTCTGTTTGGGAGCGCCCGGGAACGCTGACCAGCGCTTGCGGAACGGGCGCCTGTGTTGCCGTGGGTGCGGCCCATCGCCGGGGACTTACGAATGCAAAGTGCATGACGGTGATCATGCCGGCCGGATCAATGGAAATCGAACTGAAAGGGGATGATTCCGTGGTCATGATCGGTCCTGTAGAAATCTGTTATACAGGCTATCTTCCGGTACTCGACTAGAACCCATCTTAAAAATGCGTCTAAGTGCTCATGGCTGTGTTGCGGATCGGCTCAAAATGCTCACATACTAACGTGTATGCTCCGCTTTTTCGCCGAGCCGCGCCTTACCCTGAACCCTAATCCACATTTTTGAGATGGGTTCTAATAAAATAAATATAAATCAAACGTGCCACCTGGCAAGACCTTAAAAGCGTATGGGAGGCGGTTTGTCTTTAAGAAAGAAAGGGATTTTAAAATGAACGCCAGAGAAAGAATGGCAGCGGCAATGGCCCTGAAACCGGTGGATCGGATTCCCAATGCGCCGTTTTATGAAGCCCCCATTTGCCGGTACTTTGGCAGGACATTCCGCTCAGCACTGCTTGAAAATCAGGACATGGCAGATTGTCATATGAAGGCCATCGAAACCTTCCAGTTTGACTGGGTAATGGTCGGCATGGGACTTATCGGCGGCATTATTCCTGACGCCATGGGCTGCCAAGTGAAATGGCCGGAGGATGTTTTTCCCATCATTGAAAAGACCACTGTATTTTCGATGGAGGATGTGGACCGTGTCGCAAAGACGGATATTCACACCAAACGTATGGAAGCGTTCCTTAAAGGGGTTTCCCTGCTCAGGAAGCGCTTGAATGGAGAAGTACCCATCGCCTGTGAGTATATCTCACCTTTTACCATCGCCGCCCGACTTCGCGGCACTAACGAAATCATGGAAGATATTTATGAAAATCCCGGGCTGGTTCACGCGCTTCAGGACGCGGTGGTGCCGCTTAACATCGAGGTCGGCCGGGCGCTGATCGAGGCCGGCGTGGAGTATATCTTCTACGGTGCGGACATGGAGTGCCCCTTGTTGATTTCTCCCGATCATTACCGGGAATTCGTGCATGAACCCACTCGTAAAGTCGTCGATGCGCTGGCCGAAATGGGAGCCCGCGTACTGCCGCACATGTGCGGTGAAATCGTTAAAACCGGGATTGTCGACATGCTGTTTGAGATGGATATCCACGGCATCATGCCCGGCAACGTCACTCAAGAAACGGTATTGGACCTGCGGGAGCTCAAGGACAAATGCGGCGAACGGATTTGCATTTTCGACAATTTGAACCCCAACGGTAGCCTCTTGATCGGAACACCGGATGAAGTCGCACAAGAAACCCGGGCTCACCTGGAAAAAGCCAGATCGATGACCGGTTACATTTTTTCCACTTCCGGCACTACATCCCCTGCCACCCCGAAAACGAATTTTGAGGCCATGAATCGAGAGGTACTAGGATTTTGCTCATAGCACGCAGCTCATAGCTCACGGGATTAAATGATTTTGTCGTTTTGACTATCAGCTTGTTTTACTGCCAAACACAAAACACCAAATACTAAACACTCTCGTAAAACGAGTAGGCATAAGGTAATACCATGAACAGAGCGATTATGAATATCAACCAGGCGTCCTTGGATACCATTCACGCATATTCTTTGGAACTGTTGCGCGATACCGGTATCCGATTTCCCAGTGAGAAAGCATTGACGATTTTTAAAAAAAACGGATTCAGAGTGGATGGATCCATGGTGTACTTTGAAGAAAAGGATATACAGAAAGCACTCAAAACTGTGCCCTCAGCCTTTACAATCGAAGCCCGCAACCCCTCTCGAAATATCCGGATCGGAGAGACCAACTACGTGATGGCTCCCGGGTATGGTCCGCCGTTTATCATCGAGCCGTCCGGCGAAAAACGGAATGCCACCCTGGCCGATGTAGAGACATTTTGCAAACTGGTTCAGACCTCAAAATATATAGACTTTAACAGTGCCATCGTGGTGCAACCCGCTGAGGTCCCCGCCGAAACGGCCCATCTGGATATGCTGCTGCCGACGCTAACATTGACCGACAAACCCATTATGGGCAGCTCTGCTTCAGAAGCAGCCGCTCGAGACTCGCTGAAACTGGCGGAAATGATCTGGGGGAGCCTAAACAAGCCGGTCATGATATCTCTGATCGATTCCCTGGCGCCCTTACAGTATGCACCCGAAAGCGTTGAAGCGCTGATGGTGTTTGCCGAAGCGGGTCAGCCGCTGATCATTCACTCCGCCTGCACGCTGGGATCCACCGGTCCCATCACGATTGCAGGCTCGCTGGTGATCTCCAATGCCACCACCCTGGCGGGGATATGTCTGGCCCAACTTATCAATCCTGAAACACCGCTGGTGTATGGTTTAGGCGGCAATCCCATGGATATGCGGACGGGTGGGTACGTCAATGCCACACCCGAAGATGCCAAGCATGTCGCCATCGTTCCGGCCATGGGACGGTACTACAGCATGCCCTGCAGAAGCCACGGAACGTTGACCGAGTCGTTCTGTCTCGACTACCAGGCCGGCATGGAGTCGGCGATGATGTTGACCGCGGCCGCCCTGAGCGGCGTTCATGTGAGCTTGCACGCCTGCGGAACATTCGGGTCGATGCTGGCAATGAGCTTTGAAAAGTTCATTGCGGACGAAGACCTATGTGGTGCTGTCAAAAAATTGATAAAGCCAGTCGAGTTTACGCAGGAGACTTTTGCGATGGACCTCATAAAGCAGTTGGGAACATCTGGCAATTATCCGATGGAGGACCATACCGTAAATCGCTGCCGGGATGAATTCTTCATTCCAGATTTGAGTAACCGGACCCTCCATGACAAATGGCTCGCGATGGAACCTCGGGATATAACTGCAAGGGCCCGGGGCCTTCTTGCAAAAAGACTGGCGGAATATGAAAAACCAGAGATGGACCCCAAACTCGAGAAGAAGCTGATTCAATACGTTGAGAATCGCAAGCACAACAGGTGATTTCAGTTTGGACAGTGCGGAGGTTACTCATTCATGTTTAACTCACAAAAAACACGGTACCATGCGCCTTTCCAATAGCCCACCAGCAATAACTTCTTATCATCTTCGATGCTTTTTCTTACAAAATAATTTACATGATCATAGATTTCTAATTCAGGATTGAGCAGAATCCGTGCATAATCCTTGTTCCACATAATTTCATGATCTTCAGCATAAAACCAAGGCATCCTCGTTTTTGCGGCCGCGACATCCAAATTTTTGTATGGATTCTCTTCTGCAAAAAATGAAAACTCACCGCCAAAATGACGCTTACCATCTACTTTGTCTATAAGAACGACACCGTGATGAGGGTAAAAGGGATCTCTATTATCGGCTTCATGAAAACACGTTCCACTATAAACACCGGAAGCAGGCCTAGCGGTAAGGCCCGTACTTTCACAAAATTTGTTCCAAATATAATTCTAAATCTCCAAAACACAATTGACAGTGTGGACAAATGCGTTCATTTTCCCCTATGATAGATTTAAAAAATAGTCTTCAAGCATTTTCATGCGAAAATCTGGTTTTGAGTCGATCGCGGTTTATAATATGCTCTCGTTTCTCGAAACAAACAATAAGGATACCTTGAATGAAAGAAAAAGCATTAAATAACAATTACAAATCCAAACTTCGAACAGCTGACGAAGCGGTCCGCATGATCCGCTCCGGTCAAAGAGTGTTTATCGGTTCTTCTTGCGGCGAGCCCCAGCATTTAGTCGATGCGCTCCTGGATAATGCAACCTTATTTTTAGATGTGGAAATTGTGCGCCTATTGAGTTTAGAAGGTTCCCTGTTAGCACTGATGGCCGATGAATATCGGGGCCACAACTTCCATGTGCGGGCCATTTACCAGGGCTCAGATCAAACCAAGAGCCTGCGTGCCAATAAACGATTTATTACACCGATGAACCTGTGTGCGGTCCCCGATTTATTTACAAAAAGGCTTTTTCCGCTCCATTTTGCATTAATCCAGGTATCTCCGCCCGATGATTACGGCTGGATGAGCCTGGGTATTTCAGTGGATGTCACGCTGGCAGCTTCTCAATCCGCTGATATCGTGATCGCCCAGGTGAATCCCAAGATGCCCAGAGTGCCGGGGCACAGTTTTATTCATTTGAATGATGTTGACGTCGTTGTTGAACAAGAAGAGGAACTGTTGAATGCCTATGATTTGCCCGAATATGAATCCGCTGCTGAAATTGCCAGCATAACCGCTAATCTGGTGGACGACGGTTCCACCATTCAGCTCGGATTGGCAGAACTTTCCCCGCCGATCGCACGGGCCCTCACCGAGAAAACCGATCTCGGTGTTCATACGGAGATTTTGACCGACGATCTAATGGAGCTCGTATCGAAAGGAGTGGTTACCAATCGCTATAAAGGTTTGAACGCAGGAAAACTTTTAGCCAGCGGAGCCATTGGTAGCAAAAAATTGTATCAATTGCTGCATAATAATGTAGCCCTTGAGTTTAGACCGTCTGATTATGTCAACCACCCTGCCATTATTTCTCAAAACAATAACATGGTTACTATTAATTTTGCTCGAACCATGGATCTTAGCGGGCAGGTATATGCCGATGCACTTCCCCAAAATCATTTTTCCGGGGTAACCGGAATGCTTGATTTCATTATGGGGGCGGCCATCTCTCCTGGAGGCAAATCTATTATTGTCATTCCCGCCAGAAGCATAGACGATAAGACCAGCCGGATAATTTCGCAAACAGATGTAGGTTCAATTGTGGTTCCAAAAGGTTATGTTTCTTATGTGGTCAGTGAATTTGGAATGGCCAATCTTTTCGGCAAGAATATTGAAGAAAGAGCCATGGCGATGATCAGTTTGGCCCATCCGGATTTTCGCGATGAGCTTTTTCACACGGCACAAGAAGCTGGACTCATCGATCGCAATAGAACACTGAATGAATCCTTGTTTGGCGTGTACCCGGCCAGGATGGAAGAAACCCGGGTCCACGATGGTCTACAGGTGACCTTTCGGCCGACAAAACCAGTGGATGATCGCTTAATTCAGGAACATTTCTATACCATGGATGAAAAGGATGTTCAGACCCGATTTTTGGGTATGCGAAAAAGTTTTTATAGAGAAGATATGGAAGATATGTTTCAGGTAGACTATATTAAGAATCTTTCCATTGTTGCGGTTACCGGTGAGGTCGGGTTTGAAAAAATTATCGGTCTCGGAATGTATGCGCTTGAACAGGGTACCGTTGCGGAAGTTGCATTTTCCATCTCGAAAGAATGGCAGGCTAAGGGAATTGCCAGTGTACTCTTAGAAAAAATTGCCGAAGCCGCCCGCGAAAACGGCATCACCGGTTTGCTGGCCTATACGCTTGCAACCAATGAAGGCATGATCAAACTGTTTAACAAGCTACCTTACAAAGTGGAAACGACACTAAAAGAGGGGGCGTTGATGCTTCGGTGTAATTTTGAAAAAGAAACATGATCCTGCCGCACCTGCCAGTCAAATGGCGGCGTAAAAACAATTTACTGCCGCTTTTCTACTATTTCCATTTGATCGAAAAATACTGCCGGTCTTAAAGGAGCGGTAAACCGGATTTGTCCTTGACATCGAATTCATGATTATTTATGTTGGATCGGGTTCAATTTCTAAAATACTGATAAAAAGCTGAATGATAGTCTTTATTTATTTCAGCCTCACCACTTTTAACTTTCACCTTTATTAGCTTTTTCTTAAGGTTTCATAAAAAGTCTCAAAATTACCAATTTTTTATTTCTGAACCTCATAATTTCAAATAGTTATAGGGTTGATTTTTATAAATTTTGGCTTTTTAGGATTTATTCTTTCATGACAACCTAGCATTTCTGAAGGAGGTAATATTATGACAGCAAAAAGAGTACACCCCGGTGTTAAACAAATGAGAAAATCCCTTGCCGACGGCAAGTGCTCACGGCGTGAATTTTTGCGCACCGTCACGTTACTGGGCGTGTCTGCGACGGCTGCCTACAGCATGGCAGGCCTGCCTGATTTTATTTCATCTGCCCAGGCCGCCACACAGAAAAAGGGCGGCGTATTAAAATTTGCTATGCAGGTAATGGAAATGGTCGATCCGGCAACCTATTCATGGACCGAGAAGTCCATCGTTGCCCGCCATATCATCGAGTACCTGGTAGAGACCGGGCCGGATAACATTACGCGACCCAATCTGGCCGTGAGCTGGGAAGCGTCCGACGATCTGAAGACCTGGACCTTCCATCTGCGTAAAGGTGTCAAATGGTCAAACGGCGATGACTTCAATGCCGATGATGTGGTCTTTAACTTTACCGCTGGCTCGATCCCAAAACCGGATCATCCAACCTGGGCCTGTTCGATTCCATGCTTGAAGAAACCGGGGAGAAAGATAAGAAAGGCAACCCGATCAAGCGTATGATCAAAAACACGGTGCAAAAAGTGGACAATCATACGGTCAGACTCAACCTGAAATCGCCGGTGCTGTCGATTCCTGAAAACCTTTACAACTATCCCACCGGAATCGTTCACCGCAATTTTGAAAAAGAAGGCGGGGATCTCTCCAAAAATCCGGTGGGAACCGGCCCATACGCCCTTACAAAATTCAGGGTTGGTGAGCTGGCTGTATTGAAAAAACGCAAAGAACCCTATTGGGGCGGTGAGGTCTTTCTGGACGAGATCCGCTTTATCGACCTGGGCCAAGACCCCGGCGCTTATCTGGCCGCCACGCCTCAAAGCAGGTGGATGGACAGTATACGCTTGATTTGACAACCCTGGAAGCGGCCAAGAATATTCCGGGAATCAAGGTGGTCTCGATTCCGTCGACCCAAACCGGCGTGATTCGCATGAAGGTGACCGAGAAACCGTTCACCGATATCCGCGTGCGCAAGGCGGTTCAGAAATGCTGTAATGCCAAGCGAATGCTCGACATTGCCCACCGCGGTTTAGGGATCGTCGGGGAACATCATCATGTCGCCAAGATACACCCCGAATACTTTGCGCTGCCTCCGTTCAAGCAGGACATTGCAGGCGCTAAAAAGCTGCTGGCCGAGGCCGGCTACCCCAACGGCATTGAATTAACCTGCAACGTGGGCAATACCGACGGCGTCTGGGAGCAGGATGCCGTCGCCGTGCTAAAGGAAGATGCCGCCAAAGCCGGGATTAATATCAAAATGAACGTGATGCCGTCGGCGCAATATTGGGATGTTTGGACAAAAGCGCCCTTGAGCCTGACCTCCTGGACCCACCGGCCGTTGGCCATCATGGTGTTGGGCCTGGCCTACCGCACGGGTGTGCCCTGGAACGAATCCAGCTATGCCAACCCTGAGTTTGATGCCGCCCTGAACGAAGCGGAATCGACTCTGGATGTTGAAAAACGCCGGGCCAAGATGGAGAAGGTTGAGAAAATTCTGCAGGGTGACGCCGTTCTGGTCCAGCCTTTCTTCCGTTCGGTATTCACAGCGGTCCGGGATAATGTCGTCGGTTTTGAAATGCATCCAACCCGATACTACCGCTTTCACAAGATTTCCCTGGCGTAGATAAAAAACAACTTGCGTTTGGGCGAGGGGAGCGTTACGGCGCTCCCCGCCCTATTATCCCCCCAAAAAGTATAACCCTAATTGAGCAAAAATCGCTCAATTAAGCGTTAATTGTTAATTGTTATTCGTTATTCGAACTTGATGATGGCCTGATTTTATAATGCTATGATGGATGAAATTTAAAACGGAGCTTATTGCTCTTAAGCCATTAACAAATAACGAATAACTCCCAATTGGTTTTTAACTCAATTGGGTATAAGTCATATCAGGAGGTGTCAAAATGGTCACCCTGGTGGTAAAGCGCATCGGATTCATGATTTTTACCATGATTGTCGTATCGCTGATTCTTTTTCTATTGCTGGAGACGGAGCTTACGGGCGATCCGGCAGCCCGGGTGCTCGGCCAATAACAAATCTGGGTACTCACTAATGTAG
>PVMK01116976.1_pt1 | contig 21386 bp, 22 predicted proteins | sample 1853481 | NCBI WGS metagenome assembly PVMK01 (sample SAMN08533507, study PRJNA380276) | Marine sediment metagenome, whole genome shotgun sequencing project.
TCATCAATTTGGGCCTCAGGTGTTGAAACTGTGAATAATTCAAAGAGGATCGCATCTTTTTTAACGCCGTTTTCTATTAATACCTCCGAAATAGAATTGATCATAGCCTCCGGACCACAAAGATAAAAGGTATCGACTGAAAGATCCTTATGCTTATTTTTTATAATATAATTTACAGTACTTCTTTCAATACGACCAAATAAGGCATTTGCTTCATCCGATCGACTAAACACCCATTGTATATTAAATCGGTTCTGATGTTTTACCTGAAGGGCCAATAGTTCATTGTAAAAAATAGTGTCATGGGGTGTTTTATTCCCATAAACTAAAATCAATTTACTATTTAGTTCTTCCTCTAAAACCGTTTTAACAATACTCATTATGGGTGTAATTCCACTCCCGGCAGCGAACGCAATGATAGTTCTTGATTTAGTATTATCAGGCTCGAAAATAAAGCGCCCATTTGGACCAGAAACTTCTAATACATCCCCTGTCTTTAATTCTTTATTAGCATATTTTGAAAATCTCCCATCTGCAACCTCCTTTACAGCAACTTTAAGCGCGCCGCTTTTTGGCGAAGAACATATCGAATAATCTCTTCTTATTTCATTACCATTAATTACTGCTTTAAGCGTAATATATTGTCCCGCATTAAATGTGAATGTATCTTTTAAAGTATCGGGCACATCAAAGCTGATGGTGACAGACTGCTCCGTTACCTTATTGATTTCTTTTATAGCGAGTTTATGAAAATGAGCCATATAAATATAATTTCTGCAAAAATAGTGAAGTAGGCTTGGAAATTTTAAATTTGCCTGTAACATTTTTAGCGTTTCATTTACTAATGGACTGAACATTAAACAAAAACCATGATCAAACATTTTTTAACCCTCGAATGGAAGGAGTTTACAAGAGCTTCGTATTTTCAAAAAGGGCTTGCCATTAAGATATTGCTGTTTCTTGCAGTTCTATATTTTGGTGGGATGGCAATTTTTATTGGGGGCCTTATGTTTTTCATTTTAAGGAAATTAATGCCTGGTATGGACCCCATAGTTACTGTAAATAATTTTTTGATCTATTGGTTTTTGCTTAATTTGATAATCAGGTTTTTCATGCAGCAACTTCCGGTCATGAATGTAAAACCATTAATGACCGTACCCATTAAAAGAAACATTATAATTCACTTTTTATTAGGAAAGACAGCGCTGTCCTTTTTCAATTTTTTATCACTGTTTATCTTCCTGCCATTTAGTTTTGTCATGTGGGCAGAGGGTTATCCGGCCTTAAATGTATTGCCCTGGTTTTTATCTGTAATGTGTTTAACCATGGTCATTAACTATATCAACTTTTTAATAAATAAGAACAATACCGTTTTTTATGTTATTGCCACTGTTCTCGCTCTTTCAATTGGCCTGGAATATTTCGCCATATTTAAAGTTTCAGCACCTATTGGCATAGCATTTAATGCGCTTTACAATCATCCCTATTTGGCACTCATTCCTTTAGTGTTAATGATAGGGCTTTATAAGATCAATTTCGACTTTATTAAAAAGGGGTTTTATTTGGATGATGCCGTTTCAAAAAAGGTAAAAGAGGTTAAAGCCAAAGACCTGTCCTGGATGGATCGTTTTGGAAGCATAGCACCATTTCTTAAAAATGATGTCAAGCTCATTTGGCGTAATGCCAGACCAAAACAGGTTATGATGGTATCATTTATGTTTTTGTTCTATGGGTTAGTTTTCTATACCCAGGATGTATATAGAGAGATGCCTGCTATTTTAGCCTTTGCCTCGATGTTTGTCACCGGAGGATTTTTAATGACATTTGGACAACTCGTGCCTTCATGGGACAGCGAATATTATAAGCTGTTAATGAGCCAGAACATCCCGTATAGACAGTATCTCGAATCCAAATGGTATCTTATGGTAGTTGCGGTGTCCATATCCTTTGTATTGAGTGTGCCCTATATTTATTTTGGATGGCGAATCTTTGCCATGATCGCTGCCGGCGCCTTGTTTAATATTGGGTTAAACTCTTTTATAACCTTATTTGGCGGAGCCTTAAACAGAGTACCTATAGAACTTAATGTTAAGGCGAAAGCATTTGGAAACACCAATGGGTTTAATCCAACGCAACTACTAATTGCCTTACCTAAGTTTATTATGCCCATGTTACTTTTCTATATCCCGTATAAACTCATTAATTTTGATGCAGGACTCATTATATTGGCCTTGAGTGGGGTATTAGGAATTGTGTTCAAAAGTTTTTTTATAAACAAAATAGAAGGCATTTATCAAAGAGGAAAATATAAGACTATTGCCGCCTTTGCCGAGCAGAACTAATCGATATTTAATTAAAATACTATTATGATAATAACATCAAACCTTTCAAAAACCTATAACAACAATGTGGTTTTAAATATTGAAAATTTAGAAATTCCCAAAGGACAGAGCTTCGGCCTGGTAGGAAATAACGGTGCGGGAAAAACAACTTTTTTTAGCTTGTTGCTGGACCTTATTCAACCCACAACAGGGCATATCAAGAATAACAATATACAGGTTAATGAAAGCGAAGATTGGAAACCCTTTACCTCTTCATTTATTGACGAGAGCTTTTTGATTGGATACTTAACCGCCGAAGAATACTTTTATTTTATAGGTGAATTGCGCAGCCAGAATAAAGCCGATGTCGATGCTTTAATATCCCAGTTTGAAGACTTTTTCCATGGTGAAATTTTAGGCCAGAAAAAGTATCTGAGAGATCTAAGCAAAGGGAATCAGAAAAAGGCTGGAATTGTTGGCGCGCTTATAGGAAATCCCGAAGTTATAATTCTTGACGAGCCTTTTGCCAACCTGGATCCAACAACGCAAATTCGGCTCAAACAAATTATAAAAGAACTTACAAAAAATAAGGATGTTACCGTACTAATTTCAAGCCATGATCTCATGCACGTTACCGAAGTTAGCGAGCGTATTGTTGTTCTAGAAAAAGGTGAAATAATTAAAGACCTGGCCACCAGCGAAGCCACCTTAAAAGAGCTGGAAGCCCATTTTGCAGCCTAACAACAAGTCTAAAAGTCCCTTGTTTTAGTAGTTAAATTGAAAAAGATGATTATTTTTACGTTTCTACATAATATTATGTAGGGCTTTTAGTTATTCAATTACTAAATTTAAGCAATGTTGAAGACATCTTTCAAGGGTATAACAATTCTGCTCATAGCTACAATTTTCATCGTAAGCTGTTCGCGTAAAAAAGATAATTTTATCAGTAAAAATTTTCATGCGGTAACCGCCGAATATAATGCCTTGTTTAATGGTTATAATGCTTTAGAGGATGGTAAAAAGGATCTTGCCAACGATTATGCCGACAACTATTGGGACATTTTACCAATTGAGCGGATGCAGGTTTCGGAGGAGATATTGCTTCCCGGAGAGAGCAAAAATGAGAATTTTCAACGCGCCGAAGAAAAGGCTGTCAAGGCCATTCAAAAACATTCCATGAATATTGAAGGGAAAGAGAAAAACCCTCAAATAGATGAGGCTTATTTGCTTTTAGGAAAAGCCAGATATTTCGATCAGCGCTTTGTACCGGCTTTGGAAGCCTTTAATTTTATTCTATTCAAATATCCCGCAAGCGATAAGATAAATCAAACAAGAATATGGAAAGAAAAGGTGAACCTTCGTCTTGAAAATGAAGAGCTCGCAATTAAAAATTTAAAGCGCCTGTTGTACCAGGAAGAGCTCAAATCTCAAGACCTGGCCGATGCCACCGCTATGCTTGCCCAAGCTTATATAAACATAAAGTTATTAGATAGTGCCGTAACGCAGCTGGAGGTCGCATCGAATGCCACCAAAAATAATGACGAAAGGGGGCGTTATCGGTTTATTCAGGGGCAGATATATAATCGATTGGGATATAAAGACAGTGCCAATATAGCATTCGATAAAATTATCGAACTTAATAGAAAAACTCCACGAATATATTTGATAAGTGCCCATATTGAAAAAGCGAAAAATTTTAATTTCACAAATGGAAATAAATTTGAATTTCTGGAGCGTTTAACCCGTTTGGAAGAAAATCGCGAAAACAAACCCTATCTCGATAAAATTTATCATCAAATTGCCGAATATCACAAAAACAATGGCTCGGATACATTAGCGGTAAAATATTATAATAAATCCTTACGGGCAGGTTCCCATGATAAATATCTTGATGCCATGAGTTATCAAACTTTAGGTAACATGAGCTTTGATAATGCGGAATATAAAAATGCCGGAGCATATTACGATAGTACTATGCCAAATTTAACCGCGAACAGTAAGGACTATAGAAGCATAAAAAGAAAGAGAGATAATTTGGATGATGTTATTTTCTACGAAAATGTCGCTCAAAGAAATGATAGTATTTTAAATCTTGTAAATATGTCTGAAGCAGAAAGGTTAAGGCTTTTTACTGCCTTTATCGATGATTTAAAACAAAAGGCTAAAGATCTAAAAGAAAAAGAAGAAATAGCCGAGCGGTCCAGGGGGTTGATTACGAATAGGGAATCATCAACAGGTCTACCTAAAGCGTTGGTTAGAGGGAATCAAAATGCCGAAGCATTTTATTTTTACAACCCGATAACTGTGGCTTTTGGAAAAAACGAATTTATTAAGACCTGGGGCGAAAGACAACTCGAAGATAATTGGAGATGGTCTAATAAAAGAACTGTCAATTCGGGCGTGGCGGTCATTGATGAAGTACTGGCAAATGCCACTGAAGAAGAGTTGTTCGACCCACAGTTTTATATCTCAAGAATTCCTACCGAAGAGAAAGCCATCGACAGTTTATCTAAAGACCGAAATTTTGCTTATTACCAACTGGGATTGATTTATAAGGACAAGTTTAAGGAGTATAATTTGGCAAAGGATAAGCTCCAAACGTTACTACAAAATAATCCTGAAGAACGATTGGTTCTGCCATCAAAATACAACTTGTATAAAATTTATTTGCTTCTAAATTTGGAGGGTGAAGCCGAAATAGCGAAAAATGATATTATTTCTAATCATCCCGATTCAAGGTATGCCACCATTTTGCTTAACCCTGAAAGCGTTTTAGGGAAAGATGAAAATAGTCCTGAGAATATTTATACAAACCTTTATAAACAATTTGAAAATCAGGAGTATTTAGATGTTATCGCACAAAGCGATAAATACATCATTAATTTTGACGGCGAAGCCATAGTTCCAAAATTCGAATTTTTGAAGGCTGTGGCACGGGCAAGACTTTACGGATACGATAATTATAAAGAATCTATAAACTTCATCGCCTTGAATTACCCAAACAGCCCTGAAGGGAAAAAGGCAGAAGATATGTTACAAACCGTGATTCCGTTAATGGCGGATAAAGAATTTGAAGATGACGTTGTGGCCAAAAGTTTTAAAGTCATCTATCAATTTGACAATTTTGCAAAAGAAGAAACGGATGAATTTATAATTAGATTGGATGAGGTTCTTAAAGAGTTAAAGCAGTTTGACTTTAAAGCTTCCAGGGATGTATATAATCAAAACACCGTTTTTGTGGTAGTACATGGCCTTAAAACTATAAATGGTGCATTGGGCTTTTCAGATATTTTAAAAACTAATAAGCAACACATTGATAAAGCGTATTTTGCGATATCTTCACCTAATTATCAAATTATTCAAATTCATAAAAATTTAGAGGATTATTTAAAATCTCAATAATTAATATTTAATAGTAATCATGTTTTCAGACACTAAAAAAGAAAAAATGGCAACAGATACTTCAACACAGCAAAACAGAATAGGACAGGGCACCACAATTGTAGGGGACCTTGTTAGCAAGGGAGGATTTAGAATAGATGGAACAATTCAGGGAACGATAAAATCTCCCGGAAAAATAGTAGTGGGCAAAACGGGAATTATTAATGGCGCATTAGAAGGCGAGAATGCCGACTTTGAAGGCAAGTTTTCCGGAAAACTAAAACTAACAGGCACTTTGTCATTAAAAACCTCAGCACATATTGAAGGTGAGGTCGAAATAGGTAAACTTTCGGTTGAACCAGGTGCTACTTTTAATGCGGTATGTAGTATGAAAGGAGCAGTTAAAGAACTTAATAAAGGTGAGCATCAAAGAGAACAACCAAGACCAGGAAAAGAAACCGAAAGAACGGCTTAATGCCTTTGCAAGATTTTCGGGGATTGGTTTTCAAATGATCATCATTATAGGCTTAGGGGTCTATGCAGGCGTTCAGCTGGACAAAAATTATCCAAATAAATACAGTTTATTTACTATTATTTGCTCTCTGGCAGCTATAGGAATAGCATTGTACACTGTAATTAAGCAAGTTACAGATTTTTCTAACAAAAATAATTCAAATGACAAACGAAACACGTAGTTTCATTTTAAGGTTAATAGGAGTTACAGTATTACTTTTTTCAATTCATTTTTATATCATTCAACAATTTTTTGATGGGGAGCTATACTTTCCAATCTGGGCCATTCATATTTTTAACGCATTATTGGTTTTAATAGTTTACAGTATTTTAAAGTATAAAATCGGTAAAGGATCCAGGAAAATCTACCACCTGTTTTTGGGGCTTACTATCTCAAAAATGGCTCTTGCCGTCGTGTTTTTATTGCCTCTCTTTTTTGGAAAATCTGAACACGCTCAATTGGAAGTCGTCAATTTTTTCATCCCTTATTTTCTGTTTTTAGCCTTCGAAATTATAAGCCTAAATAAATTTCTTCAAAAAGCCTAAACATTATTAATTTTAGTTTGTCAATTAATATAATGAATGTATATTTGCACCGAATTTTAAACAAGGTATTTTTAATTAAATAAACTGATGCAAATCAATACTTTTAAGACCCTTTTATTAAGCTTTTTTTTATTGATATCTGTTTCCGGAATTGCTTCTGAAAACGAAGACAAAGAGTCCTCTGAAGAAGCCTTTGATGTTACCGGAATGATAATGCATCATATTAAAGATGCGCACGACTTTCATATATTGGATTGGAAGGGCCATGCCGTTTCATTTCCGTTACCCGTAATCTTATGGACCGATAATGGATTGGTTACATTTATGTCTTCCGAATTTCTTCATGATGACCAGGGAAAGGTGGTGGTTGAAAAAGGCGATCAGAAATTTGTCAAAGTTCACGAAGAGATCTATTATGCAAATCCTACTGCCGATGGTCATGGTTCATTTGTAAGTCATGATGCCGAACACCAACCAACAAATGCCAAACCACTGGATTTCTCAATTACGAAATTGGTGTTTTCGATGTTCTTATCTATGGCCCTGTTATTATGGATCTTCGGGATGTCCTCAAGGGCATATAGAAAATCCGAAAATGGCGTTCCTACAGGGATCGCTAAATTTACCGAGCCTTTGATCGTATTTATCAGGGACGAGGTGGCAATACCTAATATTGGTGAGAAACATTACCGAAAGTATTTGCCGTTTTTGTTAACCTTGTTTTTCTTTATTTGGTTAAATAATATAATGGGACTCATTCCTTTTTTCCCGTTTAGCGCTAACTTAAGCGGTAATATTGCCTTTACTTTTGTACTGGCAATGATAACCTTTGTTATTACAACTATTGTAGCCAATAAGGATTATTGGAAACATATATTTTGGATGCCGGGCGTGCCTGTTGCTCTAAAGCCTTTTTTGGCCTTGATCGAGTTCGCCGGTATATTCATTAAACCCGCCTCCTTAATGATTCGTTTGTTTGCGAACATTACTGCGGGACACATTATTATATTAAGTCTAATTTCTTTAATATTTATTGCCGAAAGCGTTTGGGTCTCTCCGGGATCGATATTCTTTTCGGTTTTTGTAAGCGTTATTGAAGTATTAGTTGTTGCCATTCAGGCATATATATTTACCATGCTATCTGCTTTATATATCGGCAGTGCCATGGAAGAACATGAACATTAATTAATTATTTAATATTTAAACTATGAGTTTAGCATTATTACAAGAAGCAGGAGCTAATTTTGGAGCTTTTGCAGCTATCGGCGCTGGATTAGCCGCTATTGGAGCCGGAATTGGTATTGGTCAAATAGGTGCAGCTGCATTGCAGGGCATGGCACGTCAACCGGAAATGATGGGGAAATTACAAGCTTCAGCAATTATATTGCTCGCATTTGTCGAGGCGGTTGCATTATTTGCGATTGTAGTATCACTAATTAAATAATAAAGCATTGGTGCAACCAGAGGCTGCACCAATCTTTTTATTAAACAAAAAAAATAAGATATGGATTTAGTTACTCCGGATGTTGGAATATTGTTTTGGACGTTTATTTCGTTTGCAGTGCTATTGTTTCTATTGAAAAAATTTGCCTGGAAACCAATAGTTAGAACCGTTAACGATAGAGAACAATCTATTAGAGAAGCCCTGGCCTCTGCCGAAAAAGCGCGTTTAGAGATGCAAAATCTTACTGCGGATAATGAACGTATCTTAAAAGAGGCTCGTGTGGAGCGTGAAGCTTTACTTAAAGAAGCACGTGAGATTAAAAGTAAAATGATCGCTGACGCCAAAGATGAAGCACAAATACAAGCCAGTAAATTAATTGAACAGGCCAAGACAGCAATCCAAAGCGAGAAAAAAGCAGCGATTTCAGAATTAAAGAACCAGGTAGCGGAACTGTCTGTTAGCATTGCTGAGAAAGTGCTTCAGGCAGAATTATCAAGTAAAGACAAACAGTTGGCTATAGTTGAAGAGATGTTATCTCAAGCGACATTAAAATAAAGATTAAGTATTAACTAAAAGAGATCCCTGCTTACGCAGAGAATATTATGATGGGAACAAGAGCGGCAATACGTTATGCGAAGGCAGTTTTAAATTTGGCTAAAGATCAAAATACGGCTGAAGTTGTAAACAACGATATGAAGCAAATTGCAGTTGCAGTGGCGCAAAGCGAAGATTTAAATGCAATGCTTTTAAGCCCTGTACTTAAATCGTCCATCAAGAAAACGGCTTTACTTGAGGTCTTTAAAAGCATTAATGGAATAACTGTTAATTTAATTGAGATTTTAATAGTGAACAAAAGATTGAACCTTCTGGGAGAAATCGCTTTAAAGGTCAATCAATTATACGATCAGTTAAAGGGCATCGAAGTTGCACAGGTAACCACTGCTGTTCCTTTAACAGACGATTTGAAAGTTAAAGTATTAGCTAAAGTAAAAGAACTTACCAGCAAAGAAGTTGAAGTTGAAAATAATGTTGACCCAGGCATTTTAGGCGGTTTCATTTTACGTGTTGGCGATATTCAATACAATGCAAGTGTAGCAAATAAGCTAAACAAATTAAAAAGAGAACTAATATTAAATTAAGTTTTAGATAACTTAAATATCTAAATATAAAAAGATGGCAGAAGTAAAACCAGCTGAAATATCAGCAATCTTAAAGCAACAATTATCGGGATTTGAAGCAACGGCTTCATTGGATGAAGTGGGAACGGTACTTACCATTGGAGATGGTATTGCCCGTGTTTATGGATTGTCTAATGTGCAGTACGGAGAATTAGTAGAATTTGATAATGGTCTTGAAGGTATTGTACTTAATCTTGAAGAAGACAATGTAGGTGTCGTATTATTGGGTCCTTTTAAGGAAATAAAAGAAGGTGGAACTGTAAAACGTACCAATCGTATTGCTTCTATCAATGTAGGCGATGGAATTGTTGGCCGTGTCGTCAATACATTAGGAATACCTATTGATGGCAAAGGGCCTATAACAGGGGATTTATTTGAAATGCCCTTGGAACGCAAGGCACCCGGAGTAATTTTCCGCGAGCCGGTATCGGAGCCTTTACAAACAGGAATTAAATCTATTGATGCCATGATTCCGATAGGCCGGGGACAACGTGAGTTGGTTATTGGTGACCGCCAAACCGGTAAAACTACAGTTTGTATAGATACCATCTTAAATCAAAAAGAATTTTACGATGCGGGAGAACCTGTATTTTGTATATATGTAGCGATAGGTCAAAAAGCCTCTACGGTGGCGACAATCACCAAAACTTTGGAAGACAGAGGTGCTTTAGCATATACGGTAATTGTTGCGGCAAATGCCTCCGATCCTGCTCCTATGCAGGTATATGCTCCTTTTGCTGGAGCCGCCATTGGTGAGTATTTTAGAGATTCCGGGCGTCCGGCTTTGATTATTTATGACGATTTATCAAAACAAGCCGTTGCTTATCGTGAGGTGTCTCTTTTATTGAGAAGACCACCGGGGCGTGAAGCCTATCCGGGTGATATATTCTACCTTCACTCAAGGTTATTGGAACGTGCGGCAAAAGTAATTGCTGACGACGAACTGGCGAAATCGATGAATGACCTCCCGGAACCCTTAAAACCAATCGTTAAAGGCGGGGGTTCTCTTACTGCTTTGCCAATTATTGAAACCCAGGCCGGGGACGTTTCCGCATATATTCCAACCAATGTAATTTCAATTACAGATGGACAGATCTTCCTTGAGTCCGATTTATTTAACTCCGGTGTTAGACCGGCCATTAATGTTGGTATTTCGGTATCTCGTGTAGGTGGAAATGCACAAATTAAATCCATGAAGAAGGTTGCGGGTACTCTAAAACTGGATCAGGCACAGTTCCGTGAACTGGAGGCTTTTGCTAAGTTCGGATCCGATCTTGATGCTGCAACATTGAATGTAATTGAAAAAGGAAGACGAAATGTTGAAATCTTAAAACAAGCTCAAAACGACCCGTTTACCGTAGAAGATCAGATCGCGATTATTTATGCCGGCTCAAAAAATTTATTAAGAGACGTTCCCGTTAATAAAATAAAAGAATTTGAAAGAGATTTCATCGAGTTTTTAAACGCAAAACACAGCGATGTCCTTGCAACATTAAAAGCCGGGAAATTAACCGATGAGGTTACCGATACATTATCAAATGTTTGTGCAGATCTAACGGCAAAATATAAAGCATAAAATTAGTGCAGAATTAAAAACTCTTAACTCAGCACTAAGAACTTATAACTTGTAGAAATGGCTAATTTAAAAGAAATACGTAACAGAATATCATCGGTGTCTTCAACGATGCAGATCACAAGCGCCATGAAAATGGTTTCTGCTGCAAAGTTAAAGAAAGCCCAGGATGCTATTGTAGCGATGCGCCCTTATGCAAACAAGTTAACCGAACTTCTCAAGGGCTTAAGTGCATCTTTAGATGGTGATGCCGGGAGCAAATTTGCCGATCAACGTGAGGTTAATAAGGTGCTTGTCGTTGCTATAAATTCAAATAGAGGATTATGTGGTGCTTTCAATTCTAATGTCATTAAAGAATCCCGAAGATTAGCAGGCGAGGTATATGCAAATACCGAAATGTCCTTTATTGCAATCGGGAAGAAAGCGAATGACACCCTATCTAAACAATATAATGTTATTGCCAATAAAAGTGAAGTATTTGACGAATTGACTTTCGATAATGTTGCGGAAATTGCCGAAATATTAATGGATAAATTTGTTTCGGGGGAATGTGATAAGATCGAATTGGTTTATAATAAGTTTAAAAATGCAGCCACCCAGGAATTAATGACCGAACAATTTTTACCCATTGTTCCTTTGGAAGATGATGCTGATACGAATTTGGATTACATTTTTGAACCTTCAAAAGCAGAAATTGTAGAACAACTTATCCCAAAGTCCTTAAAAACACAGCTGTTCAAGACCGTTAGGGATTCTTTTGCCAGTGAACACGGTGCAAGAATGACTGCAATGCATAAAGCTACAGATAACGCCACCGAGTTAAGGGATCAGTTACTACTAACCTATAACAAAGCCCGTCAGGCTGCAATTACCAACGAGATCTTAGAGATCGTTGGAGGAGCCGAAGCCTTGAATAATTAATACATATTGTCATGCTGAACTTGTTTCAGTATCTCATCAAATAATGCCTTACTATCTTAGTAGGGCTTTTTTATGGAATAGTTATTGATTTATTATCTTTATTAAATACAATTGATCACAGATGAAAAAGATGAAATCAATATTACATCTCCTTTTAATGTTAGTTGCTCTGACAGGATTCTCCCAATGTTCAAGTACTCGAATATTGCAGGAAAATGCACCCTTAGAAATAGGGAATGTTTATTTCCAAAAATGGATTGCAGGAATCCAGGGAGGAGGTTCCGGGATTAACCTTTTTATTCCAACAACAAAGAGCTCGATTAAATTGGACAGTGTTTATTTTAGGGACATGGCGGTTAAATTGGAGTCAACACCAAACGACGACGTACTTTATATTGGTAGGTTTAAGAGCGAATTCAATCAGAAAAAAGATATAATAATGAGCAGTGAACCTAATGCCGAATTTGAGAACCCTGTACCCAAAATAAAGCGAAAATCACCTTTTATACTAAAAGATAACGCATGTGTTATTAGTTATAAAGAAGGTGATAAAACCAGGTATTTCAAAATCGAAAACATTGCGGAAAAGAATTTAATAGCATATCCAAGTGCTCCTCCAAACAAACAATAAATAATACCATTATTGCTTTAGAATTACTACAATAAAAAGGCAGTACTTTTTCTTTAAACAAGGCAAAAAATTTAAGTATGGTCTTAACTATAGTTCCATTTTTTAACGAAGTATAAAGGAAAAGCCCAAGTTTTTATGTGTAATTTTGGAGGGGAAATGGTATAAGATTGCATAGCGTTTACTAATAATGTATTTTTAGCCATATAAACGGCCAATAATTGAGCGCACTCAAAACACTTTTTAAGCAAACTTTTATTTATGGTTTAGCAACGGTCTTACCAAGAATGTTAAGTTTTTTATTGGTGCCGTTATATACCACAAAAGGGGTTCTATCTTCGGTTGCTGAATACGGTAAAGTTTCAATTATTTTCTCCTGGTTTGTTATTTTCAATGTTGTTTTAGCCTATGGAATGGAAACAGCTTTCTTTCGGTTCTTTAATAAGGAAGAGGACAAAGATACCGTTGTCGGGACCTCAGCGATTTCATTGATTTTATCTTCAATTGGCTTTTTCGTTTTCGCCTATGTTTTTAGGGGCGAAATTTCCAATTTTACCAATATAAAGGAAGAGTACATAAGTCTGGTCATTTGGATATTATTGCTTGATGCACTGGTCATTATTCCATTTGCATGGCTTCGAGCCAAGGAAAGACCTATAAAATATGCCATTATTAAAATAGTCAATGTCGTTATTAATCTTGGGATGAACCTGTTTTTATTGCTATGGTTACAGGATTTGGCAACTGACGGTTCTCTAATTGAAAACCTTTATAGGCCCAATTTTGAGATCAATTATATTTTAATCGCCAATCTCATTGCAAGTGCTATCACCCTAATACTTATGCTGCCATTTTATGCCAGAATTAAGTACAGGTTCAATTCTGTTTTGTGGAAGCAAATGATGCGTTATGCAATCCCGGTACTTATTGCAGGGATTGCATTTTCAATTAATGAAACTTTTGATAGAATATTATTGGATTATTTATTGCCGGCCGACATTGCCGAAACCGAAATAGGAATGTATTCCGCCTGTTATAAAATTGCATTGTTCATGACCTTATTCGGGGCAGCCTATAAGCTTGGAATCGAGCCCTACTTTTTTAGCCATGCGAAAAGCGAGAACCCTCAAAAAAATTATGCGAGAATCCTTGAATTCTTCGTAATATTTGGAGCTGTAATTTTGCTGTCTGTAGTGGTCTTTGCCGACCTTTTAAAGCCAATTATTGTGAGGAGTGAGGCCTATTGGGAAGCCATGTGGGTCGTCCCTATAATATTGATGGCAAATTTATGTTTAGGCATTTACCACAACTTATCCGTTTGGTATAAAATTACTGATAGAACGAAATACGGGGCTTATATATCGACTTTCGGAGCCATAATTACTCTGTGGCTAAACTTTTGGCTAATCCCATTAATAGGGTATAAAGGCTCTGCACTTGCTACATTGGCGGCCTATGCAAGTATGATGATTATATCCTATTATTATGGAAAAAAATATTACCCAATCCCTTATAATTTAAAAAAGATAGGTCTGTATTTAATGACATCTATATTATTTTCGATAGTCTCTTTCTATTATTTTAGAGAGAATTATTATGTTGGCATACCACTGTTGACGTTTTTTTTAGCAATTATTTGGGTATTTGAAAAGGATCAATTAAAACAATTATTAAGAATATAACATGAATATAAAGATCATAAATAGATCCGGTCACGATTTACCAGGTTATGAGACCATGGCTTCCGCCGGAATGGATCTACGGGCAAATATTGATGCATCCATTACATTAAAACCTCTGGATCGCACCAATGTAAAGACCGGTTTGTTTATAGAGTTGCCGATAGGTTACGAAGCGCAAGTAAGACCGAGAAGTGGATTAGCAGCCAAGAAGGGAATAAGTGTTTTGAATGCGCCCGGGACCATAGATGCGGATTACAGAGGAGAAATTGGCGTAATTCTTGTTAATCTGTCTCATGAAGATTTTGTCATAGAAAATGGTGAACGGGTAGCACAATTAATTATAGCCAGGCATGAAAGGGCAGAATGGACCGAAGTAGAGAAATTATCGGAAACAACGCGTGGTGCAGGTGGCTTTGGAAGTACAGGGTCAAAATAAATAAATAATTATAATTTTACCAATCGTTAAAAATAGCTTAATAAAAATCTTAACTTCAGTATAAAAAGCTATTTTAGAAGTTGCCTTGTAAATATGAAGAATAAATACTACATATTGGTTTTATTATTTGGGATATTAATTTTTCCACAGCATCAGTATGCTCAGGTGAATTTCAATCAAACACCCGATGACGATCTGGGAAATGTTGAAGATAGATATCAGGAATTATTTTTCGAGGCATTGAAACAAAAAGGGATCGAAAATTATGATCGGGCTATTAAGGCCCTGCTGCAATGTGTAGAGTTGGACAATTCGGAAGCTGCGATATATTTTGAACTTGGTAAGAACTATGTCCAACTTAAAAATTTTGGAGCCGCAGAAAATGCACTAAAAAAGGCCATCGCAAAGGAACCGGACAACGAGTGGTATTTGGATGAACTTTATGGGGTGTATTATCAATTGAATGATTACGACAAAGCGCTCAAAACGGTTAAACAATTAGTAAAATTTCATCCGGATTATAAGGAAGATTTAGCCTCTCTGTATTTTAGAAACAATAAATATAAGTTGGCGCTTAGGGTTTTGGATGAGCTGGATGCAGAATTAGGAGCTTCCAAATCGAGGGATTATTTAAGAAACCAGATATATAATGCAAATGGAGATGACAAAGACAGAATTGAAAATTTAGAAGATCGCGTGAAGAACAATCCCACAAATGAGTCTAATTATTTATCACTTATCTATAGATATAGCGAAAAAGGAGATATTGAAAAGGCCTATGAAACTGCAATGAAGTTACTACAGCAAAAACCAAACTCACACTTGGTTCATTTGGCACTATATAAATTTTATCTGGAAGATAATGAAGCGAAAAAGGCAATCTCTTCAATGATTGTTGTGCTTAAAAGCACAAAAATTAAACCCGATGCCAAGGCCAAGGTATTGAACGATTTTGTAAGATTTGTTAAAAGTAATCCGGAATATGAAAAGGATCTTTTAGAAGTTACAGGAATGATAGCCTTAACAGAGGGCTGGAAATCTCATGCAGAGCTAGCACACTATTATTTGGGGAAAGGAGACAAAGCACAGGCTTTACAACATTATCTGGCGGCTTTTGAAAAAGACAGTGATGACTTCGATATTATTAAGAACATTCTATTACTTCAATTAGATTTAAATCATCTCGATGAAGTTATAGCCTTAAGTAAATCTACGTTGGAAACTTATCCTTCCCAGCCCATTTTATATCTGGTAAATGGTGTTGCACTTAACCATTTAAATCGCCCAAATGAAGCGATCGAAGTTTTGGAAACAGGCGTGGATTACATTATAGAAAATGTAAAAATGGAAGCCGATTTTTACACTCAATTAAGCATATCCTACAGGTTAAACAATAATATAAACAAATCTCAAACGTTTGCTAAAAAAGCTGAACAGCTGTTAATGAAACAATAATGAAGGTTTTTAAAATATTATGTATTGCTCTTTTTGGATTGATGATCGGATGTAAATCCGTGAATAAAATAACTTCTACAGGTAAACTGGATAGCAATATAACTTCAGGACAAATAATTAAAGAACATTTCAAACAAGAAGCTAAATTTAAGACCTTACAATCCAGGGTAAAAGTAGAATATATTCAGGGAGATCAGTCTCATGCATATACTATTAACTTGAGAATTGAAAAAGACAAAACCATTTGGATTAGTGGGGCACTAGGTGTTGTACGGGCTAAAATAACACCGACAACCGTTGGTTTTTACAATAAATTAGATCACACTTATTTTGATGGGGATTTTACATTAATTAGCGATCTATTAGGGACAGAACTTGATTTTAATAAAGTCCAAAATTTACTTCTTGGGGAAGCATTATTCAATTTAAACAACCAAATGTATGATGTTGGAATTCACGAGTCGTCGTATGTATTGCAGCCTAAGGATCAAAGTACTTTGTTGGAGATATTCTTATTGTTAAATCCTGCTCATTTTAAAATGGATTCACAACAATTAGCACAACCTATTAAGCGAAGAATGTTACAAATAGATTATAAAAATTATCAAATAGTGGAAAGGCAAATTTTGCCTCAAAGCATAAAAATCATTGCTTTGGAAGAAGATAATGAAACCATTATAGAAATGGATTTTAGATCTATTTCTTTGAATAACGAATTAAGATTCCCGTTTCGCATTCCTTCAGGATTTGAAGAAATTGTTATTAAATGAGATTATCCGGGAAGACATATAAGTTACTCATTTTAATAATTTTTTTAGTGTTCGGGGTTACTTTACAAGCTCAAAGTAAAAAACAGGAAGAGCTCGAAAGAAGACGGCAAGAACTGCGTCAGGAAATTCAGCAGATTAACACATTGTTATTTCAGGGTAAGAAAGAGCAAAAATCCGTTCTATCCAGTGTCGAAGATCTTAATTATAAGATTACGGTGAGACAAAACTTAATTAGTATTACCAATCAACAAGCCAATTTGTTAACTCGAGAAATTAATAGCAATCAGAAAAACATTACCAATTTACGTGACAAATTAAAATTGCTAAAGGAAGAATATGCTGCAATGATCGTAAAATCCTATAAGAGCAAATCGGAGCAAAGCAAGGTTATGTTTTTACTATCATCCATAAATTTTCAGCAAGCCTATAAACGGTTGCAATATATTAAGCAATACGCCGATTATCAAAAAAAGCAAGGGGAAGAAATAAAAGCTAAAACATTGGAACTACAGGAATTAAACACGAATTTACTAAAACAAAGAAAGGACAAGCAAAAACTTATTGAAGAGAACAGGCAGGCAAAGAAGGAGCTTGAAGGAGAGATGAGGCAACATGAAACTTTAATGGCCTCAATAAGAAAAAATTTGAGCACATATTCTGCACAAATTCGATCAAAACAAAAGGAAGCAGAAAAGATTGATAAAGAAATTGCGAAGATTATTCGTGAGGCCATGGCCAGTTCCAATAAAAAAGCCGGGAAATCTACGTCCTCCAAGACCTTTGCTTTAACTGCCGAAGAAAAAGTGTTGGCGACCAATTTTACCGCTAATAAAGGAAAACTTCCCTGGCCGGTTGAAAAAGGTGTTATAAAATTACGTTATGGCCTCCAGCGCTCGCCTATAGATAAAACCATCCCCATTAATAGTAATGGCGTTCGTATAGCGACTAACAGAAATGAAAAGGTAAGAGCTGTATTTGAAGGTACCGTACATTCTATTATGATAACAAAAAACGGAAATCACATTGTTATGGTGCAACATGGTAATTATTTTACCATTTATAAAAATCTATCGAAAATCTATGTCAAAAAGGGGGATAAGATTAAAACCAAAACATCTATAGGAGAAGTTTTAACCAACAGGGCTTCCGGAGAAACCATTCTTAGTTTCGTGATTTTTAAGGATGGTAAAACTCAAAATCCTGCACATTGGATCTATAAGATGAATTAGCGCCACTTAATTTCAGCTAAACTCTTACTGGGATATACCCTTTTTTAGTTCTTTTGTAATGACGCCCATTCCAATAATAATAGCGTTTGCCTTTAATTATAACTATTTTGTGATGTTTTGGAGCAACTTTTACTACGGTGTATTTCGGCGATTGTACCGCTATTCTGCTTGTACATGAAGTTAGAGTTATTGTAAAAACTAATCCGATAATAATTAATAAACTTTTCATAGTATTAGAGTTTTATAACTATTAAGACTTCAATAATTGAGAAAAGTTTAAAAAGTAAATAATTCTTAAAAATCACATATCAAACAGGGCTTTCAATTCTGTGGCTTCATTGGGGCTCATTTTACCCGCAAGAACTAAACTTAGCTGTTTTCGTCTAAGGGCCCCATCAAAGCGCACTTGTTCTTCTTTAGTCTCCGGTTTTATAACAGGTACCTTAACGGGGTTACCGGTTTCGTCCATGGCCACAAAGGTATAAATGCCTCATTCACTTTTGTTTTTTCTCCGGACTCGCGATCATCGATCCAAACATCTAAATAAACCTCCATAGAAGAATTAAACGCCCGCGATACCTTTGCTTCTACTGTAACCACGCTTCCTAATGGAACGGCGCGTGTAAAAGCAACATGGTTTATAGAAGCCGTGACCACAATTCTCCGGGAATGACGCCTTGCTGCAATACTCGCAGCACGATCCATCCTTGCCAGTAATTCACCACCAAACAAATTATTTAAAGGGTTAGTTTCACTTGGTAAAACTAAATCGGTCATTACCGTTTTAGAATCCCTGGGATATTTAGCTTCCATCAATATTAAGTTAATATAAAGGGTAAAGGTAGTGTGCTTTTAAAAACTTAAGAAGTAATACCAAATTAATTATAAATTATCTCTTTTGAAACGACTTTGCTTTTTTATTTTATGATGCTATGATTAATTTGCATAGCCTTAGTTGCGGAAATTATGAATAAAGAAATAAAATGAAAAATGAACAAGTTTATATGGGATATTTTGTGATTAAATTGGTATAAAACGATTAATTTAGTTTTTGGGCCAGCAACCAGGCATCGCGATTGTGTTCCCGACGAACTTTATACAAGGCCTTATGAGCTTCGGACCTTGTTTCATAACTGGAATAAACAACCTGGTGTAAACCATATTTATTTACTCCAATCTTTCTGGCATTATAACCTAAAGCCTTCAATTGTTTTAGTTTTTTCGTCGAATTCTCCTCAATGCGAAATGCCCCGGCCACAATGTGATAATTCCCACTTTGTTTTGCAACGTTTAAGATAACTGCTGGCAACGGGTTATCTATAATGAAGGTGGCTTCCTGAATTTTATGGTCTAATTGAGCATTAGCATCTTCCTGAGCCAATTGATTGTGTTGTTCTATTTGACCGGCATAATAATTAGAAGCCATAAAACCGCCCAGTCCTAAGGCAATAACTGCAATAGCAGCATATCTTAAATATGGTCTGGATTTACGTTTTTCGGAGGTAATTGTTAGCGGAATGACCTTTTCTAAAGATTCAACTTCTTCTTTATAAACTTCTCGCGTAATATTTGGAGAGACAAATTGCGTTAAACCAAACGAATTCGTTAAATAATTTAGATCATAAGAAGGAGCAAATGTCAAACGGCCATCACTGTTTAATACAACCTCGCCAATGTTTTTAAAGCTTAAAGTTTCGCCAAGTGCAAGTTGCGATTTTAAAGACTTTATTTTTTGAGCTATTTTTTCTACGCTAACTTCATAAGGGATGTTCTCAACTTCGGCGATATAATTTGCCAGAAGCCCATCGTTTTGTTTTAACTGTTCGTTAAACGAAATGGCCTTTCCAGGAGGATAAAACGTATGAGAGCCTTCATCAATTTTCGCTGAAACAGATCGAGTTAAAAAGGATCCAAAATCCGGAATTATAACACATTCGTATCGGTATAACAGATCGCTTATGTAAGAGTAGAATTGCATTAAAACAAAGTTAATTTTTTTTACGGATTAAAAAAAAAAGGCTCAAATATTTATTAACAAAACATTTTTTGCTTTCTTGTCATACCAAATGTGGATATAAAATTTTCATTAAGAATTTAGTATATTTTTGTTTGGTTCAAGGCTGAAAACACAGGCATATCCATAGATACGCCGAGGATTTCTAACGACGAACCGGGCAAAAAGAAACAAATTATCGGACTATTTTATATTTATTTTTGGTATATGCACCAAATCTACATTACAATGACAGAACAAGAATTGATCCATGTGCTTGCCCTTCAAAATGTCCCTAAAATTGGTGACATTACAGCGAAGAAGTTGATTCAGTATTGTGGTTCTGCCGAGGCCGTTTTTAAAGAGAAGAAGCATAATTTGCTTAAAATTAATGGGATTGGCCGTATTTCAATTGGCGATTTATTTAGTAATCATCATCTTCTTGAGGCCGAAAGAGAGGTGAAATTTATTCAGGATAATAATATTGTTTGCCATTATTTTACCGAAGACGAATATCCCGAAAAATTAAAACATTGTATAGATGGGCCAATACTATTATTTCAATCGGGGAATGTTAACCTTAAAAAGCAACGCATTATAAGTATTGTAGGCACCAGAAAAATTACGACTCAAGGCATTACTGCATGTAATACTCTGGTTGAGGATTTAGTGCCCTATAACCCCGTTATAGTTTCGGGATTTGCGTATGGAACGGACATTACTGCCCAGAAAGCCGCACTAGATCATAATTTACAGACCATAGGGTGTTTGGCTCATGGTTTAAATCAAATATATCCTAAAACCCACAAAAAATACGTGGCAAAAATCGAAAGACATGGCGGGTTTTTAACCGATTTTTGGAGCTCTGATAATTTTGACAGGAATAATTTTTTAAAACGGAATAGAATAATTGCCGGATTGAGTGAAGCCACTATAGTAATCGAATCTGCTGAAAAAGGAGGAAGCCTTGTTACCGCCGATATTGCAAATTCTTATAACCGCGAAGTATTTGCAGTACCGGGACGGATTACCGATACACAAAGTGAGGGTTGTAATAATCTAATTAAATATCAAAGGGCTCATGTATTATCTAAAGCAGCAGATGTGCCTTATATTCTAAATTGGCATATTAAAGATGAAAAAAAAACGGTACAAAAGAAATTATTTGTTGAGCTTGATAAGGATGAAAGAATAATTTATAATTTCTTAAAAGATAACGGGAAAGAAATCTTGGATATCATTGCTTTAAAATGCGATATGCCTACGTTTCGTATAGCATCCCTGCTCCTAAACATGGAACTTAAAGGCGTGGTAAG
>PVMK01189022.1_pt2 | contig 21384 bp, 20 predicted proteins | sample 1853481 | NCBI WGS metagenome assembly PVMK01 (sample SAMN08533507, study PRJNA380276) | Marine sediment metagenome, whole genome shotgun sequencing project.
GATGGGTAGGTGATCATCAGCGCAGCCAGGTCTCGCGGAGTGGCTTTGCTGCTTTTCCGCGCAGGTCAGCGAGGTCCACGTTGCCCTGTTCATCGCACTTCACGGTGATAATTTTCAGCCCCGCCATGGCTGCGCTGGCAGGATTCGTACCGTGTGCAGATGACGGGATGAGGCAGATGTTTCGTTCTGAATCGCCGCGGGATTCATGATAGGCCTTGATGACCAGCAGGCCGGCGTATTCCCCCTGAGAACCGGCATTGGGCTGGAGGGATACCGCGTCATATCCCGTGCAGGAGATCAACATCTCCTGAAGCTCCCGCAGCAGTTGCTGGTAACCCAGGGTCTGTTCTGGAGGCGCGAAGGGGTGAATGTCACTGAATTCCGGCCAGGTGATCGGCACCATTTCCGTGGTGGCGTTCAGTTTCATGGTGCAGGAACCCAGGGAAATCATCGCGTGGGCCAGTGACAGGTCCTTGTTCTCCAGACGTTTCAGGTAACGCAGCATTTCTGTTTCGGAGTGGTTGTTGTAGAACACCGGGTGCTGAAGAAAGTCACTTTTACGCCGCAGTGTTTGCGGAATCGCTGAGTAGTCAGCAGCCAGGCGCTGGTCGATTTCGAGCACAGCCGTAATCCCAACTTCGGCCTCTTCTTTCCCGCTGAAAGCCTGAAAAAGAGCGGCCACGTGATCACGGGTCGTCTTTTCATTGACACTCATACCCAGCACCGTCTTGCCTTCGCGCCTCAGGTTGATTCCTGCATCGAGGGCACGCTGGTAGATCACATCGGCGTCACTGGCATCCAGGTCAAAAGTCAGCGTGTCAAACCAGGTGTCCGCCCGGGGCTCATAGCCCATTGACTTAAGGCCTTCGGCCAGCAAACAGGTGAGCCGGTGAATTCGTGATGCAATTTTTTTCAGCCTTTCGCGTCCGTGCCAGACGCCATAAAATCCGGCAAGCACGGCCAGCAAAGCCTGTGCTGTACAGATATTGCTCGTCGCCTTGTCACGGCGAATGTGCTGTTCCCTGGTTTGCAATGCCATGCGCAGGGCGGGACGCCCTTTGCTGTCCTGTGAGACGCCGATGATTCGTCCCGGAAGGGAGCGCTTGTACGGGTCGCGGGTAGCGAAATATGCGGCATGCGGACCGCCAAACCCCATCGGTACACCAAAACGCTGGGTGGTTCCCAGTACGACGTCTGCATCCATCTCGCCCGGCGGCGTCAATAACACAAGGCTCATCAGGTCGGCGGCAACGCATACCAGTGCACCGCCTTCATGCGCACGGGAGATCAGCTCCCGATAATCGGTAATTTCGCCATTCAGGCCGGGGTATTGCAACAGAATGCCGAAAAAGTCACCGTCGGCTATTTCTTCATTCGGATTTCCGACAACAATTTCGATGCCAAAGTAGCGTGCACGGTTTTCGACCACGTCACGGGTTTGGGGCAAAATATTTTCATCCAGCAGAAATCGTGATGATTTGGATTTCCGGTTGACCCGTTGCAGCATCGTCATGGCTTCCGCCGCTGCTGTCGCCTCATCCAGCAGTGAAGCATTGGCAATGGGCATGCCGGTCAGGTCGCTGACCATCTGCTGAAAAACCAGCAATGCTTCGAGCCGGCCCTGCGATATTTCGGCCTGGTAAGGTGTATAAGCGGTATACCAGCCCGGGTTCTCAAGTACGTTCCGCTGGATCACGGCAGGCAACTTGGTGTCGTGATAACCCATGCCGATCATGCTGTGCTGAACCCGGTTCATCGAAGCCATTTCCCGCAAACGCTCAATGGTCTCTGTTTCGTTTCGGGAACGGGGTAAATCAAGGGGTTCATCCAGCGCAATGGAAGGGGGCAGGGTTGTGCTGATTAATTCGTCCAGTGACGATACGCCTATCGCCTCCAGCATGATCTGAATATGTTCATCGCGCGGACCGATGTGGCGCATGACAAATTCACCGTGATCTTCCAGCTTTGCCAGCGGTGACTTCTCAATCTGTGGGGGCCTGTTGTATTCCATTTTTGTCTTGCTCCGGGGGCAATTAATTCTGTGTAAGCGGCTATGGGACAGGCGCTCGGGTCAGGGATATTTTACAACTGATCGAAGCCGATCAATAGAGGATGAGATGCAAATAATGATCAACCAGGAGGAATACGAAAAGCAGCATCAGGTAAATGATGGAATAACTGAATGTCTGCATCGGCAAAGAATCATCTTCACCGCTGAGCATACGTAAGGCATACCAGAGAAATCCGATGTTCAGCACGGTCACGCCGGACAGGTACAGGAGGCCGCTCATTCCGGTCAGGAAAGGCAGAAGGGTCACGATGATCAGCAGGATGGTATAGAACAGGATGTGCCATCGCGTAAATTGTACGCCGTGAGTCACCGGCAGCATGGGTATATCCGCTGCCGCGTAGTCATGCCGGCGATGGATGGCCAGCGCCCAGAAATGAGGGGGTGTCCAGGCGTAAATGATCAGAAACAGGATCAGTGCACCCGGATCGATTGATCCGGTTACTGCTGTCCAGCCCAGCAATGGTGGCGCTGCACCGGCAGCGCCGCCGATAACGATATTCTGGGGAGTGGCGCGCTTGAGCCACAGGGTATAGATGATGGCGTAGCCAATCAGGGAAAAGAATGTCAGCACTGCGGTCAGGAGATTAACCCATACGACCAGCAAGATCATTGAGACTACACAGAGTAAGAGTGCAAACCACAGCACCTGGCGAGCACCCAGTTGGCCCGAGGGTAACGGCCGGTCACGGGTCCGGGCCATCACAGCGTCAATTCTCTGGTCGAGCAGGTGGTTAATCGCGGCTGCGGAAGAAGCAGCCAGCGCAATGCCCAGCGTACCAGCGACCATGGCACTCAATGGTGGCCAACCGGGAACAGCAAGAAACATTCCAACGACCGCGGTGAACACGATGAGGTAGACAACTCTCGGTTTGCACAACTCGAAGTAGCGACCGGCATTCGATGCCATCAGATCAAGCCCTCTTGGGAGTTGAGTGATACAACAGCCAGATCATCATGGCAAGCAGTAATGCACCAACCCCGTTGTGAGCCACCGCATTGGGCAACGGCAGATAGAGCAGGATGTTCAGTATTCCCAGTGTGACTTGTGCCACCAACAGGGTGCCAAGCACGTATCCTCCAGGCTGTGTCCTGGTGTTTCGCAGCATCCTGAAAGTAAGCCAGCCCAGGATGATGAACACAAACAAAGCCCCCGTTCGATGTGCAATGTGGATGGCGACCCGTGAGGGAAGATCGAGTACACCCCCTTCGTAATCAACACCAATTTCGCGCCACAAAATAAAACCTTCACGGAAATTTGAATCCGGCCACAACTCACCCTGGCAGGTGGGGAAATCAGGGCACGCAAGTGCTGAATAGTTGGCGCTGGTCCAGCCACCCAGCGCCATTTGCATGACCAGCAATAACAACCCGGTGATTATTAACGGTCGCATCCGCACCAATGCCTGGCTCGGCCCGGATGTTCCGCTGCGGTATGCCAGCCATAGCAGCATGCTGAATGTAGCAAGGCCACCCATCAGATGACTCATGACCACGATGGGCCACAGTTTCAGGGTAACGGTCCACATGCCCAGTGCAGCCTGGAAGAGAATCAGCACGAGCAGGATAGCACTCAGAAGACGAAATCCGCTGCCGGTTTTCAGATTTCCAGGACAAAAAGTTGAGCGCAAGCACGAGCATCACCAGCGCGCCGGCCAGGTAGCGGTGCACCATTTCTTTCCATGCTTTTTCACTTTCCACGGGCCGCTCGGGGAAAAGACCTGTTGGCTTCCTCCACTGCCTGTGCTTCCACTGGCCAGGATAACTGGCCGTAACATCCGGGCCAGTCCGGACATCCCAGTCCGGCATCTGAGAGGCGCACAAAGGCGCCGAGAACAATCACACAGAAGGCGACGATTGCGGCGATAACGGCCAGCCGGTGAAAAGCATTGTGCATTATTGTTTGTCCAGTTTTGACCAGGTTAAAAGCCGTTTCATATCCTGCTTTATATAGTTAGGATCACTACCGGCTTGGTAATACATCATTATATTCCCAAGCGGGTCTATCATGTAGACGCCCTTTTGCCGGTCCGGCCTGGCCGGAAAGATTCTGCTGTATTCCGGCCAGAGCTTCCGACAAGAGGCCTGAAGGGATCCGTGATTAAATGAAATTTTGGGTAAATGGCCAACAGGGTTTTGCGCCTGATCCGAGGGACTGGATTCATCCAGCAGAAGCGCCAGCCGGATGCGAAACTGCTGGCGGCCAGATGCGCGGTGAATCTGGCGCAAGTTGGAAACTTCTTTCAGGCAGGGGTCATCACAGCCCGCTGGCACGGGTTGGAGGATAACCCAGTGCTCACTAAAAACCACGCTACCCTGATCCCGACCAGCCGCCAAATTTGCTTCGCCAGGCAGTAAAATGGTTACCGTCCAGTCAATAGGCACGGGCGGCTCTATCAATGTACCGAGGTTACGGGTTGAGGCCGGTTTGAAATTCAGGGAACCGCTGTACATCAGCCAGGCCAGCAGTAACGGCAGCAGAAACATGGCTGCGATAATCAGCAGCGCCAGGCGGGGGGAGAGTGAAAATTTCATTATTCCTTTTAACCCTGTTGCTGCTGTGCTCGGCGTACACCCAGTGTCAGCCAGATAATCATCGTTGCCAGCGACAGGGCAAACCACTGAAACGCATAGGCGGCGTGCACTTCCGGCCCCATTACAGCTGCTTTCCATTGCCGGCCTTCGAACCCGCTTGAGTCGGCGGGATCAAGTTGAAGCAACCAGGGAGGCAGGGCTGTACCCAGGGCGTCGCTCACGGTCTCCAGATCGAGGTAGGTGACAAGTTGCGGCCACTCGTCAGCGACCAGTTCATCCGGCTTGCCGAGCCGCGGTCCATCCGTCGTTGGCTTTTTAAGTATGCCGTTGATGGTGCGCATGGAATGTTCAGTAGGCACCGGTGGCAGATGGCGACGGTCAGGCGGCAAGGGTAACCAGCCACGGTTCACCAGGATGGTGACGCCGCTCTTCAGCATAAAAGGTGTCAGGACGTGAACACCGGCCCGGCCATTCAGGATTTTGTTATCCAGCAGTACATGGCGTGTGTCATCGAAGTGCCCGTAGGCCTGCACGCGTGAGAATCTCTTGTCCTGTTTCAAGGCCTGTTCGATACTCAGCATGGGAGCGTTTTCAAACTGGTCAACAGGATTTGTTTTTGCACCTTGCGCTGGAGTTGCCAATTGCCCAGCCATGCACAGGCAATAGCAATAGCAAAGAGTGAAACGCTTAGCCCCGATGATGGTTTGAATTGCATTTTTTTATTTAGATATAATAAGTGAGCAATCACTTCAGGGAGCGATCATTATGGTCATCAAAATCCTGACGATCCTGTTTTTAATCGCCATACTATACAGCCTGGCATCTTCCCTTATTTTCCTGGTGAAGGACAAGGGTGAAGATGACCGGACAGTTAAACGTCTGACCTGGCGAATTGGCCTTTCCATTGTACTCTTCCTGTTTCTTTGGGGGGCTTACCAACTCGGCTGGATTGAGCCGAAAAGCGGCCCGGTTCGTGTCCCTTCGTATTTTCAGGTAGATGAGTGATCCCACCCTGACGCTCGAAAGATAATGAAAAACCCACCAGGCGGTGGGCTTTACTATATCGATTGATGTAATGCCGTCAATAAACGTAAACGAAAATAAATAGTCCCAGCCACACGACGTCAACAAAGTGCCAGTACCAGGCCACGGCTTCGAAACCAAAGTGATTGTCAGGTTTGAAATGCCCGCGCATGCTGCGAACGGCGATGACCGTGAGCATGATGGCGCCCAGTGTCACGTGCATACCGTGAAAACCCGTCAGCATGAAAAATGTTGAGCCATAGATTCCGGACCCCAGGGTCAGGCCAAGGTGTTGATACGCTTCCTTGTATTCCCCGACCTGCAGATAGAGGAACAGGAAACCCAGGGTTACCGTCGCCAGTAACCAGAGAACCAGCTTGGAACGGTCATTGATTTTCAGCGCATGGTGAGCCAATGTGACGGTCAAGCCGGATGAAAGCAGGATCAGGGTATTGATGAACGGCACGCCAAAGGCCGGAATGGTCTGGAATTCCCCCCCCAGTTCAGCGGGCCCGGCGGTGGGCCAGGTTGAGGCATATCCCTGCCACAGGAGTTCATTGGTGAAAGCGCCAGTCCCTTCTCCGCCCAACCAGGGAACTGAAAACATCCGCACGTAAAACAGGGTGCCGAAAAATACCGCAAAAAACATGACTTCCGAGAAGATGAACCACATCATTCCCATGCGGAAAGACCGGTCCACCTGCGCGTTGTACATGCCTGACTCGCTTTCCCGGACCACCTGGCCGAACCAGCCGAAAAGCATGAAAACCATGATCAGTACGCCGGCGAGGAATGTCCATGGCGCAATTGCTGAATCGTTGACCCAGAATGCTGCGCTGGACATCATGGTGATCAGGCCCACTGAACCGACGATCGGCCATCGGGTGCCGTGTGGTATGTAATAAGAATCGTTAGCGTGATGCGCCATCCTAAAACCTCGTTGTTAAGCCTCGTTCCAAAGCCCTTGCTATCAAGCCCCTGCTAATCCTGGCTGTTAATCAATACCGCGCTGGCGGTAGATGTGTTTCCGGAATTCAATGCCATGGCATCTTCATTCGCGTTCCTGAAAAAAGTGTAGGAAAGCGTTATTTCCTTTATGTATTCGGGAAGGTCAGCCTGGATAAAGTAGTACACCGGCATTTCCCTGCTTTCATTGGCCCTGCAATACCTGCCGGGTAAAACAAAAGCACTCGGTTTTGACGAAATACAGGCTGGCTTCCGGCGGAGTTACATTGTAAGTTGCCCGGCCAACTATAGCCTCATCGGCGCGGTTCATGGCCAGAAAAAGGGCCTCGTTCATTTCCCCCAACGGAACTCTTGCCGATGCCTGTTTTGCCTGGAACAGCCAGGGCAGGCCGGAATTGACGTTTGCGTCAAACCGGATCTTGATTTGCCGCTCTGATTGTTCAATTACTCCGACATTTTCCACCACCTGTACGCCACGCCCGCCAAGACCAGTCAGGTTACAGAACACGCCGTACAGGGGCCACATTGCGAATCCAAAACCGAACATCCCGACCGCCAGCAACACCAGTTTACTGACCAGTTTTCGATGTGAAATCCTGTTTGCCGCAGCTTGAAGCCTGGTCATATCAGGACCCCAGGACCCCGGTAAGGACGAAGGTGATGAAAATCAGGGCGGCAATGGCAGCCAGCAACCAGGCTGTTTTCATGGCCCGTCTGCGCTGCTCCTTGATATCACCCTGGCTCGCCATCTTCATTACCGCGATCAATGCGCCCCTTCAGCATGCGCAACCGTAGTCGAGTCGATCACCGGTGGCGTGTTGAAAGAATGGTAGGGTGGTGGCGATGAAAGAGTCCATTCCAGGCCCTTGGCGCCTTCCCAAACGCGGCCGGAAGCTTTAACGCGACTCTTGTAGACACAGTGGATGATCACGCCGAGGAAAATCACCTGCGATGCACCAAAAATAAACCCGCCGATTGAAGAAATCATATTGAAATCAGCAAACTGGGTTGAGTAATCCGGGATACGCCTGGGCATACCCGCCAGGCCCAGGTAATGCTGGGGAAAAAACAGGATGTTGACTGAAATCGCAGACAGCCAGAAATGAATCTTGCCCCATTTTTCCGAGTACATATGGCCGGTCCACTTGGGCAACCAGTAATAGGTACCGGCCATAAGTGCGAATATCGAGCCTGGCACCAGCACGTAGTGGAAATGCGCCACCACGAAATAGGTGTCGTGATATTGCAGGTCCACCGAAGCCAGGGCCAGCATCAGGCCGGACAGGCCGCCAATGGTGAACAGCACGACAAATGAGATGGCGAACAGCATCGGTGTCTCAAACGTCATCGACCCTTTCCACATGGTGCTGACCCAGTTGAAAACTTTCACACCGGTTGGAATAGCAATCAACATGGTGGCATACATGAAGAACAACTCGGCGGTCAATGGCATGCCCACGGTGAACATATGATGAGCCCAGACAATGAACGAAAGGAACGCGATGCTGGCTGTTGCATAGACCATGGCCGAGTAGCCAAACAGTGGCTTGCGGGCAAAAGTCGGGATGATTTCGGAAACCACACCGAATGCCGGCAGGATCAGGATGTAAACCTCGGGGTGACCGAAGAACCAGAATATATGCTGGAACATCACCGGGTCACCGCCGCCAGCCGCGTTAAAGAAACTGGTGGCGAAGAAATGATCGGTCAACAGCATGGTGACGGCGCCTGCCAGTACCGGCATCACGGCAATCAGCAGGAAGGCTGTGATCAGCCAGGTCCAGACAAACAGCGGCATGCGTAACAGGTTCATTCCAGGCGCCCGCATGTTCAGGATGGTTGCGATCACGTTGATGGAACCCATGATCGAAGAAATCCCCATCATGTGGATGGAAAAGACCACAAATGCAAAGCTCTGGCCGCCTTGCAGGCTCAACGGTGGATACAGCGTCCAGCCTGCCGCGGGGCCGCCAGAATCCATGAAAAGTGTACTTGCGAGCATGGTGAATGCGAACGGCAGGATCCAGAAGCTCCAGTTGTTCAGCCTGGGCAAGGCCATGTCGGGTGCTCCGATCATCATCGGGATCATCCAGTTGGCGAAGCCCACCCAGGCAGGCATCACTGCACCGAATACCATGACCAGGGCATGCATGGTGGTCATCTGATTGAAGAAATCCGGTTCAACCAACTGCAAACCGGGCATGAACAATTCGGCTCGTATTACCATGGCCATGGCGCCACCGAAAAAGAACATCACCAGGGCTAAAATCAGGTAAAGCGTGCCGATGTCCTTGTGGTTGGTGGTAAACAGCCAGCGGTTTACAAAGCCGGTGGGCTTGTGGTCGTGATGGTCATCCACTTGATCGAAGGTATGAGTGCTTTCGTTACTCATGAATTAATTTCCTGTGTATTCATCCGTTCTTGATACGGTATATGGTCTGTGGTTGAACCACGTCACCTGACTCATTGCCAAAGGCATTTCGCGTATAAGTCAGCGCGGCGGCGATGTCTGCTGGGGAAAGCATGTTCCCCCAGGCCTGCATTGCAGTGCCTTCCCTTCCATTCATTACAACATCGATGTGCTCGCGGACCGGGCCATTGGCAACGGTGCTTCCTGCAAGGGCCGGGAAGGCGGGTGCAAGCCCCATACCATCTGATTGATGACAGGCCGCACATTGCGCAGCGTATACATCCTCACCCAGTTCCATCAGTTCCTCGCGGCTCCACAGGCGCTCAACTTCTGACCGCTCATCAGTCATGCGGGTTTTCTGCTGTTGCACCCATTGCTCGTATTCGGCCCTGGGCAGAACGTTCAGAACAATGGGCATGAAGCCGTGGTCCTTGCCGCACAGTTCCGCACACTGGCCACGGTAGGTTCCCGGTTCCGTGATTTCAGTCCATGCCTCGTTGATAAAGCCTGGTATCGCGTCACGTTTCCACCCGAGTGCCGGTACCCACCATGAATGAATTACGTCGTCAGCGGTCAACAGGAATTTGATCTTGGTATTCGCGGGCAGGACCAGAGGATGGTCTACTTCCAGCAGGTAATTATCGACAGAAAGGGGGTCTGTGCCTGAGGAAAGGCGGCGGGCGGCGTTTGAAACCGCGTCAAGTGAAGAAATGAACTGGATGTCGTCTTCCACATACTGGTATTTCCAACGCCATTGGAATCCTGTGATCTTCACCGTCATTTCGGTTTCAGGCGCCACTTCCATATTGACCAGGGCCCTGGTGGCGGGTACCGCTATCACGACAAGAATCAGTATGGGGATGACAGTCCAGATGATTTCCGCCTTGGTGCTGTGCGAGAATTGAGCGGCTTCGTGATTCCTGGATTTACGATGCAGTACAATCGAGAAAAACATGGCGCTGAATACAAGCACACCGATCACAACACAGATCCACAGCACGATCATGTGAAGGTGATAGTTGATTGCTGACTGGGCTGTCACGCCCTGTGTCATGTTGATTTCATTTCCGGAGTAACCGGGTGCTGCCAGCAATAACCAGAAGGCGGCAATCACTGCTGCTGTTACAGCTGCGGCAACAATGAAAGTATTTTGCTTCTTCATCGGGATTTTATGCCTCAAGAAATTTATGCGCCCAGTGTGGCGCCGTGTTTTTCGATCTCGTTATAATAAGCGTTCAGCCAATCGCACCAGTGCATCCAACAGGATTGGCCAATACCTTTACCAGGCCGGCAGGCCGGCAAGGCAAACTTAAGCCGACAATTGTATCCGCCATGCCAAGCTTTCGGCAAGAAAATTTCCTGCCGTATATTCATATCACTGTCCTGGTACTCCTTCAAGATGCTATTGCCGTGTTCAGCGAGTCGGGAAGTGGTTGGGCGCAAGGCACGTCTCGCCGGCAATGGCTGGTCCTTGCCCAGAGGCGTAACACCGCGAACGACCGCTTCCCGACTCGCCCGAAGGGAGCTAAGCAGATGATCCAATACGGCGTTACAGCCCTTAACAAAGGACCAGGCCATTGTTTGCGGTCTGTGTCTTGTCTTGGATCATCTGCTTAACTCTGAACATGGTAATAGCATCTTGAAGGAGTACTAGTAGTAAACTGGCAGTAGTTTCTTATTGGTCCTGGGAGAACAACCGTGAACGACCGCCAGGTCTGCGTTTTTATTAATTCAGAGCTTGTAACACCCGAACCGTTGCGGGCGGAAATTGACCGTCTTTACCACGCTGATGAGACCAGCCTGGTAAAAAAGCTGCTGGCGTCGGTCCGGCTCGAGCTTGCCGCTGCAGATCGTGTTAATCAGCGCGCCCGTTCATTGGTCAGCGCCGTCCGGGCAAAAAAGGCCGAGCAGGGCTTGCTTGATGCATTTATGCAGGAATATGACCTTTCTTCGGAGGAAGGCGTTGTGCTGATGTGTCTGGCAGAGGCTTTGCTGCGGATTCCCGATGACGAAACCGCGGAAAAGTTGATTGCCGATAAGCTGGGCGATGCCGATTGGGAGTCTCATCTTGGAAAAAGTTCTTCCATCCTGGTCAATGCGGGTACCTGGGGCCTGATGCTGACCGGCAAACTCGTGGCCTTGTCTGAAAACACGCGGAACCGCCTTGGCACGATACTGGGGCGGCTGATCAACCGCAGCGGTGAGCCGATGGTACGTACAGCGATTCGCCAGGCCATGCGTATCATGGGTCACCAGTACGTAATGGGCAGGAATATTGATGATGCACTGGACCGCGCCGAGCAGAAAAAAAACCGGATTTACCGGCATTCCTTCGATATGCTGGGTGAGGCTGCATTGACTGCTGAAGATGCGGACCGGTACCAGGAAGCCTATCGCACAGCCATTGCGGCAATCGGTTCACGTAACCGGGCTGTAGACATATTTGCTGCACCGAGCATTTCGGTAAAACTCTCTGCGCTTCATCCCAGGTTTGAATTCAGCCAACACCAGCGGGTTCTGCGTGAAGTCGTTCCGAGGGTGCTGGAACTGGCGCAGCTGGCGATGGCCAACCAGATGGCGCTGACCCTTGACACCGAGGAGGCTGATCGCCTGATGCTGACTGTGGACGTGTTCGCCGAGGTTTTACGCGATCCCAGCATCAAGGGCTGGAACGGCCTGGGCCTGGCCCTGCAAACCTACCTGAAACGGGCGGACGCGTTGATTGACTGGCTGGCCGATCTGTCTTCGCGTACTGGCCAGAGAATTCCCATTCGCCTGGTGAAGGGTGCGTACTGGGATACGGAAATCAAGCATTCGCAGGTAGAGAGTTTCCAGGGCTACCCGGTTTTCACGCGCAAGGCGAATACCGATGTTTCCTTTATCGCCTGCGCAAAAAAGGTGCTCGCCAACCGGCAGGCTTTTTACCCTCAGTTCGCAACCCACAACGCGCATACCATTGCCATGGTTACGGAACTGGCGGGCGACCGTCTCGATTACGAGTTCCAGCGCCTTCACGGCATGGGGGAAGACCTGTACGGCATTATCATGTCCCAGGATGGCTTCCGCCACGCGTGCCGGGTCTATGCGCCGGTCGGCAGTCATGAAGACCTGCTGCCCTACCTGGTGCGCCGCCTGCTGGAAAACGGAGCCAATCAGTCTTTTGTCAATCGCCTGGTGGACGAAGACCTGCCGGTGGCGGAAGTGGCCGAAGATCCGGTCGAAAAAGCATCCGGTTTCGATCCGATACCTCATCCCGCCATTCCTTTGCCCCGGAACCTGTATGGTGAGGAGCGATTGAATTCATCCGGAGTGAACCTGGCAAGCGAACTCGAGCAGAGAGAGTTGGCGCTTTCAATGCAGCCATTTGCCCGCACCCGTTGGGATGTAGTTCCATTGCTGGCCAGTAAGTCCCGGGGAAAAGGATCATTTCTGCCCATCATCAATCCAGCCAGGCTCGCCGATGCGGTGGGGCAGGTCCGCAAGTCCACTAAATCGGAGGTGGACCAGGCGATTGCCGATGCGCGGGCGTTTGCTGTGGAGTGGGACCACACAGCAGCGGATGAAAGGGCGTCCATGCTGGAAGAAACAGCGGATTTAATGGAGGAAAACCAGCCTGAACTGATGGCTTTATGCGCCAGGGAGGCTGGAAAAACCGTCCATGATGCGGTGTCAGAAATTCGGGAAGCGGTTGATTTTCTGAGATATTATGCCTTGCAGGCCCGGAAAAATTTTGCTTCACCCGTGATCCTGCCCGGTCCTACGGGCGAGACCAATGAACTGAGTTTGCACGGCAGGGGTGTATTTGCCTGTATCAGTCCCTGGAATTTTCCGCTGGCCATCTTCACTGGTCAGGTCAGCGCCGCCCTGGCTGCCGGTAACACGGTCCTGGCCAAACCCGCGGGACAAACTCCGGCCATTGCATCAATGGTTGTTTCCCTGATGCACGATGCCGGCGTGCCCAGGCAAGCTCTCCAGTTGCTGCCGGGTGACGGAGCCGTAGTCGGCGCCATGCTGACCAGCGATCCCCGCATTGACGGCGTTGTGTTTACCGGTTCAATGGATACCGCATGGCGCATCAATCGCACACTGGCGGCGAGGGACGCACCCTTAGCGACGCTGATCGCCGAAACCGGTGGCCAGAATACCATGCTGGTTGACAGTTCAGCGTTGCCGGAGCAGGTAGTTATTGATGTTATCAGCAGTGCATTCCACAGCGCCGGTCAGCGCTGCTCTGCGCTGCGGGTCCTGTACCTGCAAAATGACGTTGCGGACCGGATAATGGATTTGCTGGCCGGGGCGATGAATGAGCTTGTGATCGGTGATCCGCGCATGCTGGTGACGGATGTCGGACCGGTTATAGACCAGGCAGCGCAGGCTGGTTTGCAGGCGCATGCAGAGCGTATGGAAAAAGATGGCAGGCTAATTGGCAGGACCGCCATGCCGCCGAACCTGGATGGTTGTTTTTTCGCACCCTGTGCGTTCGAAATAGATACCATAAAGCAACTTGAAAGCGAAGTATTTGGTCCGATCCTGCATATTATCCGGTACCGCGCGCGCGATCTTGACCAGGTGATTGCGGATATCAACGACACCGGCTACGGCCTGACCCTGGGTGTACACAGCAGAATAGACCGTACCCAGAGGTACATAGCTGAACAGATCCGGGCCGGAAATCGTTACGTTAACCGCAATATGATCGGCGCGGTCGTGGGTGTACAGCCTTTTGGCGGTGAACGATTGTCCGGAACCGGACCGAAAGCTGGTGGTCCACATTACATGTTCCGTTTCGCAACGGAGCGAACGCTGACCGTAAATACCGCCGCGGTAGGTGGGAATGCCGGTCTCCTGGATCTGGATTAAATAAAGAGGACCTGTTTTGTACCTGCAGTTTTTTGACCTTAAAGAAACGCCGTTTTCGATCACGCCTGATCCGGCTTTCGTCTACCTGAGCGCTGCCCACCGGGACGCGCTGGCTCACTTGTTATACGGTGTCGGCCAGGGCGGAGCGAGCGGCTTCGTTCTGCTTACCGGCGAGGTAGGGACCGGCAAAACTACCTTGTGCCGTTGCCTGATGGAGCAGGTGCCTGAAAATACCCAGCTTGCTTTGATCCTGAACCCCCTGGTGACGCCACAGGAATTACTGGCCACCATCTGTGAAGAACTGGGTATGGAAATGTCGGGCATTGCGCACAGCAACAAGGCCATGGTTGATTCACTCAACCATTACCTGTTGGCGCAGCATTCTAAGGGCCGGCGGGTCGTGGTGGTGATCGACGAGGCTCAGAATCTCAGCCCGGAAGCACTGGAGCAGGTGCGTTTGCTGACCAACCTGGAAACCACCAAGGACAAGTTGCTGCAGATGGTTTTGCTGGGCCAGCCGGAACTGCGGCAATTACTGCAACGGCAGGATCTCCGCCAGTTATCCCAACGAATCACGGCGCGTTATCACCTGTTGCCACTGGGGCAGGACGAATCACATGCTTATGTCTGGCATCGAATGAAAGTGGCGGGCGCCAGTCGAAACCCATTTGGTAAACCGGCGCTACGCGCCCTGTACCAGCGTTCAGCAGGTGTTCCGCGGCTGATTAACATCATTGCGGACCGTGCCCTGGCCGGCGCCTATGCGAAGGAATCTCATAAAGTGAGTGCGAGGCTCGTGCACGAGGCGGCCAATGAAGTTCAGCCCAGTGAAACCCGGGTCCGGCGCAATCGATGGCCCTGGGTCGTGGCGACGGCAGCTGCGGCGGCATTTGTTATCATCACGCTTGAGATGACCGGAGTAGCCCCGTTTGGAATTGAAAACCCTGCCTCACGCAGCGGAGCCTGAACTCTCGTTAAATGAACCACCACTTGAGTTGCAGAATGAACCTTCCGAAATGTTTGAGACTGCTGCGCCTGAAGCGTCCCGCATTGAAACTTATAAGCGGATGCTGTTGGAGGCGTAAGTGAACCTGCCAGCGGGCAGCATGTCCCCCTGGCGCTTCCCACTGTCCTGGACAGGGACTGGCTGGACAGTCAACATGAGACAGCCTGGCAAGCATTGGCAGACCTTTGGCATGACAGCAGCCGGGCCAATGACATGCGCCAGGCCTGTGACGGTGTCGTCGCTACAGGTTACGCCTGCTGCGGGAGCGTGGCAACTGGGCCCGGGTTCAGCAACTGGGGCTGCCGGTCCTGCTTGTTTTGCACGGAGTAGAATCAAGATACCTGCTGTTGCGCGGATTGACGCGGGGTGGTTTGCTGGTCGGAGATGAGCATTCTCCGCTGGAAGTTTCCCGTGCGGCGGTTGAAAATTACTGGCTGGGCGAGTTCTATTGTTCCTGGCCGCAGGCGCCGGATTGGCCGGGTCAGATCCAACGGGGAGAAACCGGCGCGGCAGTGGATATCATTACAGAAATGGCCGGCTTTGCCGATCCCGCCTGGCTTGGCGGTGGTGTGTTCGATGAAAATTTTGAGTCCTGGTTGATCGCATTTCAGCGGCGTAATGGGTTGAAGGCCGACGGTATAGTCGGTCCGAATACCTTGCTGTATCTCATGGCGCCCACCATATCCGAGCCCCGGTTGATCATTGCGGCGGATCAAAGGTCGTAGAAATGTCGATATTACTCGATGCATTGAAAAAATCCGAAACGCAGCGTCAGCTGGGTAAAACGCCCACCATCCACACGGCGGTTGAATCTCCTGACGCGGCAAGGGTGACCGAACAACAGTGGATTCCATTGTCCATGCTGGCTCTGAGCGCGGTTGCCATTGCCTGGTTTGGCTGGCAGCAGTTTCGCGAACCGGAGGCTGCGCCGGATCAAGCCGGCGTTGAGGTTGTGGCAATGCCCCAGGCGGTAGAAACTCCTGCGGTAGAAAATGCTGTGGTAGAAACTCAGGTTCCCGCTGAAAAAACTGATCCCCGTAGCATGAAATCTACAACGGGTGCTTCGTTGTGGAATTTGAAAAAAGATCTGGCCGATTCGACTCCCCTCCCTGCCAACAGTCCCGAAGAGGCCCGGGAGCGGAGGGAAAAATTGAGCCAGTCATTCAATTCATACGAGGCAGAAAAAGATACTGTTGCCGACACGGCAGCAGAATTATCCCCGACGACCGTCGCAAAGACTCCACCAGGTCCGGTCACAAACCAGTCGCGTGTCGCGGAAGAAGCACCGGTTGCTCCTCCGAACAGGCGCTCCTCCCGCCTGCAACCACACGAGTCCGAGCCGATCAGTTTCTGGCAAATACCCCAGGCGTTACGAGATGGTTTGCCGGAATTCAGGATTAACGTGCTGGTCTACGCGGAAAAAAAGGAAGATCGTTTCTTGTTGATCAACGGGCAGAGACTGGTGGAAAAGGAAGAACTCACTGACGGAGTTGTACTGGATGAGATTCGGCGTGACGGAGCCGTGTTTCTCTATCGAAATTACCGATTTTTAGTGAAGAGCTGAAACCATTGACCAATGGCATTGTTACCAACTGGTCGGCAAGTCCGCCTCACGCCCCTTTTGTCACCATTAGCATTTGCCTGGTATGCCTGGCTGTTTTGCTGATTTATTACGGGATCAGTCCGGTTCTTCAGCAGGCCATGATCGAAGCAGGTGGAACGCACCCGTCACGGCTGGCATTACTCCTGGATCAATCCGTTGGTACGTGGTGGGACTGGTCCATAATAACAATTGCCACCTCCATATTTATTCACGCAAACTGGTTGCACCTGGTGGGTAACCTGGCGTATTTGTGGGTATTTGGTATGCCTGTCGAACAACGCCTTGGTCACTTCGGTCTGCTGGCGATTTTCCTGCTTGGCGGGGCACTGGCCAACGTGATTGTGACCTTGCGAGTTCCACAGCTTGATGCTCCCATTATTGGGGCCAGTGGGGCGGTTTCAGCCGTTGTGGGCGCTTATCTCGGGCTGTTCCCCAAAGGCAGGATCGGCTTGTTCCTGCCGCTCGGACTCTATCTTCAATTTGCGCGGGTGCCGGCCCTGTTGGTGATCGGGTCGTGGTTTACGCTGCAGTTGCTTTATACCGTATTTGGCCCCATTAACGCTGCTGTGGCCTGGTGGACTCACGTAACCGGTTTTGCACTGGGTTTGAGTATTACCCTGATGAGTAAAGCGCTGGTTCAAATACGGCTATAATTCTGGAGCAGGCAGGTAGCGGCAAGCGAAATGGAAGACAAACCACTTTACAAGATTATTTTCCTCAATCACGGCAAAGTGTACGAACTTTACAGTGAAGGTGTGACTTCGAGTGGGCTATGGGGTTTTATCGAAGTTTCTGACCTGGTGTTTGAGACCGGTGAAGGACTGGTTGTGGATCCCACCGAGGAAAAAATGCGCCAGGAATTTGAAAGCGCCAGGGTGCTGCACCTGCCCATCCAAAGCGTGCTACGCGTGGAAGAGGTGGAAAAACGCGGTCAATGCCTGATCCGCGACCGCAAATCCGGTGAAAAAGTCACCCCGTTCCCAATCTCACCACCGAATCGTTCCCGCTGATCGTGACCGAGTTTGTAGCAGTGTTTGACCAGTGGATTCGTAGCAGTTTCGTGGAAATGAATACTGAGCTGGAAGAACTGTATTTTGCCCAGGAGGACCGCTCTGAGACCGGAAAAGTCGGCGACTTCATCAAACAAACTCTGGTTGAGGAGGGGCGCACCTACATTGTTGACCTGCTGGCTGAAGGCAATACCGATGAGGGGTTTGACCAGGCTTTTGACCTGTTGGGAAATGTGGGCCTGTACATGGCCGCCTGTCGACGCCACGATCTCACCGAGCCCTCCCGGGAAACCCGCTCACCCCTGGTCGAAGCTTCCGCCCTTGCCATGCACCTGGGTGCTTCTCTTGGAGTAGCACCCCGTTTTGCCACCAGTCACCTGGCCATGCATAACTCCGCCAAAAATGGCGTATACAAGAGTTTCACGTCACTGGAAGCTGAATTTCTGTTCCTCGAATACAATACCCGCGGCGTGTTTGCCTACAGGCGGGCAGCCGACGCGCTGGTCAGAACCTTACCGCTGGGAATCTCACACCCAGTGACTTATCACCTGCTGATGGACGCCAAAATTGCGCTGCAGGACGTTCTGAAAGATTAACAGCCAACTGTTTGCGAAACTGGACACGATCGCTTCTTTTACTCTGTGCGTCCCCTATTACAAGCCCTATCGTGTCGGCCAGCATGAATACCGCGGCGCCAATGCCGGCGACTTCGCCGGTATCAACGAAATCGACATATTGCTGGGCTTGTGCAGCGCAAACAATATCTCCTATTCCCAGTTGTTGGTTGACAAATTGTTGTTTATGATGCCTCACGATCAGGACCGGCTACGGGATGTTATGCGCAGGCAAAGCCTGTTGGACAGCTTTTTAGAGGCCAGCGCGCGCCATGCCCGGGGACACTGGTATCAACGCACTACGGGACTGTCCCTCGAGGTTTGCGCAGCGCACGGGGAGACTGCAGCACAGCATCACGATCAACTGGTCAGCAAATTTATCCAGCAACCCTCCGCGGAACTCTCTGAGACTCACTTGAAACACATCACCGCCAGCGGGCCGCCACTGCAAGTGTTGTTGAATTCACTGGAGAAGCTGCGGGATTTGCGCATGGCAGCCGACCGTGACGACATCCCCAGCCGCCATGCAGATTTCCAGCGCCTGCGGATCAGCTTAGATTAGGGCGCGGAACGGTTCAATGGTTGAAGGTTTGACAGAGCGCTAGTTTCGAGCCAGGCTCTCCTCCACCGTGTCGCGGGTTTCCCGTCCTTTCAGGGCTTCAATGATTGCCAGCGCGAAATCCATGACGGTGCCGGCGGAGCGTGACGTGATAATACGCCCGTCACGGGTCACGGCGTTGCCGCTGATATTTGCGTGTTCTTCCGCCTGCAGCACCCCGGGATATGCGGTTGCCTGCTTTGCCATCCAGGATTCCGGTACGTGCCAGAACCTTGGGTGCGGCACAAACAGCACCGACAAAGCGGCCGGATTCATTCATGGTTTTCAGCAGGGATGTCACGCGTTCGTCCGCAGCGAGATGATCACTTCCGGGCAGTCCCCCGGGCAGGGCAACCATTTCGTAATCCAGTTCCAGTGCTTTATCGAGCGTCATGTCAGGCAGTATCCTGACCCCCCGGCTGGCTGTTACTGGCCCGTCATCCAGCCCGGCAGCGACCACTTCAATATCTGCCCGCCGCAGCAAGTCGATGATGGTTACAGCCTCGAGTTCTTCACAGCCCTGGGCTAAAGGTACAAGTACACGCGTCATAATTATTTCTCCAATGTCGTTTGATCCGGGGCTGCAAGCCCAATGCTGCCGGAAAGTATGCCGGCGCCTTTGAGAATGCTGAGCGCTTCGTGTAGTGGAAAATCGTCTTCAGCACGTACTGACACATCGGGAATTATGGCTTTCACGTCCGTGTCGTTGCTCAGGTGACCCTCGAGATCTGCTTCCCGAATTCGTTGATCATTTGCATTCACGATCTCCACCTGCTCGACAACAAGGTCCGGTCGGATGCCCTTGGCCTGGATTGAGCGGCCGGATGGTGTGTAATACCGTGCGGTTGTCAGCTTGATCCCCGAGCCATTCCTCAGCGGCAGGATCGATTGGACCGATCCCTTGCCGAAAGTGCGTTCACCCACGATCAATGCACGGCCATGATCCTGCAAAGCGCCGGCCAGCACTTCGGATGCCGAGGCTGAACCCCGGTCTACCAGCACAATCAGGGGTACTCCAGGCAGCCATTCTCCTTCGCTGGCCCTGAATTCCAATTGCATGGTGGCGTTTCGTCCCTGGGTGGAAACGATCAGGCCTTCGTCAAGAAAGCCGTCAGCCATTTCCACGGCCGGCTGGAGCACGCCGCCCGGGTTGTTTCTCAGATCGATTATCAGGCCGCGCAATACGATGCCGTCCTGCCTGATTGATTCCAGGGATTCCTCCATATCTGTTGCGGTGTTCTTGTGGAAAAATGAGATTCGGAAATAACCATAGTGTTTATCCAGCAACTTGAAACTCATGGTCGGGATGTTGACATACTCCCGGATCAACTCCACTTTACGCTCTTTGGCGTCAGGGCCTGGTGGCAGAATGGTAAGCGTGACAGTGCTGCCCGGCTCACCCTGAATTTCGTCGATTGCATTCTGCAAGAGGCGGCCTTTTACCGGGTTTCCGTCGATTGCCGTGATGATGTCTTTCGGATTGATACCGCCTCTGTCGGCCGGGCTGGGCACAATAACGCTGCGGATTACTATTTTCTGCCCCTGTATTCCAACATCAACCCCGATGCCGCTGTAGCGGCCATGAGCGGAGTCGTTAAGCTGTTTGTAATTATCGGCAGGCAGATAGGACGAGTGTGGATCCAGTTCTGACAGCATGCCGTTGATGGCGGCATCCAACAGCGTCTTGTCATCCACTTCCTCGACGTAATTTCTACGAATCTGGTTGAACACATCAGTGAAAGTTCGCAGGTCATCCAGAGTGAGTTGGGCGCCGCCTGATCCAGTCGCTGCCGGCACAACTTCATCCGGGTTTTCCTGGCAAACGGCCACCGATGCGAAGGCCAGTAACCCAAAGGTAATAAAAATTGATTTGTACATTTAAACAGTTTTTCCCTATCCAGTAATTATTATCTGGCGAGCCAGACGGCAGGATCAACGGCTTTACCGTTTTTTCTCAACTCGAAATACAGACCCTGGTCATCTCCGGTGCGTACACCGATTACGCTGATGATTTCACCGGGTTCTACCCAGTCTCCCGCTTCATACAACAGGCTCTCATTATGCCCGTAGAGGCTCATGAAACCCTCACCATGGTCGATAATAATCAACAGGCCATAACCGCGGAGCCAGTCAGCGAAGGCTACGCGGCCATACGCGATGGTGCTGACTTCACTGCCTGCCGCGGCCGTTATAAGCCAGCCCTGCCAGTGTAACCCACCCCCCCGGCTCTGGCCGAAAGCATGACGTACGGGGCCTTTGACAGGCATGGGGATACGCCCCTTTTGTCGAGCGATACCCAGGTGTTTTCCCAGATCCGCTGGAATATCCGCCAGCACGTCGGTAAGGCGCTCCAACAACGTTTCAAGATCCTGCTGGTTACGTTCCAGTTCCCTGAGCCGTGACTCTTCATTATCGATTCGCTGATCCAGTTCCGCAAGCAGGATCCTGCGCTGTTTGCGTTGCTGATCCAGTTCGTTCATGACTGCACGCTGCTCTGTTTGAACCATTTCAAGCCGCGATAGTTCCTGATCGATGGATTGTTGCATGGTGTCGAGGGTATTTATAGCCTCTCTCAAGCCGGATATTTTCGAAACCTGTGCACGGTTGATGTAATCATAATAGGCCAGCATGCGGCCCAGTTGTGCCGGGCTGGCCTGGTTGAGAATCAACTTCAAGCGGGATTGACTGTCC
>PVMK01125586.1_pt1 | contig 21379 bp, 17 predicted proteins | sample 1853481 | NCBI WGS metagenome assembly PVMK01 (sample SAMN08533507, study PRJNA380276) | Marine sediment metagenome, whole genome shotgun sequencing project.
GAAGTCCCAACAGGAAGCTACTCACTCTCGACTCGACTTCCGGTCCACGCCCATCAAACGGGCTCCGGCAGAGTTTTCTCCCGTGGACAAAAGGCCAAACCCGTACACTCGGGGAGAGCGGCCCGCCAACTGAGGGTAGAGGCTGAGTTGATGGAAGACTTCTTCCAGCTCGCTGCCAGAATCACTGCCGATGGTATCGTAGAGGCTGCGCTCGGGTAGATAGTCCGAATGGTGAAGCTGCAAGTCGCCCATGAGCAAGCCCGTTCCATTCTTGAGCATCTGCCCGGCCATGCCGACGGACAATCCAATCAGGACGATCAGAACGGCATAGCCGCACCCCACAGCAGAAATCGTAATCAGGCTTCGTCTGGAATTTCTCCACAGGTTTCGCCACCCCAATCGCAAGGCAATCATCTCTATCTCCGCAGAGAAGAAAGGGAAAAAGTGCCCTTGGGAATGGGAATGTCAAAGTGGAGTTCGTGATAGATCATCTCCGTGTATTCCTCGGGTTTGTCCTGCGGAACCATCCTCGACCTGGTGGGGACGAGCCGTCCGCTCATCTCACGGTAGTCAGAGAAGGTCATCGTTCGTTTGAGCTCTCCGTCTTCACCATAGTATTCAGCCCAGGTGGGCATCAGATCCCGCTTGCGGACTTGGTAGAGCATTTTCCCCCAGACCACAGGCGCTTCGGGATGAGGAGTCAGCTGAAACTCATAGACCTCAATCCCTTCTCGATCTCCTTCATAAACGATCTCAATCTCATAGTCACGAATGAGGCGACTTTCCTTGACCAGATCGTCATTGGTGAAATGCGAGCCCATCCAGGACCCCATCATCATGGAGGTAGGGACACGGATGGTGCGATCAATTTTGGGAAGATAATTCCACATGTCGGAGCCGACCTTCAGGGTTGTCGTTCCGGCTTCTTTTTTGGGCTGTAACACCTTGATCAGAGCTTTTTCCGTACCCTCTGACCAGATTTCCATCGTGATATTGCGCTCCCAGCGCCGGGTGACCACAGCCATTTCCACACGGCCCTGAGAAGAGTCGCCTCGAAGCATCTGGTCCACCTTGTCAATGATTTCCGCCGGGCTCAGCTGGGCTAAATCAACCTGTGCGGAAAGGGATCCGATGGAGCCTCCCATCAAAAACAACACTGTCCAAATCCGTATGATTCCAAACCACATTAGAGACACCACCTTTATCACTTATGGGTGAGAAATTCCCCAACCCTCCTGGCCCAGCGCCCAGCTCTCACGATCCTCGGAGGGTCCATCGTCAGGTCAACCACCGTGGAAGGCTGGCTGGGCTGCTTCGTTTCCCTGCTCTCTAATATAAGGTCCACCTGGTGATCAAAAAGTTGCTTCAAATCTTCCAGCGCGGCCAACGGCTCTCCAGAAACGTTGGCGCTGGTGGAGACGATGGGACCCGGGATGGCCGCCATCCATAGCTGTAGAAAGGTCAGATCGGGATGACGCAATCCCACCTTACCCTCCTCCCCCAGCAGTAGGCGGGAACAGGAGGAGTTCCCTTCCAGAAGTAGGGTCACAGGACCCGGCCAAAAGGCCTTCACGAGTTCGTAAAATAGATCAGGTATATGATCGGAAACTACTTTTACATAAGAATAATCCTGGACAAGTATAAGAACGCCCTTTTTCTCGGATCGGCCTTTTATGGCGAAAAGTCGCTGCAGTGCTTTCTCATTGAAGGGATCACAGCCCAGACCATAGAGGGTATCGGTGGGGTAAAGCACCACCTTACCCTGGCGGATCGCCCGGGCCGCTCTTTCAATCATTTCTGGGGGCGGAGAGTCTAGATCAAACGGCACATCTGCTAAGATAGCACGAAGTGTCCTCTTCTGTTTCCCGGATTGAAAGCCGGCAAAACCCCCAATATAAACTCTGGAAGAAATATGTCACTCACCCCGAGAAAGAGGACTGTCCCTGGATTCCTATAGAAGGATGGAAGCAAATTCAGGATCTTTCCACCCAGCATTCCATAGAGCTTTTACTCTTCTCGGAGGGGGCGGAAGGTGGCATCCAGGACCTTCTTCCCCGCTCTACAGAGTCTTTTCAGCTGGCTCCCGCCTTGTTCGAAAGGCTGTCCACCCTCGATTCTTCTCGGCAAATCCTGGCCTTCTTTGAAAAACCCAGCTGGAAATGGAAAGACCTCACCTCACAGGTCCTTTACCTGAGCGAACTCCAGGATCCGGGCAATCTTGGGACGCTGCTGCGAACCGCCCGAGCCACAGGAATCTTCAGTGTTGCCACCAGTCCCCACACCGTCTCCTGTTTCAACGCCAAGGTCGTCCGGGCCTCGGCTGCCTCTCTCTTCTCGGTTCCCTTCCTGGAGGGGATCGAAGCTGGCGAGTTGAAGAGCCGCGGATATCACCTCTGGGCTACCACTCCAAAGGGTGGCAAACCCCTCTTTGAAGCACATTTCGAGTCTCCTCTTGCCATTGCGATTGGCAATGAAGGTCGGGGCCTGAGCCCTGCCGTTCTCGAGCTTGCCGACCACCACCTGCACATCCCCATGCAACCTCAAGTGGAAAGTCTCAATGCCGCCGTGGCGGGATCACTCGTTCTCTATGAAGTGTTCCGTCAGGTTGAGGAGAAGGCCGGGGGCACCCGCTTGCGGTAAGGCGCAGTCAGAGCCGTGGGCTTAGTGTCTCGCTCCATAAATACGATGACGTTTGCTGATGGGGCTTGTGAGGGGAGGTCAAGGAGCGAGGAGAAGGCGATGCAGGGACATCGGCGACGACGAGAGACACAGAGATCGTCCGCAACCTCCATCAGCCCGAAGGGTGGCGGCGGGACGGCATCGATTTCTTTGTCCCTCCTCCTCCGCGATGCGCACAGACATCGCGTCGTCGCTGCTTCGCGAACTCGACGCCGTCGCGCTCGCCACAAACGCCACCATATTTATGGAACGAGGCACTTACCCACGGGCCCGCAGGCTAAAGCCTGCGGCTCCGACGGGCGCGCTATGCACTGTCCCGGGCTATTCGGGTTTCTTGGGATCGCCCTTGTCGGATTTTCGCAAGGCCTTACGCAACTCCTTGGCCCGGATCACTTGTCCCTGCAAAAGCATGTCCCTTTCAAAGCGCTTGATCACTTCCGTGTAGACGGCAATCGCTTCCTCTTGGCGATCCGAACTTCCCAGGGCCACTCCCTTGTTGACCAGCGCCAGCGCTACCTGCTCCTGCAGCGCTACTTCTTGTTCTTCCTGGTAGCGCTTGAGGACCTCATCGCAGACTTCAATGGTCTCCTCCATCCGGCCCAGCGTTCCCAGAGCCACACCTTTATTGACGAGGGCTTTGGCCACCTGCTCCCGTAATACGGGTTCCGGCGCATCTTGAAAGCGCTCGACCACCTCATCACAAAGGGTCAACGTCTCTTCAGCACGACCCAATGTTCCCAGGGCCACTCCCTTGTTGACCAGTGCCTTGACCATCTGCTCCTGCAGCACCACCTCCTTTGTTTCCTGAAAGCGAGCGATCACCTCATCGTAAATCTCGATCTCTTCCTCAGTCTTGCCCAGAGCTCCCAGCATCACTCCTTTCTCGACCCGGGCCCGTACCACCTGCTCTTGAAGTGACAACTCCTCTGCCTCTTGATAACGATGGATGACTTCATCAAGGACCTCAATCACTTCCTCCATCTGACCCAAAGTCCCCAAAGCCACCCACTTATGAAACAATGCTCCAGCCACCTTCTCCCGCATGGCACTGTGGCTGGCTTCGCCAAAGCGATCCATCACCTCGTCGCACACTTGGACCACTTCTTCCATGCGACCCAAACTCTTGAGAGCCACCGCTTTGTTGGAAAGCGTCTCCATCACCTGCTTCAGCAAGCCTTCATGGCTGGCTTCGCCAAAGCGATCCATCACCTCATTACACACCTCAACCACTGCTTCCATATGACCCAGGCTAGCCAGCGCTACTTCTTTGATCACCAAAGCGCCACTCACATGGACCTTCAGTGACATGTCGATGGCATTGCCAAAGAGATTCATCACCTCATCGCAGACCTCAATGGCATCTTCCATGCGGCCCAGTGCTCCAAGCGTTAACCCTTTCTTGAACAACGCATCCGCCACCAGTTCCCGCACCTCCAGATCCATCACCTCTTGGAAGCGACTGACCACCTCATCGTAGACCGCAATTGCCTTCTCTGTGCTCCCCAGCGCCACTCCCTTTTCAATCAGCTCCCGCGGTTCTCGTCTTTGGGCCTCCTTCTTCGCCTCGTCCTCTGCCTTGCCTTTTTCTTCCGCCTCCCTGGCTGCTTGCTCTTCTGCTTTCCGTTTCTCTTCCGCCTCTTTTTCGACCTGCTCCTGAGCCTTGCGTTTCTCTTCGGCCTCTTGGGCCGCCCGCTCTTCTGTCTTCCGTCTTTCTGTCTGTTCTTGCGCTTTCCGCTTTTCTTCCGCCTCTCTAGCTTCTTGGGCCGCCTGCTCCTGCCCTCCTCTTTTCTCTTCCTCACCCTGGAGTTCACGGAAAATCGCTTCAAATGCCTCTTTTTTGGCTACTGCTTCAGCGACCTGTTTCCGCAACACTGTTTGCTGAGCCTGGCCAAAGCGGCTGATCACTTCATCGCACACCTCAATGGCGTCTGTCGTGAGGCCCAGCGTCCCCAGGGCGGCCGCCTTGTGAACCATCGCCTCCGCCACCTGTTCGCAAACCTCTACTTCCATTGCCGCACCAAATCGGCTGATCACCTCATCGAAAACTTCAAGCGCTTCCTGTGCAGTTCCCAGGGCCACTCCCTTGGCCACCAGGGCCTGAGCCGCCTCATGGGGCAAGTCGGTTTCCGTGGCGTATTCACCCGGACTCAGCTTTTCCTGTGTCTGGCCCAGAGTTCCCAGGGTCTCCCCGTCATCTTGAACCGCCGGCTGATGTGCTACCGGTTCCGGTGCTACAGGCTGCGTCGGTACCGCCCCCAGCGTCTCCATCTTGAGCAGGGCCCGCCCTACCTGCTCCCGCAGCGCTGGTTCCCAGGCCTCGCCAAAGCGCCGAATGATCTCATCGTAGACCTCAATGGCTGCCTGTTTGCCGCCCAGACTCTCCAAAACTTCCCCCTGGTTCACCATCGCTTCGGCCACGTACTTTCTCACCTGCACTTCGGTCGCGCTTCCGAAGCGAGCAATCACCTGATCGTAGACCGCAATCGCCTCCTCTACATTTCCCAGAGCGACTCCTCGCCCCATGAGAGCGCTCACCGAGTCTGCAGGCAGGTCGGTAGTGGTGGAATGTTGAACCGGCTTCACCGCTTGGTCGAAGTATCCGCTTGGATCTTGGGCAGAACCGAGAGTTCCCAGGGTCGTCCCTTGGCTGGCAGGCGCCCGGGCCATCCGCTCTTGAACGGTCGCCTCCAGCACCCCCGTATTCAACACCGCTCGCGAAACCTGCTCCCGCACATCTGGTTCTCTCGATTCGGCAAAACGAGCCAGCAGTTCGTTGTAGGTGCGGATTGCTTCTTGTGTTCGGCCCAAGCCTCCCAGCGTTACCCCTTTATTAAAGAGCGCCCAGGCCACCTGCTCCCTCACGTCTGGGTCGGTGACCGGCCCAGACGTTTGGGTTCCCTTCAACCATCCCGGACGAGTCAGGCCACCCGTCGCTGCTCCCCTTAGCCCTGCGAAGCGACGCAGTAACTCATCGTAGGTCCCGAGAGAATCCTGGGTCCGACCCAGGGTCCCCAGGGCTGTAGCTTTATTTAAGAGAGCCCAGGCCACCTGCACCCGGAGTTCCTTTTTGTGAGGGTCATCCTGCGAAGAGCCCTGGAGCCATTCAGGTCGAGTCAGGCGTTCGAAGGTTGTTGCCTTCACTTCTGAGAAACGGTTTAACAACTCGTCGAAAACGGCAACCGCATCCGGCATATGGCCCAGGCTCTGCAGGATCACACCTCTGTTTAAGAGTGCCCAGGCCACCGGTTCGCGCACCTCCGCTTCCTCTTCCTGTGGGGTGCCTAACTGGCTGTCCCCTTTCATCCAATCCGGAACTGTCAGGGCGTCCGCTTTCGTTCCCCGGGACTGGGTGGCCGGTCCAAAGCGATGCAGCAGTTCGTCGTAGCTTGCCAGCTCTTCCTGGGTGCGCCCCACGACTCCCAGGCTCACACCTTTGTTAAAGAGTGCCCAGGCCACCGGCGCATGCTGTGTTGCCCGCTCCTGGGTAACCGGACTGGGGTTCCCTTCTCCTTTGAGCCATGCCGGACGTGCAAGGCCGGCCAACCGAGGACGTACTATGGCCGTCCCAAAGCGACGGAGCAACTCATCGTAGACGGCAATTTCGTCGCTTGTACGCCCGGAGCTTCCCAGGGCCAGACCCATGTTAAACAGTGCCCACGCCACCTGCTCCTGCACGTCCGGTTTATCCACAAAGCGGGTCAGGAGTTCATCGTAGACTGTGAAAGCTTCTTTTGGCTCACCAGCTCGTGCCAGCGCCACCCCCTTGTTGAAGAGCTCCCGCGCAGCCCGCTGGTCGCCACTCATTGTCGTTAGCCCTTTGTCCCCAACCTCTTCGGCAGGAAGGGAGCGACGAAGGCGATGAACAAAGGCTCCCAGTGGATCTCGGATCACCTCGGGGAGTTCCAGACCGCGGACCTCAATCAATTTCTAAGTGATCCTCCTGGAAATACTTCAGCCAAGTCATAAGAAGGATTATCCTCGGTTTTCGAGTTCCATGTGGACTCTGCTCCTGTAAATTACCCCTTTCAGTGTAAAAAAAAGGTGACACGGACCATGAGTCGGGAGAAAATGAGGTCACATGGACAGAACTCTTTTCCCTTCTCAGGAGGCTCACCAGGACGCCTCCTCCCCTTCCACTGCTCCGCTCGCAGAGCGGATGCGACCTCGAAGACTCGAGGACGTTCTGGGTCAGGAGCACCTTTTAGGGAAAGGGAAACTGTTACGGGAAGTCATTCACTCACAGGAAATTCCTTCCATGATTTTCTGGGGCCCTCCAGGGGTGGGAAAGACCACCTTGGCCCGAATCATCGCCCGGGAAACAGACTCCTATTTTGTCTCCATCAGCGCGGTGCTGGCTGGAGTCAAGGACGTGAGACGGGTCATTGAAGAAGCCCGGACTGAGCGTCGCATCCACAACAGAAAAACCATTTTCTTCGTGGATGAGATCCACCGCTTCAACAAAGCCCAGCAGGACGCCTTTTTACCCCATGTGGAAAGTGGGACCATCGTTCTGATTGGGGCCACTACAGAAAACCCCTCCTTCGAAGTAATTTCCCCACTTCTCTCGCGCTCTCGGGTTCTGGTCCTGCGCCCTTTGAACCAGGAACAGGTGGTTGAACTTTTAAGAGGAGCTCTGCGCGACCGTGAGCATGGGCTGGGCAACCAGAACCTCGAAATCAGGCAAGAAGCCCTTGATCAGCTGGCCCTTTTTGCTAATGGTGATGCGCGAATTGCCCTCAACTCGCTGGAAATCGCCGCTTCTTTAGCTCAAAGCCTTGGCCGGGACAAACTCGAGATCAACCTGGAAATCGTAGAACAGGCACTGCAGAAACGGACCCTTCTTTTCGACAGGGCTGGAGAGGAGCACTTCAACCTGATTTCCGCTCTCCACAAGTCTCTGCGCAACAGCGACGTCGACGCTACACTCTACTGGCTGGGGAGGATGCTTGAAGCCGGTGAGGACCCCCTTTATATCGTCCGCCGCATGGTTCGCTTTGCCTCGGAAGATGTGGGAACAGCTGACCCTTCCGCTCTTGGCTTTGCCATGGATGCTATGCAGGCGGTCCATTTTATCGGTCTGCCCGAAGGAAAACTCGCTTTGGCTCAGTTGGCTATCTATCTTGCTCAAGCACCCAAATCCAATTCCGTCTATGAGGCCTATACTCGGGTTCAGGAAGACGTGGAAAAGACTCTCGCAGAACCCGTCCCCCTTCACCTGCGTAACGCGACCACGCCACTCATGAAAGAGCTGGGTTACGGACACGGCTATCGCTACGCCCACGACGAAGAACAGGGGGTGGCTCAGATGGAATGTTTACCGAAAAGCTTGTTGGGAAAACAATACTACCACCCCACCCAACAAGGGTTTGAAAAGGAGATCCAGGCCCGCCTGGAAGAAATTCAAAAGAAAAAGAGCAGCAGAGAGGAGTAACACAGGGGCCCTAAGTCGACGCTGGCTAGCATAGTTCCCTGATATACTCCGCCCCATGAAGACGGTCGTTTTCTCGGTAATACCGATGTTGATATTCCTCATGACGATTTCTGACTCGAGAGGCTCACAGGACATACCCTCCCTGGATGAAGAAGACCAAACCTGGGTAGAGGAAACCTTGAGAGGCATGAGCCTGGAAGAAAAGGTGGGTCAACTGATCGTTGGTGCAGCCGGCACAAACTTCACCAACCTGGACACCGATAAATTTCAGCAGATCCGGAAAGAGGTGACCGACTATCACGTGGGGGGCTATCACGCCCTTGGAGGTGAGGTTTATTCTGCAGCTTTCCTGATTCGAAGAATGCAGGAGATGGCCCGCATCCCCCTGTTCATTACCGCCGATTTGGAGGGTGGAGCTGGCCTGATTTTCCGGGGCGGAACACGCTTCCCGAAGGCCATGGCCCTGGGGGCAACTTCTGATCTGGCCAGTATCCATCGGGTTGGAGAGATCACGGCTCTGGAGGCGAAAAGCCTGGGCATTAACGTGAATTTCTATCCCGTTGTGGATGTGAATAACAATCCTCGTAATCCCATTATCAACATCCGTTCTTTTGGTGAGGACCCGACACAGGTTGCCCAGAACGCGGTCGCTTACATTCGGGGGGTTCAGGAAAACGGAATCCTGGCCACCGCTAAACATTTCCCCGGACACGGAGACACCACGATCGATTCCCATCTGGAACTGCCGGTCATCGAGGTATCCCGAGAGCGCCTGGAGCAGGTGGAACTACCCCCTTTTCGGGCCGCTATCCAGGCAGGAGTGCAAGCCATCATGACAGCTCACGTGTCGATTCCGGCCCTGGACCCTGAAGGGATGCCGGCAACGTTATCTCGCCGCATTTCAACTGATCTACTGAGAGACGAGATGGGCTTCAAGGGCCTCATCTTCACCGACGCTCTCAACATGGGAGGGATTCACGCGCGCTGGAAGGAAGGAGATGCAGCCGTCCAGGCTTTTCTAGCCGGTGCCGATGTGATTCTCTTTCCTTTATCGGTAAGGACTGTTTTTCGGGGGCTTTTTCAAGCAGTAGGCCAGGGAAAGATCAGTGAGGACCGGCTGAACGACTCAGTACGTCGAATTCTGGAGGCCAAGGCCAGGCTCGGCCTTCACCAGGACCGTTTGGTCGACCTCTCTTCCATCGATCAGAAAGTGGGATCTCCCGAGTATCAGGAGGAGGCTCAAAGGATCATGGACCAAGCGATCACGCTGGTGCGTGACGAAAAGAGTGTCTTGCCCTTTTCACCGAAGCGAAGGAGCACCGTGCTGTTGCTCACTCTTCTGGATGAGAGTCGTCCCAGAGAGAGTCGAGGGGACAACTTTGTGCGGGAGTTTCGTCGGCGCCATTCCCAGACCATTCATCTGGAGGTGCTTCCGCGTGCTTCGGGTGATGAGATCACTTTGATTGAAGAGTTAGCCAAACGCGTTGATCACATAGTGGTGGCAGGCTACATTCGAACTGCCGCTTACAATGGTTCTCTCGATCTCTCCGTGAATCAGCTCGAATTGCTGAAGAATCTTTCCCAACTCCGACCACCCTTTGCCTTCGTGCTCTTCGGAAGCCCCTATTTACTTTCCTTCGTTCCCGAATTACCCAGTTATATCCTCGCTTATGATGACCATCCCGGCGCCGAGCTGGCCGCCGTGAAAACGATTCTCGGACAAACGCCCTTTCGTGGAAAATTGCCCATTACTCTTCCCGAACTCTACCCCCTGGGACATGGTATTCAAAAATGAACCCGGAGCCTGATCGGCCTATCCAGGCCTCCTCCGGAGAAGTCCGGCTGCGCACTCTGGATACCATCGGTGAAATGTCTCAACTGGTCCATCTGCAGCGTGAGATTTGGGGATATGGCCAACCGGATACAGATTTCCCTTATCCCGCCCGGGCCCTTTTTGCCCTGGCAGAGAGTGGAGGCCACGTGGGAGGAGCTTTTCTCGAGGAGCTTCCGGTGGGGCTTTCGGTGGCCTGGAGGGGAGTGGATCCCGTTTCCCAGACACCCTATCTGCACAGCCAATTGTTAGGAGTTCGAAAAGAGCACCGGCACCTGGGCATTGGCCTTCAGCTCAAACTCTATCAGCGGGAGTTTGCACTCGAGGCAAATTTGGACGTCGTCCAATGGGTCTTCGATCCCATGCGTTCCGTCAACGCCAATCTAAATGTGCGCAAGCTAGGCGCTGTGATCCCCGCCTATCACCCGGACTACTATGGGTCGCTACAGAGTCACTTCTCCCGCGGACTGGCCAGCGATCGTGTTTGGGCTCACTGGTATGTTGCCTCCTCAAGAGTCCGACAGCGCCTCCTGCATCCTCTTCCCTTGCTCAAGCGGGAGCCGCCCCTGGTTCAGGTGACCCTATGGGGCACAGACGACGAGGGGAGAAAGGCCTTCTTGGACCCCGACCTGGAGTGCTCTCAGCCTGAATTTCTGGTTGAGGTGCCCGATGACTTTGAAGCGATTTCTCAAAACCTCTCACTGGCCGCGGGTGGGCAGGCTAAGATCCGGACAGTCTTTCAACATTATTTCAATCAAGGATACCTGGCAGCGGATTTCCTTGTTGTTTCAGGTCCTCCGCGGCGCACCTTCTACCTGTTCACGAAGACACCTTTAAAGCAGGTCCTCAACCCGGATAATGTATAGGTTCTTGTCACGAAGTGCGACGGAATTCGGGGACTGTTCCAAGAATTCTCCCAGAATTCGGGGACTGTCCTCGAATTTTGTCGTCGCTGCGGTAGAGAATTTATGCATATCCCGTGTTCAATCCATCGGGAATTAGACGGATGGAATTCACGGCTCTTGATTACGCTGTCCTTTCCTTCTACCTCATCGCAAGCGCCGTTTTAGGGACCCTGATCGGGAGGGGACAAAAGAATATCAATGACTATTTTCTGGCCGGCAAGCGGGTCCCTTGGTGGGCGATTTCCTTCTCCATCGTGGCCACGGAAACGAGTACGCTCACTTTCATCGGCGCCCCGGCCATCGCCTACACTGGAAACCTGACCTTCCTTCAGGTCATTGTGGGTTACTTTTTTGGCCGACTGCTGGTCAGCTATTTTCTCCTGCCCTCCTATTTCAAAGGGGAGATTCAAACCGCTTATGAAGTATTGAATCTTCGCTTCGGGAGGAAGGTTCAGAATTTCTCCGCATTTCTCTTCCAGGCCAGCCGTTCTCTGGCTGATGGAGTGAGGCTTTTCGCCACCGGTCTGGTGCTATCCGTGGTCACCGACATTTCGGACCAATGGGGTGTCGTTATGATCGGGGTGGTCACCATCATCTATACCCTCTATGGAGGTATGCGGGCGGTGATCTGGAATGATGTCATTCAGCTTTGCATCTATCTCACCGGGGCCACCCTGGCCTTTTTTATCCTTTTGGACCGCATACCCGGAGGATGGTCGGAAGTGGTGAGCCTGGCGGCCCCCCTGAACAAATTTCAGTTCTTCGATTTCACCCTGAGTTTCAGTGTGGCCTACACCTTTTGGGCGGGTCTTTTGGGGGGCTCCTTCATTACCTTTGCCACCCATGGTACCGACCAGATGCTGGTCCAACGCTATCTCGCCTGTGGCAACAAAAAAGGGAGCCAGCTGGCTCTTATTTTGAGTGGGTTTCTGGTCTTTGGACAGTTCCTGCTTTTTCTCATCATCGGGGTGATGCTCTACGCTTTTTACCAACATTTCCCACTGGATCGAGAGCTGGAGCAAATGGATCGCATTTTTCCGACTTTCATTGTCCAGCAAATGCCGCCCGGTGTTTCCGGTTTGATCATCGCCGCCATTTTTGCAGCGGCCATGTCCACTCTGAGTAGCTCACTCAATTCGCTGGCCTCCTCCTCGGTCAATGATTTCTACAAAACCTACTGGGGCAAAGGCCTCACCGAGACTCACTATCTCAAGGCCTCTCGAGTCTTCACACTCGCCTGGGGGGCGATCTTGATTGGGATCTCCATGATGGCCCGCAACTGGGGTGAAGTTCTGGAGGTTGGACTCACCATTACCACCATCACCATGGGAAGCATTTTAGGGATCTTTCTTTTGGGGTTGGGGCGCACCCGAATCCCCGAAGGAGCGGCCCTTGCCGGGATGATGGCGGGACTGGTAACCATGCTGGTGGTTCACATGAGCGGCACCATCGCCTGGACCTGGTATGTCCTGGTTGGAACGGCGGTGACCCTGGCGGTGGGGACCCTCTTTGCGAAGCTAATTCCTTCAGAACCAACCCAACCTTAGCATCCTGATTCCCCTCATTTGAACAGGCTGAAGCGCATATTGTAGTATAGATTTATCTTCTTTATGACAACCCTCATCCACAAAACAATGATTCATTTATGTCCCATAAGAGCTTTATAGGAAAGTAGGCTGAGCATGGATATCACCGAGTTACTTCGATTTGCAGTTTCAGAGGAGGCTTCGGACATCCACGTCAGCAGCGGTGAGCCTCCCATCATGCGTATTCATGGATCCATGAAGCGTCTGGATCACCCTGCACTCTCCCAGGACGATGTGCACAGGATGATCTACGACATCATGAGTGATAAGCAACGCAAGGACTTCGAAGAATTGAACGAGTTGGATTTCTCATTCGAAATGGGAAATAACCGTTTTCGTGTCAATGCCTTTATCCAGCGTCGCGGAAAATCTGCAGCTTTTCGCATCATTCCCACCACCATCTTATCCATGGAGCAGTTGGGTCACCCAGCATCCTCAAGCAACTCTGCGAACATGAGAAGGGACTCATCCTGGTAACCGGTCCTACCGGTAGCGGAAAATCGACCACCCTGGCAGCCATGATCGATTTCATTAACAACACCAGGGAAGGTCACCTTCTGACCATTGAAGATCCCATCGAATTCGTGCATTCCTCCAAAAAATGTCTGGTTCAACAGCGGGAATTGGGGATTCACACCCATTCCTTCGCCAACGCGCTGCGAAGCGCATTCCGTGAGGATCCTGACTTTATTCTGGTCGGTGAAATGCGCGATCTGGAGACCATCCAGTTGGCCGTCACGGCTGCTGAGACAGGCCATCTGGTCTTTGGAACACTGCACTCCTCCGGCGCTCCCCAGACTGTTGACCGCATCATTGACGTTTTTCCTTCCGCTCAGCAATCCCAGATCCGCACCCAGTTGGCAGAGTCCGTCCAGGCCGTCATTACTCAGACGTTGTGCAAGAAAGTAGGAGGAGGCCGGGTGGCCGCGCTGGAGATCATGGTAGGAACAGCCCCCGTCCGCCATCTGATTCGGGAAGGAAAGGTTCATCAGCTCCCATCCGCCATGCAGACCGGCAAAAAAGACGGAATGGAGACCATGGACGCCGCTCTCACGGCATTGGTGGGTCGAGGTCTCATCACCAGAGAGGTCGCTCAGGGCCAAGAGTGAAAATCCAAATCTCTTCGGTCCTACCGCGGCAACTGCATAAGGGGAAATCATGGACATTCGTCAGTACTTATCAGTGATGGTGGAGAAAGGTGCCTCGGACGTTTATTTGACCGTGGGTCTTCCCCCGATGTATCGAATTGAAGGCACCATCGCCTCCTGCCGGTAGTGAGGAGTTGACGCGGGAAGGACTGGCGGTGCTGTGCCAGTCCATCATGGATGAGAGGCAAAAAAAGATGTTTGCCGATACCCGAGAAATGAACCTGGCTCTGGGCTATGAAGACCTGGGCCGTTTTCGCGTCAACATCTTTCAGCAGCGAGGCAGTCCAGGGCTGGTTATCCGACAGATCAAATTTGAAATCATGAACGTCGAGGAGCTCAACCTGCCTTTGATTCTCAACGACATCGTCATGACAAAGAGGGGCTTGATACTGGTTGTGGGCTCAACAGGCTGCGGTAAGTCCAGTACGCTGGCCGCCATGATCGACTATCGGAACACCACGGCGCCAGGGCATATCATCTCCATTGAGGATCCCGTAGAGTTTCTCCATACCCACAAGCAATGTGTTATCACCCAGCGGGAGGTTGGATACGACACGGTCTCTTTCCAGGCCGCTTTGAAAAACACCTTGCGCCAGGCACCCGACGTGATTCTCATCGGTGAGATCCGTGATGCGGAAACGATGGAAGCCGCTATCGCCTTTTCCGAGACCGGTCACTTGGTTCTGGCCACACTTCACTCCAACAATGCCAGCCAGGCCATAGAACGTGTCATGAACTTCTTTGATGAAGAGCGCCATCGACAGATCTACCTGCAACTTTCCTTGAATCTCAGGGCCATCCTCTCCCAACGATTGGTTAAGACGATGAGCGGAACGCGGCTCCCAGCCGTTGAGATCCTACTCGATACACCTCGTATCAAGGACATGATCCGGAAGGGCCAGGTCGAGTTGCTCACCGAAGCCATGCAGCAGGGAGAACAAGAGGGCTGCCAGCTCTTCGATTCGTCCGTCTTTGACCTCTACATGAGCGGCCACATCGACCTCGATTCGGCTCTAGCTAACGCCGACAGTGCCAACAACCTTCGCTTGCGCATCCAAGCCGCAGATTTGAAACGGGGTAAAGGTGAGGAGAAGAAAACGCACTTTCGTATTCAAGGCGATGTTATGGGCCATCATTAGCCCACAGAAGACCCTTTCCCCGTGCCCATCAAACCTGGAAAACCCTCTCCCGGGTTCTCAGTTCGCCTCCTTGCCCCAATTTGATCTAAATCCAAGGAAAAAAGTACAGTAGTTAAGGGTTAAACTGGCCAGCAGGGTGTCTCCTGGAAGCCGCTGTTGACCGCTTCAGATCGTGCGGACATGTCTTTTCAATACGCTGAAAAAGGTGCTACCGATGTTAAGGAATTAAAGGCCCAACTGGTCTATCGGCAGGCCCTTCAAGAGATCACCAATGAGATCAACTCGGCCGATAACCTGGATTCGATTCTCATTGACCTCAAGGATCGCATTCTCCTCCTCTTCAGGGCTGACCGAATCACCATCTACGTCATCGATACCAATAGCAAAGAACTCTTTTCACGATTCAAGGTCGGGACTGAGCTGAGTGAGATTCGAATCCCCATCAGTGCTTCCAGCATCGCCGGCTACACGGCATTAACGGGAACCGTCCTCAATATCTCTGATGCCTATGAGAGCCCGGAGATTCAGGCCATCCATCCCGATCTGAAATTTGATAAGAGCTGGGATGTAAAAAGCGGCTACCGCACAGCCCAGATCCTGGCAGCGCCCATCCAATTTGAAAGCAACATGCTGGGCGTTTTACAGCTTATCAATCGCAAAGACGGGACCAGGTTCACGCGCGATGACGAAACCTCAGCCGGGGAAATCGCCAAGATCCTGGCCATTGCCTTTCAAAATCAGCGACGACTGGCTCGTCGACGTCCCACCCGCTTTGACTATCTGACCAGCCAGGGCTTGGTGACCCAGGAAGAACTGGACAAAACCCTCACCCAGGCGCGGCAGACAGGACAAGATGTGGAACAGATTCTGATGAAGAATCACAGGGTCCCCAAGGACCGCATCGGTATGGCCCTGAGCGAATTTTACAAATGCCGCTTTCTAAAATTCGATGACAAGATTCAAATACCGGGTGCCCTGCTCCACAACCTGAAGAAAACCTACCTGCAGACCAATTTCTGGGTCCCTCTGGGAAAAAACAAGGACGGCACCATCAGTGTCCTGATGGATGACGTCAACCATCTGGCCAAACGGGACATGGCCCAGACCTTGCTCAAGACCACTCAGATCGAGTACTGCGTAGGCCTGAAGGAGGATATCCTCAAATACATTGAATACTTCTTTGGAGGTCCTAGTGACGAAGGCTCCATGGAAGACATCATGGCCGAGCTGGGTACTGACGCGTCGGCTGAAGAAGAGAGCGAGCAGTACTCGGAAAGCGATAGCGCCATCGCCCAGTTGGCCAACAAGATCATCAATGACGGCTATAACCAGCGGGTCTCGGATATTCATCTGGAACCCTATCCGGGCAGAAAACCGATGGAAATTCGCTTTAGAATTGACGGAACTTGCTCTCGTTATCAAACCGTTCCCTACCAGTTCAAACGGGCTCTGGTGTCCAGAATCAAGATCATGTCGGATTTGGACATCACCGAGAGAAGGCTTCCTCAGGATGGGAAAATACAATTCAAGAAATTCGGGGGAAGAGACATTGAGCTTCGCGTGGCCACTCTACCCACGGCTGGTGGACTCGAAGATGTGGTCATGCGTATTTTGGGCGGAGGGGACCCCATCTCGCTGGACGCCATGGGCTTCCTCGACCGCAATAAGGAAGTGTTTGAAAAGATTATGCTGTTACCCTACGGAATCGTCCTGGTGGTGGGACCGACAGGATCGGGTAAAACAACGACCTTGCACTCCGGATTGAAATTCATCAACACACCGGAGCGTAAGATTTGGACGGCCGAGGATCCGGTGGAAATCACCCAGGCCGGCCTTCGACAGGTTCAGGTGCAACCCAAGATCGGCTTTACCTTTGCTCGCGCCATGAGAGCCTTCCTGCGTGCTGACCCGGATGTCATCATGGTGGGGGAGATGCGCGACCAGGAGACTTGCGAGATCGGAATCGAGGCTTCTCTTACCGGGCATTTGGTTCTCAGTACCCTTCACACCAACAGCGCCCCGGAAACCATCATCCGATTGCTGGATATGGGTATGGATCCGTTCAACTTCGCAGATGCCTTACTCGGCATCCTGGCTCAACGTCTAGCCCGAACCCTCTGCTCCGACTGTAAGGAGGCCTACCATCCCGATCAGGATGAGTTCCAAGCTCTAGCCACCGAATATGGCGCGGAGGGTTTCGAGAAAACGGGAATCAAGTATACCAAGGACGTGACTCTCTATCGCCCTGTGGGTTGTGGAAAGTGTAACGATAGCGGCTATGTGGGTCGTATGGCCGTTCACGAGCTTCTGGAAGGGACCGACGAGATCAAACACCTCATCCAGACCAAGGCCAACATGATCGACATTCGGGCGCAGGCCCGCTCGGATGGAATGACCACTCTGAAACAGGACGGAATCCGAAAAGTGTTCAAAGGCATGACCGACATTCGCCAGATCCGTTCCGTTTGTATGAAATAAGCGTTTACGCCTGTCTCACAAGTTGAGCATCTCCAGAACGATGGTCTCCATCTCGAGTGGACTGCCCACGGGGTCGGCGATCCTTGCATCGATGGAATTTGTGAACTCCAGAAGCGTGTCCAAGTGTCCTCTTTCTTTCCTCCAAAGGTAAGCGGTGATGCAGATCTCCACGATTTCAGGTCTGGAATTCGAGACCTTTTCCTCAAGGCGATCCAGAAGGACACGAAACTCTGCCACAGTGGGGTGATCGGAAGGCAGTTGCGCCCCTGCATTGACGATAGCCAACTCCCATTCCGGAGTCATCTCGACAGCTGACTGAGTCAAACTCCAAAAGATGATCACGGGGAAACAAAGTGCTACTGCGGAAATAATTAGAATCTTCATTTCGAGTGCCTCTGAGCGTAGCATTTCCTAAAACACCGATCAATTCAATGCTCTGGAGAGACTTTTTTGACAAATTCTGCCATTTCAGGGTCAGGAAGTGACACTTCTTGACCACCAGAAGTCGTACAATTGCTCGGCAAGATCCCATAAGTGACTGAGTAAAAATCACTTAACGACTTTTCTAGCTCTTTGGCACGCTTTGTGCTTTCTATGGGTTCTATGAACGTAGGTTGTGGGCACCGGCAAGAAGGCTGTGAGCCACGAAACGGGCCTGGTAAATCCGCTAAATTCAATCAGTCCCACACTATACGACGGGCGATCATGTTAGACTGAAGAGGAGATGAAAGCTATGATAGGCCACAGGAATACGGTGACGAGTCCTTCATTCTGGCGCTGCCAGAGTCCGGGGTTTTCCCTGATCGAACTGCTGATCGTAGTTGCCGTGATCGTAGTCATTGCCTCTTTGTCCATTCCCAATCTTATGAAGTCCAAATCAGCGGCCAACGAAAAAGTGGCCATCGTCTATATGCGCAGCTGGACCGCTGCTCAAGAGCTCTATCACACCCGCTTCGGAGTTTATGCTGACGCAGACAATCAGCTCGCCAACGCGGGTCTCATCGACGGTCACGACCCCGCCGATAGCCACGGCTACAGTTTCAGCATTGATAACGGATCCAATTCCCTCTATACCTGGTGGGGGACTTCAAATCCGGACGTTCCAGGACAGACGGGAAGCCGATGGTTTTATATTGATCATACAGGCGTTATCCGCTGGTCCACGACTGGAAACGCCGACAGCAGTTCTCCTCCTCTGTAACCACCCACACGGGTAAAGAATGCGCGCTCGTTCGGTTCGGGTCAGCCACCGGCTGCCCCCTACAAACTCGCCGTTCACTTTCTCTCGCTGCGCGTATTTCGTAAACTAATCTCATGGGCGAATGGCTGCAAACCGTTCTCGGCCTAGCGACGGAAACCCAGAGCAGGGTCATCACATCACTGGCGATTATCGCTGTGATCTTGATTTTGCGCAGTCTGGTGGTCTGGATCATCGGCCGGCGAACCGAAGACGTACGTTTTCGTTACCATGCCCGCAAGGTCAGCGCCTATATCTCGGCCAGCTTGGCGCTGCTCCTCCTGGGGCGGATTTGGTTGACCGGTTTTCAGGATATCGGCACCTTCCTGGGCCTGGTTTCCGCGGGTTTGGCCATTGCCTTAAAGGATTTGGTGGCCAGTGTGGCCGGCTGGTTGTACCTGCTCTGGCGCCGACCATTTGAGGTGGGCGACCGAATTCAGATTGCAGAGCACGCCGGAGATGTGATCGACATCAGGCTCTTTCGTTTCACCCTGATAGAAATCGGGAATTGGGTTGAAGCGGATCAAAGTACCGGTCGCGTCATTCTTATTCCCAACAGCCAAATTCTCATGAAGGCAATTGCCAATTACAGCAAGGGTTTTCGGTATATCTGGAATGAACTCCCCGTACTGGTCACCTTCGAAAGCAACTGGTCAAAGGCCAAGACTATCCTCCAGAAAATTATCGATGAACACTCAGCTTACCTGAGTGAAGACGCTATGCGGTCCGTTCGAAAAGCGGCCCAGAGATCAATGATCATCTACTCCACACTGACCCCTAAAGTTTGGACGAGTGTTGCCTCCTCCGGGGTACTTCTCACCATCCGCTATCTGTGTGACCCCAGAAAGCGCCGGGGCACAGCGGAAACGATCTGGGAGGACATCTTAACTGAGTTTGGAAAATGTGATGACATTGATTTCGCCTACCCAACGATGCGCCGCTACATGAACCTGGAGGAGGGCAAACATGGGGCTGGAGGCCCAGCTCTTCCTGTACCCGTACAGGAAGAGTTGAAGTAAACAGGTCTTTCTTCCTCTCCGTAACGTCCTTCTTTGAACTGACCCAAGGATATTCCGTATCATAGATATATCAGTGAAACAGTATGGGTTAGGGAGAAACTGCCCCGAAAATAGGAGAAGACCCAGTGGATCAGACACTTAAACTTACCTTAACCGCCATCACCATGCAGTTCCTGTTTCTTCTCATCCTGAGGATCGCTGCCAGATTGCTCCCGGCCACCTACCATCTCCTGCGACCCATGACCCTGTTTTCGGTCATGACCCTGGGACTACTGGTCCTTTCAGAGGGCATTCTGGGAGAGTTCCAGCTTGGCAGCATCTCCATTGCGGGCATCCAGATGTCTCTGGCCCTCTTCATTCTGTTTGTTGCCGATACGGCATTCCTCACCTATCTTTTGATCGATACGGGAGGAAGCAGAGAGAGTCCCTTCACCTCACTGCTGCTGATGCTGCCGGTGTTGGCCATCCTGCTCAACCAGCCTGTCTATCCACAGGTTTCCAGCTATGTGGGCTTCGTGGTGGTAGCGCTTTCAGTGGGTATGATGACCGCACGTGCAGAAGAAGCGCTTTCCCCGGAGGATTCCAACTATGGTACGCGAGATGCCGACGTCCTACGTCGACAGTCCTGGATCTATTGGGGGGTAAGCGTTTCCGCCCTGATGCTGGTGATGCTGGTTGCCTGGTTCCCTCAAATCCCGGGGTTGTAACCCCGAATCGTGCTTTCGTGCTGTCTGGTCTGCGTAGGGGCGCACAGCCGGCGCTATCTCGAAACCCCACTCAATTTTGATTAAGGCCTGTAGAGGCGCACGGCTGTTCGCCCTAAAACCCGTTGATAAACAGAGACATCTGGGTATCTAGAGTGTGGGAGGCACCTCGATTGAGTTCGAGTGGTTGGGTGGAAGCGTCCCCAACGGGATTTGAACCCGTGTTTTCGCCGTGAAAGGGCGATGTCCTGGGCCAGGCTAGACGATGGGGACTGTAAACAAGGCCGGGATTCTAGCATGTGCCTGCTGAGCTTGTCCACACGATGGACGGTACGATACCACCTCATTTTGTCACCCGTCTGAAGACAATAGAGGACATCATGAACAGGGCGAAAAAGCAGCAAAAGGTTGTCCTTGTTGGACACTTGCCTGACTGGGTCATCGAAAAGTACTTTTCCGACGTTCAGGTGATCCTCATAGAAGAATCATCTCGAAGTGACCTGCTCTCCTCCCTGGATCAAGAGGTGATCGGAATAGTGGCCCGCGGCTCAGCTTTAATCGACAGTGAAGTGATCCAGGCAGCCCCCAACCTTCAGGTGATCGCTCGGACGGGAGCGGGTTTCAACACCGTTGACATTGAAGCCGCATCTTTGCGAAAAATCCCGGTATTGTATACGCCAGGAGCGATGTCCCGGGCAGTGGCGGAACACACCGTCGGCCTCATTCTGGCTGCCGCCAAGGATCTTCGCGGGTGGCACCAAAGGGTTCTGGAAGGAGCCTGGCAGGAGCGCTATCGTCGCCTCAACCTGGACCTCGAAGGCGCCACCCTGGGAATTGTGGGACTGGGTAGCATCGGCAGGCAGGTTTGGCATCTTCTCCAGAACTTTGACCTCACCGTACTGGTTTCAGATCCCTATCTCGAGCCCTCAGACTTCGCTCAGGAGAGTCTTCGCTCCGTCCCCCTGACGGAGCTACTGGAGAACAGCGATATCGTCACCCTGCATGCTCCCCTCAAGGATGAAACAAGAGGTTTGATTAACGCCGCCAACATTGAACACTTCAAGCCGGGCGCAATCCTCATCAACACCGCCCGCGGCGAGTTGGTGGAAAGCTACGACCTTCTGTACTCCGCTCTGGAAAGTGGACGCCTGGGTTTCGTGGCCCTGGATACCCTGATCTCGGAACCTCCCGATCTGGCACACCCCATTTTTCATCACCCGAA
>PVMK01141310.1_pt1 | contig 21378 bp, 22 predicted proteins | sample 1853481 | NCBI WGS metagenome assembly PVMK01 (sample SAMN08533507, study PRJNA380276) | Marine sediment metagenome, whole genome shotgun sequencing project.
TTCGCAAGCGAGCGGATTGTGCTTCCCGTCGTCGGCGTCAGACACGTGGCTTTGAAGAGATCTTCGGCTTCCTTCGCCGGCCCTATGATGTCGTTCGATGTGAGTGCGGGACCCTTCCCGAGATGCTCGAAGAGATCTCCGCACAGAAGAGTCCGTGTCGTTTCCTCAAAAAGCAGCCGAGCCTCCCAGCAATGGGGAACATGCGGCGTATCGAGATGACGGACGCGTTTATCGCCGAGGTCCAGCACCTCTTCGTTTTGCAGAACCCTCGGGGGTCGGTCCGCAAGATCGTTTAGCGAAACCATGCAGCCCACTTCGCCGTGTGCCACCAGGGCTTGCGGTGCAGCTTCAAGCCATTGGTTCATCGAACCGCATTCATCCGATTCGATGTGTCCGAATGCGATCCACCTCAGCGCCTCCACGGGAATGAGCTTCGCCACGGCTGCATTGATGGACGGATACATCGCGCGCGGTCCGGTGTGGAACAATAGAGGCTCGTCTGCCCGAATCAGGAATTGGTTGAACGTAAACCCGGTCGGCCCAACGTCGGGCACAAATGTGCTCATGCGGAAGATATTGGGCGCAATCTCATCGGTCGTGGTTTCCATGGTCATCTTCGCCTCCTCCGATTGCGCGGGGAGGATAACGGATCTACACGAGTGTAATGAAGAATTTTCTGATTAACCGATGGGTGACCCACGCACGTCGGCTAGCGGGTCTCCGCGTCGATGGTTTGGATGCGGTTCGATAGCTTGCCGAGGCTCACCGAACCGTCGTCCGCGGCGATCGAACACTCGACGAGGTCGCCAGGTTCGAGGTAGCGGCCAGACTTCTTCTGCTTCCGGATGAACATCGGCCACTTCTTGTTCTCGGGCACGAGCTGCATGAGCTTGACGAGCCAGGGCGGTGGCAACTGCATCGCCACGCCCGCGGGGGTGCCGGTCGCGATGAGGTCACCAGCCCGCACGGCCTGAAGTTGTGTCATTTCCGTCAGCGTCACGGCGGGCTTGAATACCATATTCTCCGCGAGGTCGTTCTGCCGGATCTCGCCGTTGACCTTCGATTCCAAACGCAGCGCGCGCCAGCCCTTGCGAAGCGCATCGTCGACCAGAGTCAGGTACGGACCGGTTGGCCCAAACGTGCGGTAGCTCTTGCCCTTGTAGAACTGCATCTGAGGCACCTGCACGTCTCGCGCGCTCACATCGTTGTGAACAACCAAGGCCGCCACAGCATCGGGCAAGTCCTCGCCAGCAAACGCTTCGGGCTTCGTGATGTCGCGGCCCATCACCAGGCCGAGCTCCACTTCATAGTCGAGCAGCTGCACGTGGGCCGGCTTTTGAATCGCGTCGTTCGCTCCGCAGAGGCAGGATGATGCCTTCCGGAAGAACATGTTGAACCCCTTGCTGTCGGGGTCCATGCCAGCCTCGATCATGTGCTGACGGTAGTTCGCACCCTGGCACAGCACCTGCTGATTTTCGGTGATCGGCGACAACAACTCAACGTCCGCGAGCGCAACTCGACCCTCACCGCCCTCCCCTTTCGCAGCTGCAATATCGTCGCGCCCCTTGGTGAGCAGATCGCCCGTCGTCGAGTACTCCCCCTCCAACGGAACGCAGCCGTCACCCTCGACGACACCCCACCGCGTCCGACCGCCAACTTTGAAGCGAGCAACTTGAAGCATCAGGGGTTCCTTTCGTCTTGGGGCCCCAAGACGACGGTATACCTTCTAATCTAAGACTCTTCGAGTTGGCATTCGTAGTGAATTCATGACGCAGGCGGCTCGAACGCACGAAATCGTTCGATCAGTTGGGCCCGTGTTCTGACCCCCAGCTTCCGCATCGCGCGTTTCAGCGAACTCGAGACCGACGTCCTGGACATACCCAACCGGTAGCCGATGAGCTTCACGCTGTCACCGTGCATCGCGTACGTCGCCACGAGGCTTTCCCTTTTGGAAAGTCCCCGCGGGTCGGTCGCTTCGGGCGCGTTCGGCAAGGCGAGCACGAAGCGTCGGCCGTCGCTGTCGAACCAATCGACGAGCGACCATCGACCTTCCGTCAAGGCCTTCCACATTTCGATCGCTCCGACAGGGTCACTCTTTCGCGTCTCCCCGCGCGCACGGTCGATTCGAACCGCGGCCTCGCGAAGCGCATTGGCGGCTTCCTTGTTCTGCGCAGGTCCGGCCACGTCAGTGAGTTGGAACTGTCTTGGGTCGATCACCGCTTCGGCATCACGCGGCAGTCCAGTGGTGCTCTCCGGAGTGACCATGGCGCGGCGCAGGCGGTGCCCAGCAGCCACGTGCGCGCCGACCATTTTCCACAGCTCGCGCTCTCGTCCCTTTAGTGTGGTGACTTCCGGAAGAAGTGCCATCAGCAAAATTCCGAGGCCGTTCGGATCGACCGCGGTCATGCCGAACACATCACGGCAACCTTCTACGTGCCGCTCGTACGCCTCCAAGATTTCCGGGTGGTCCGCCGCCAGCTCAGAAAGCGTCGAGACTAGGCCGGGCCGCAGCAGCTCCCGGTAGACCTCGCGGGGCCACTCGCTCGCCACACGGTCGATCCGCGCCAAAAGGTCAGGGGGACCCGACACGGCGAATTTCTGGTGCATGGTGAAGTCGGGAGCGCTGGGATCCCGCGTGTACGCAGCTGCAGCCACGCCCAGCCCGCGGTCTAGGATCGGAAGCCCAACCTGCAGAAGGTTCGGTATCCACGCGCCGTTCTCCATTTCCAGGTCATACGCCGCCTCTATGAGCTCAATCAGGGTCGAGCTGGCTTGGTTCATAGCATCCAGCACACGTCCGTGGTCGGGCCGAGACAAAGCAACATGCATGCCATGGCGCAACACCCATCTCAGGCCCGATTACGTATCTAGGCTTGCACTCTCTTGGGACGGGAGGCGCAGATGTTTCGCCGCGCTGAACAGCATGCGTGCCCTCGCAAATCGACGGCTATGTTGTGGCGGACGGATCACTGCGGCGGCGTGGTTCGTCGAAAAGAAGTGGGGGCCGTGAAGTGTCGAAGATCTGGTAAGCACAGTCCCTGACGACGTATGCTCTCGGGGTCTGGAGGTGGAAATGCGAGTACTCGGCTGTTCGTTCTTGGGCGTTTGTTTGGCGATGAGCCTATTTGGCTGCGGCGAAAGTGAAAGTGGCGCAGGAGGCATGGCCGGAACCGGCGGCACGGCTGGAACCAGCGGCACGGCTGGAACCGGCGGCTCAGGGGGCATGATCGGACCGACAGCCACGGTCAGCGGTACGGTCGGTGACGGAGACGACGGCAGCTTCATGCCGGTCGAAGGCGCGACTGTCTCGGTTGTCGGCACGTCGATCAGCGCAACGACGGGCGTGGCGGGGAGCTGGTCACTCGAGGCGCCTGAGGGCGAGGTGTACTTCCAGGCTTCGGCATCGGGTTCCTGGAGCGAATCGCGGCAGTCGAATTCGACACGATCATTCCCGTCGGTGGTCAGTCGGCAACGCTCGATGAGGACGCCGACTTTTCGTTCGCCTTTGATGGAGCTGGTGATCCCCAGGTCAGCACCATACTGATCTCAGGGGGCGACAACCAGCTCATCTTCGTCGGCGTCGATCTCACCGAGGCGCTGACCGTTACACCGGAAGGCTCCTCGGGCGGGGAGCTCTGCTCGGTACGCTTCAGGGCCACTCCGCCCATCTTGGCCAAGAGCATCACCGAGGTCGAGGTGTCCTGCATGCTGGTCGTCGGGCCCTAACGTTCAGGTATGCGACCCTGTCCGCTGTCAGACGGTCTCCGGTTGATGTAGACCAACGAATCACAATGTGATACATCGGCTTCATGGATGTATCACACTCTGCCGAGATCCTCCCAGAAACCCAAGAAAATCAACTACCTGACGCACGCTCCTCGCTGCGCCATTGGTTGGCCGCGATCGATGGCGTGCTACGGGCCGTCGAGGAGACGGTCTGGCGTTTGCGGCGCGAGACCGTGGAAGCTTGCCATGCGAGCCGCGTCGAGTTGGCGGATTGGGTCGGCGGGTTTCGGGATGCGCAAAGCGCTTTGCAGAGCTGGCAGCGACAATCGGCGCGCCTCATCAGCATCGGTTGGGTGCTCACCAAGATCGCCACCAGCTACCGCCTGCATTTGACCCGGGCAGCGTTTGTGAGCCGACAACGCGCCGCGGCTATGCTCGAACGACTGCATGCGAAGAACGCGCAACGCTTCACCGACCTCAGCATTTCCCACGGCGGGGGCTTTTTGAAGATAGGCCAGTTGCTCTCCTCGCGTCCGGATCTATTGCCGCGGGTTTGGATCGAAGCACTCTCCATACTCCAAGACGATGTCCCCCCCGAAGATGAGCACCGGATCACTGCAATCCTCGAGGAAGAGATCGGGATGTCCCTCGACGAGGCTTTCCGTCACTTCGAGAGAACACCTATCGCATCGGCCAGCATCGGTCAGGTGCACCGTGCCGTCCTGAGCGACGAAACCGTCGTCGCGGTCAAGGTGCAGCGCCCTTCGATCGACGCCGTCATTCAACTCGACATGCAGATCTTGGTGTCGTTCCTCGAAGCGATGAAAACCTCACTGCCCCCGGCGGATTACGAAACCATCGTGCAAGAAGTTCGCACGACAATCAGCGAGGAAGTCGACTACGACGCGGAGCGAGCACACACCTCCGCAGTCGGCGACTACCTCGCCACGTTGCAGGGTGTCCGTGCACCTCAACCCGTCGGCCCACATCAGAGCAAGCGCGTGCTCGTGACCGAGTTCATCGGCGGCCAGAAGATCACATCGGTCCTCGACCAACTAGCCGAAGCGCGCGACGCAGGGGACGAAAGCGCGCACATCGAGCTCTCGCGTCTCGTGAACAAGTTGATCGAAGCATACGCCCGTCAGATGCTAGAGTTCGGCCGCTTTCAAGCCGATCCGCATCCAGGTAACATCCTCGTCGAGCCGGATAACACCTTGGTGATCCTCGATTTCGGATGCACGAAGATCATCGAAGCCGACGTCCGACGTGCATACGCCCAGCTGCTCCAGGCCTTCTTCGTGCAAGACACGGAGCGTGTGAGCCATATCCTTCATCAGCTTGGTTTCCGCACACGAAGCGGACGACCGGACACCTTGTTGTGGTTCGCGGAACTGATGCTCGACGAGCTACGCTCTGAGGGGAGTGCTCTTCGGCAAGGGGTTTCGAGCGCGGAGATGATCGACGAATGGGTTCGGCTTCTACGGGCGGTCGAACAGGATCCCGTCGTGCGCATTCCGGATCACTTTGTGATGATCGGCCGCGTATTCGGCGCGCTCGGCGGACTCGTCATGCACTACCGACCAAGCCTGGACATCCAACGCACCATGCTGCCAGCCCTCCTGGCGGCGCTCTCCCCGAACTGAACCCGGCGCCCGTCTACCCCAGCAACGGATTTTCTGTCTCAGTGACCCAAACACGCTGAAATCGCGGTCTGCGCGTCATCGTTCGACGGGGATGCACTCAGGTGTTACTCGGGGAGATACCAGTTGTGCCGTTGACAGACGACATTGAAATCATCACGCGATCCGATCGCGTCGAAGCGCTTCTCGAGCCCTATCGGGACGCAATCGGCCACGACTACGATGGGTACAGGGGTCACATCTATCGCGTGCTCAGCTACGCCATGCATTTTCTGGGAGGTAATGGCGCTCGCGGTGTGGTCGAAACAGCTCTGGTCTATCACGACCTCGGCCTGTGGTCGGACAAGGAGCTCGCCTATCTCGAGCCGTCGATCGAGCGCGCACAGCACGACAACGAGACCGGGTCATGGGGGTACGACCCTCAGCTGCTCCACGACATCATCTATTGGCATCACAAGATCACACCGGTTCGCGGACCGAATGCCGACATAGTCAATGCCGTTCGCAAGGCAGACTGGATCGATGCAACGCAGGGCCTCCTCCGTATGGGCATGCCAAAACGCTGCATCGAAAAAGTCACCGACGCGATCCCAGCGGCTGGATTCTACGACACGTTGAAACGCATTGGTCCTGAGCTGACCGGTAGCGCGTTGGGGCACCGTGGCAGACTGCTCAAGGTGTACAAGCTCTAGGGACCAGAGGGACGGTTTTCGGAAGTTCGGTTCCTCCCAACTCCCACCTTGATCGTTTTGGAGGAGCGTTCAGCCGAGAAGACGGCGCGCCGGTTCCGATTGACATTTTTGGTCGATGGTGAGCATGCTTTCTGTCCAGACATCTATGGCCGACGACCACCACTGACTCAGGAGGTACGCGGAATGACCACTTCAACCAGGGCAACGGGTTGGCCGGTCCTTGGTGGATTTCTGGTACTGGCATCTCTCGTCGCGTGCTCGAGCGACCCGGTCGACTCGGGCGGTACCGGCGGTAGCGGCGGTACCGGCGGTGTCCCTGTCTGTGGCGCGCCTATAGGGCACGCCGGTGCGATTCAGGGCAGCTGGACGGGCAACCCGGTAAACATCCACGAGCTCACAGTGCCCAACGATCCGTGGGGCGGCATTCTCACGGTCGAGGTCAGTAGCGAGGTCGCTAACACCGAGGTCGAGATTGCTATCGATGGTCAGGAAGGGCTCGTCGTGGAAGACGGTCCTGCCGACGGCACCAAGGTCGCATTCGAGTCGGCGCCCTCACAGACCTTCAACATCAGGGCCCTTCTCGACAGCCCGGCTGGCAACGAGTTTCCGATCTCCTACCTCGTGACCTGGGGTTTCAGCGTCAAGCCGGACTGCTATGAACCGAACGACACGTCCGACGAGGCTGCAGTGATCATGGTCGGCGAAGAAGTCGAGGCGTACCTGCTGCAGAACCGAGGGCTGGTTGCCCACGAGACCTATGAGACGTTCAACCAAGTGGTGCTGGTGGAGGTGGATGGAGAGCTCGAGGAGCGGATCCTCCCCGTGTTCGTGAAAGATGACGAGCACGACGACTGGTACAAGTTCACGCTCGCTACCTCGAGCGCGCTGACTATCGACATACTCCAACTGCCATCGGATGTGACTGCGAGATTCAGCCTGCACAACGCGACCGCGAATGCGATTCCGGCGGCTGAGTGGGTCCAACCCGAAGGCGAAACGTCCGGCTCTCTCGTACTGCCAACGCTACCCGCAGGCGACTACTACCTCAGCGTCACCATCGACGACTTCGATGCAGGCAGTGAGTCGTCCACAAACGATGCGCCCCTACCGGACCACTTCGTGACTCCATACCGATTCCAGCTGAACATTCCGACCACGCCGTCGAACGGCATGTGCTACCCGCCGACCTCGTTCATGCAGGTGATCTCAAACAGATGGCTCAAAATCAGTGACATCAAGATGGAGCAGATCACCGCGCCTGCCGATCCAGGCGGCGGCATCTTCGAGCTGGAGGTCAAGACCGTGGTCGACGATCAGGGCGCTAAGGTTGGGCCGGGCATCCAGGTCAAAGTTCCCGGGGATGGCAACTCGGTCGCCGGCGACAATACTGCCAACGATGAGACCAAGGTCGCGTTCGAGACAGGCCCGGCACAAACCTTCAACGTCGAGATCAGCGTCGGCAACGCGCCTGCCAACTTCACGTTTCCGCACACGTACCAGCTCATATCGACTTTTGAGCCACGACAAGACTGCCACGAGCCGAACGACATCTCTGCAGACGCTGCTGGGATCTCGGTCGATGAGAACATCGAGGCATACCACCTGCAAAAGCGCGGTTCGTCAGGTCATAACGAGGACGAGCACGACGACTGGTACGAGTTCACAATGCCGACTTCGAGCCCGCTCACCCTGGAGATCATGAGCCTGCCGTCCGACTCGAGCATGACGTTCAGGCTGTACGACGCCAACTTGGACCGGGTCAACAGCGGGGTGTGGAGGCAAACCCAGGGCGTCACCTCGGGGAGCTTAACGGTGCCGATGCTCACCGCGGGCAACTATTTCCTGGGCGTAACCGCCGGCACCTTCGCGGACGGGGGCAAGTGGGCCAGCACCGACCCGCAGAGGGATAGGCCCGACCACTTTGGGACGCCGTACCAGTTCCGCTTGAGCATCCCGTGAGACGCGACTGAGGCGTCAGCCACCCGTGGTGGCCACTTCGAATAGAATGCTGTAGTCGCCGAAGCCGAAGTCCCATTCGGATGGCCATGAGTTTCCGCCGGTGATCGAGAGCTCGTAGATTCCGTCGAGTGCCAAGTCCTGGCTGCGTGGGGTGCCTCCGAGAGGCAACATTCGATCGAACAAGACGGTGCCGTTCGGATCGGTGAGCTTCCACTGGCCAAACTGAATGGCGCCGTCGATGTCAACCGGCGTCAGTGTAATGGTCATCCCGCTGCGCCCGTCGATGCGATAGATATCTTCTCCACCCGGGAGGCTGATCGTCCCTGCCCCGGGCCCGAGTTGCATGAGATTGACGCTCGTCACCCCGCTCGCAATGTCGAACACCTGGGGATCCGGAACGACGTTGCGAGCCACCGTAAGCGAACCGCTCTCTCCAGGGTCAGCCGTAAGGCGAGAGACGTAGAGCCCGCTCTCAGGCAGCACATGCTCGCCTGGCTGTCCGCATCGGAAGACACAGTTCAGAAACAAGCGGTCTCCACTCGGTGCGATGACCTCCCAGTTGGCCAGCCCGAGACTCGCCATCGTTTCGGTGAAACGAAAGAAGTGAGCGTCACCCGCTTGTCCGAGGAACTCCTCCATGATGACCGTGTCTTCGCCTTCGATCGCGACCTGGGATTCGTACATCTCGTTCCACGTCAGGCTGTTGGGGTCGGCGGCGTTGCGCGCCGAGCTTGCCCACGAGAGCTCGCCGGTAAAGCCGACGTCGAAGATGCAGTCCTCGAGCCAAGGCGATTCGGTGACGCCCAACGAGATGCAGTCTAGACGGGCCTCGCGTCGCGTGACCTCATCGAGGTCGTCGATGCTGAGACTAGACATCGGAAAGCCCGGCAACTGGAAACCGTCGCTCGACTCACCGGGCTCATAGTCGAAGAGCGATTCGGCTGCGTCGATCCGCCAGCTCTCCCCGAACTCCCCGTAGAGCGCTTCGCGGCGTGCGTCGCGGGGCTCGTCAGGGACGTCGACCGGGACTCCTTCTCGTGTGACGTACTCGTTGGTGGGATCGCCATCCGCGTTTCCAAGAAGACCCGAAAGCGCGGCCTGCCTCTGGGCAGGGAGCGTCATCGCGATGTCGAGGACATTGCCCCAGTAGTAGACCCAAAGCCGTGTGTCGTCGGGCCACTGAAACACCACCTCGTCGGTTTCCACTTGGACGTAGCCGCCATTGGGCAATGGCACCCAAGACCCCTTTGGATCCGCGGGCTCGCCGTTGACCCTCACCACAAAGCTGCTCGGTCCGAGATAAGCGCCGACCCGATCACCGTTGACGTTGGCCGCGACGGCAGTGGTTTTGCTGGCCTGAAGCACAGCGACTTCGGTGAGGCGAACCTGGACCACGAGGTCGTCCACCGTGGATTCCACCGCAACGAACTCGCCGATGCCGTGAAAATCATAACTCAGTCCGTCGATCGTTCTAAGGTGCGGGTCCCCGAAGATGTCGGGTGACCCAAGGGCGCCGTAGTCTGAGTACATACCGCCGTGCGGTCGTTCGTCTTCCAGGTTGAGCGAGCCGCACTTCCGCCACTTGCGCTGCGGCGCCGACAGGTCGAGGCCGCCCGACTCGATCTTGTCGGTGCAGTAGTCTACGCACGACTGGTCCGTGAGAGCCCCGCGACTGCCGATCTCTTGGTTGCGCAAGTCTTGCCAGAAACTGTCGTGCTCATCCCCCCCGTAGCCCGCCTCTCGTGCGACCTCGTAGTATACGCCGGGGTTCAGGCAGAACCCGCAGAGCTCTTGCGCCCGACAACCCGCCCAGCAGTGACCATACGCGTCTTCATGGTTGGTCGGGACGACCGTCACGCCTTCCCGCCCACACTCTCGCCGGAGCCAGTCGAGTGTGGCGTTCATGTTGTCTTCGGTGAACTCCTCGTAGTTGAGTCCGACGGCAACGGCGCCTCCGAAAAAAAGCCATGGCAGGTTGTTGGGGCCCGCAGACTGCGTCGGCTGTGGAGCCCCCGCGGCGACTGCGGCGACGAGGGTGTCGAGCACGAACGCGTACTCGGGATAGCCGATGCGTCCGCCGTCGATGTCACTTGCGGCGATCGCACTCACCGCAAGGCGAGTTCGCTCGACCACCGAGTTGGCCGACGCATCAAGCGCGCGAAGCACGTCGACGGTTTCGCCCGATTCGACCTGGGCCGCCCGAAACAAAAAAATCGGTGCGCTCAATGGCTCGTAGCCCGCCACGGCGCACAGCGACAACCCTAAATCGTCTGCGGCTTGCTCCTGCGCTTCCGGCCAGCCGAGAGCAAGCGGGTGCGACTCAGCGACGGGCGGGGACGCCTCGCCGCCAAAAAAATCCGACACGTGCCCAAGCTGATAATGCGCAATCTCATGCCCGAGCACACACGCGAGCTCCGCCTCGTTGTGAATGAACTTCAACAACCCCGTCGTAAGCCCAATCTCATCACCCGGAAGCGCAAACGCCTGCACGAACTCCGCGTCATAGACGATGACCCGATACGTCGAGTCGCCAGCCACCGCATCGGCAACCGATTGCACGTATGCGTTGATCGCCGCGTCGTCGAAGACACTGGGAGGCGTGGACGAATCGCTCGAGGACTTACAGCCGACCAGGGCCCCACAGCAGCAGCCGCAGCAACGACCCACCAGGACGATCTCGCGACCCGAGGGAAGCTAGGCATACGAACTTCCACCATGCGCCGATGGTACGACGCCGACGAGGAGGTCGACAAGACCCAACCCACCAACGTCGCTATTGCCGCGCGGCCTGTTGTTTTCGCCGCGGTTGCGTGCTCTGCCGTCGTCGCTTTTCGTGAATCGAAAGGGCGCCTTTGCCCGATGCTGGCGGGACCAAGTGTCGTTCGGAGCTTCCGATTAGATCGCCGCGTTTCGCTTTGATCAGGGCTTCGCGCGCGAGGTCGTGCTGTGTGACGTCCCAGTACTGGAGCAGCGCCTTTTGCATTCGTTTCTCGCGCAGGCTCTTGGCCACATAGACCGGCTTCTGCGTGAAGGGATCGAGCTCGGTCACGTACATGCTGGTGGCCATGCTCATGGGGGTCGGGATGAAGTCCTGCACCTGCCGTGGCCTCAACCCACGTTTCTTCAAGTAGAGGGCGAGCTCGATCATGGAGTGGGTCGTCGAGCCCGGGTGGCCGCTGATGTAATAAGGAACGAGGTGCTGGTCCTTGCCGCTCTTCTCGCTCGCGCACGCGAACATCTCCTCAAACCGCTCGTAGCTTTCGGCCCCGGGCTTCTTCATCTTGTCGAGGACGTCTTCGTCGACGTGTTCGGGCGCGACCGAAAGCTGACCGCCCGTGTGGTGCTTCGCGAGGACTTCGACGAACTCAGAGCTCAGTTCGGCTAAGTCGTAGCGCACGCCCGACGCGATGAACGCCTTCTTCACGCCTTTTGCTTCGCGCACCTTGCTGAGCAGCTGCACGAGCGGGCCGTGATCGGTGACCAGGTTCTCGCACACGCCCGGATGTATGCAGCTCAGGCGACGGCACGCCTTTTCGATGCGCTCGTCCTTGCACTTCATCTGGTACATATTCGCCGTCGGACCACCGACGTCACTGATCACGCCCGCGAAGCCGTCCATGCGACGAAGCGCGCGCACTTCACGCAAGACGCTCTCTTCGCTGCGCGACTGAATCACACGCCCCTCGTGTTCGGTGATCGAACAGAAGGTGCAGCCGCCGAAACAACCGCGCATGGTCACGATGCTGTGCTTGACCGTCTCGTAGGCGGGAATGCCCGCATCGTAAGAAGGGTGCGGATAACGCGTGAAGGGCAGATCGTAGAGCCCGTCCATGATCTCGGTCGTGAGTGGCTCCGCGGGTGGGTTGAGGTACACGGCCTCGTGCCCATGAGGCTGGATCAAAGGCCGGCCGTTTCCCGGGTTCGTTTCCTTCTGAAACGCGCCGCTCATTTGGCTGAACTGTTCCTTGCTCTCTTTGATTTGCTCGTAGCTCGGCAAGAGCACGGGTTTGCCGTCGCGAATGAAACGGCTCGGTTCGAGGTTCTCCCACTGGCCCTTTCGAAGCACATGGGCCGTCCCGCGTACGTCACGCAAGTCTTCCAGCGTCTCGCCGGCGGCGAGTCGATCGGCCACCTCCCACACCGGCCGCTCGCCCATTCCGAAGATGAGCATGTCGGCTTTCGAATCGAGCAGGACACTGCGGCGAATCGAATCGCTCCAATAGTCGTAGTGGGCGATGCGCCGGAGGGACGCTTCGATGCCGCCCAAAATGATCGGCACGCCCCGAGAACGCCTGCCGACAAAGGTTACCGTACACGATGCTCGCCCGATTGGGCCGCATGTTCGTGCGACCCCCCGGCGAATACTGATCCTCGGAACGCACCTTTTTCTGCGCGGTCAGCTTGTTGAGCATGCTGTCCAAGTTGCCGCTGGTGATGCCCACGAAAAGGCGCGGCGCTCCCATGCGGGTCACATCGGCGGTGTCAGTCCACTTCGGCTGGGAGATCATACCGACGCGGTAGCCGCGCCCCTCGAGGAAACGGCCGATGAGCGCGCCGCCGAACGCCGGGTGGTCGACATAGGCATCCCCGTTGACGATGAGCACATCGAGCTCGGCCCAGCCGCGCGCCTCCATTTCCTCTCGGGTGGTGGGCAGGTAGGCGCCGACGTCGGGCCGGCTCGACCGCTGAGCGCCTTTTCGAGATAGAGGCACGAGGGCCATCCCGCACCTTGCCCATGAGGGACCGGTCGCGCAAACGTATGCCCATGAAGTGGCCGCGCCGCCGGTTGTTTTCCCTGCGTTTTCGCCCTTTCGTCGGACTGAACCCGGGTCAATAGTGTGGTAGGGATCTGATGCGATGGAGCAGAAAGAGCTCACGATTCATGGCAAGCGGCTGAACTATCGACTCGGTGGCAAAGGCCCGCTGGTGCTTCTGATTCACGGCATGGCTGGCAGCGCAACGACTTGGAAGCAGGTCATGCCGGCGCTGAGCGAGCGCTTCACCGTGCTGGCCCCGGACCTGTTGGGCCACGGCGAGTCGGACAAACCAAAAGCCGACTACTCGCTTGGCGCCATGGCTTCGACGCTACGCGATTTGATCGTGGCCTTGGGATACAAACGCGCCACGGTGGTCGGGCAGTCGTATGGGGGCGGGATCGCACTCCAGTTTGCGTATCAGTACCCAGAGCGCTGTGAGCGACTGGTGCTGGTCAATGCGGGCGGGCTGGGCACCGAAGTCAACCCGCTGCTTCGATTGCTGACACTGCCCGGGTCGGAAGCCATCCTGCTCGTGGCCTGCGCATCACCCGTCCGGCGCATCGTCGAAATAATCGGTCGTTTCGTGCTCCGCAAGAAGCTCGAGAACGCGACTGTGATTCCGGAGCTCTGGCGGAGCTACACCTCGCTCGGGACCGTCGAGGGGCGTCGCGCGTTCCTACGCACGCTGCGCGCAGTCATCGACCCGCGCGGTCAATCCGTGAGCGCGCGCGACAAGCTCCACCTGGCCGCCGGGATGCCCACGCTGATCATTTGGGGCGCGGAAGATCCAGTCATTCCCGTCGAGCACGCCCATGCGGCGCATGCGGCGATCCCGGGGAGTTGGCTCGAGATCATCGAAGGCGTGGGGCACTATCCGCACTGCGAGGCTCCGGAGCGGTTCGTGGAGTCGCTCACCGAGTTCATCGAATCGACCCGGCCTGCACGGATCAAGGTGTCACGGAAGCGGATCCTTCGGTCGCCCGCCCCGGTCGGAGCCGAGTTGGATTAGCGTGTCGAATGGGTTTAGCCACTCGATGTCGAGAGACTCGACGTGGCCGATCTCCGTTAGAAGCTGAAGGTCGCGTCGAGCTCCAACGTGTACTCGGTCTCGGGGCTAGGGTTCCATGTCTTCTTGATGCTTTGGCCGTCTTGCTTCACCAGGGCCCAAACCCGCTTCCCCTTACGCTCCTCGTCCGAAAGCTTTTTCGCGTACACCGTGGCGTCCGGGCCAGGGAGGTCCGGCACTTGACCCTCCCGGAACGTGAAGCCGAGCAACCGATCTCGGTGGGGTCTTGGGCGTCGATGAAACGCCGCCAGTCCGTGTGCCTTGGTCGGTGAGCCGTGCGGCCGGTTGTTTTCCCTGCATTTGGCTTGGTCGCACCGGTTCGACGCCTCCTCCTGGACAGGTTTGACCTGGAAGCGGAGGATATGGGCCCTGCGGAACTGGAGGACCTCATGCGTGCAACCATTGTCATCGCGGTAGCGCTGTTGGCCGTCGGCTGTTCGAAGAAGCAGGTCAAACCTCCCGCCACACCGAACATCCAGAGCGAGGAGGTCACTTACAAAGCGGGTGACACGACGCTCGAGGGATACATCGCATGGGACGCCAACATAGAAGGGCCGCGCCCGGGCGTCCTCGTCGTGCACCAATGGTGGGGGCACAGTGACTATGTTCGCAGGCGAGCGCGCATGCTCGCGGAACTCGGCTACACAGCGCTTGCACTCGACATGTACGGCGAGGGCAGGCACGCAGAGCATCCAGACGACGCAATGAAGTTCATGAACGAAACTATGGCGAACATGGACATCGCCAAGGCGCGCTTCATGTCTGCGTACGAGCTTCTCAGGCAGCACGGCTTGACCAATCCGAACGACATCGCGGCCATCGGATACTGCTTCGGTGGCGCGGTCGTCTTGCACATGGCCCGCCTTGGGGTCGACCTCGATGGCGTCGTGAGCTTCCACGGCAACCTGGCCACCCAGGCCCGTGCCAAGAAGGGTGAGGTCAAGACCAAGCTGCTCGTTCTGCATGGCGCGGAAGACCCGCTCGTGCCCCAGGAGCAGGTCACCGCGTTCAAAAAGGAGATGGAAGTCGCCGAAGTCGACTACACCTTCATCGAGTATCCAGGCGCCAAGCACGCGTTCACCGACCAAGCCGCCACCAAAAAGGGCAAGAAGCACAACATGCCGCTCGCCTATGACGAAAAGGCCGACCAGCAAAGCTGGGCCGAGATGACCAAGTTCCTCGAGCAGCTCTTCCCGTCGGACTGATTTGCGGCACCGGTTGGTGGTGGTGGCATTGGTACAAACCCTGTAGGTAAACGCTCGCGAGTTTCAGCGTGAGGTGCCGGAGGGGATGGCGATCATCGAGCTGTTTACGGGCTAGACGATCGCGGACCGCCATGAACAGGCTGCACGGTTTTCGCGGTGTGGGTTCTAAGAGCGTGTCCCCGATCTGACTAGGGCATGCAATCGCTGAACGCCGCGTTGAGGCTGAGTGGGCATGCCAAGGTAGCGATGCATACGACGAAGCCACTGTCGCACATGGTTGTATTGCCAAAACAAACCTCCAATACGCGTGCTGCGTCCGCGGCGCACGCAAGCGCATCGGGACCATCCTCACCCAGGGCCGCCGCTTGATCGCGCACCGCGTCCACCGTGCAGGCCTCGACGTCTGCACCCGGCAGGTCGGCGGTGGTGCAAGTGGAATTGCAATCGCATGCCGCCGCGAGTACGTCGAAAAGCGCGTCGACCGCATCCTCGGCGGTGGTCTCGGCGCACGGGGCGGCCGCTAGGATCACATCTGGGTCCGGATCGGGACACGCATCTTGCGCGAGCTCCCGCGCATCGGCGCATGCCGAGAGAGAAACCTCATCGCAGGCATGACCCCCTCTACGCAATCGATGGCTTCGAGATCGGCCTGTAGGAGGCAGTCGAATCGGTTGCGAAGTGTCTCGTCGCCAGCCGCGAGGTCATCGAAGCACTCAACTTGTCGATCGGAGAACCGCAGGTTTTCGGCAGAGGCAAGGCAGACATTCTCCGGCTCAGGCAGAACGGGATCCGGGCATTGGCAACGCGCTAGCTGGTAGCTCAGGCCGGCTTCGACGACTTCCGCTATCGAGGCGAAGCCAAGTCCGCCCGTTCCGCCGGCCCCGCCCGCGCCGCCGGTTCCCGCGATGCCACCCATCCCCCCGAGTCCCGCGGTCCCCCCCGCACCCTCGGCTCCGCTCGAGCTCCCGCAGCCAAGGACGATGAAGGACAGGGACAAGCACGCGATCGAGAAGCATCGAGCCATGAATCCACCTCTTTCGCCCCACGTGATATCAAAGATCACGCGCTCCTTCAGCTTCCCGACGCGTTGTCTCATCTCAGGCCCCTGGCCGAGGGTCACGCCGGGTTTGCGCGGTGTGCCTCGTAAGCTGCTGGAATCAGCGCGCTTGCGGAGGCGTAGCGTGTCCCCGATCTCCTCTAGCCGTCGGCGATTGTGCGGGCGAGGTCGGCTACGTCTGCCTCGAGGGCGGCCGATGGGACGGCCGGCGGGAAGGTCGTGGCGAGGAGTGGGGACACTTGGAAGATGATGCCGTTGGCGCGCACGACCAATGAGCTTGGACCGACATCATTGGGATAGAACGCTTCGTCCCCAATACCCGGGACGTCGGTCGTGCCACCGCGATTGTCTTCAAACCCCTGGCGAACGCCATCCCAGGACGAGTCCGCTCCGAAGAAAAAGACACTGACCGACTGTGCTTCGCCGCCTGTGATCTCGAACCTGCAGTTTCGCGCGTCGCCCGGGACTCCTTCGCTGGCGGTACCCTCGAAGGTTGCGGTGACCGTCGCGGCGTCGGTGAGCTGACACGCGCGCTCCGCGTCTGTGAGGCCATTGCCCGACCCGCCCGTCGCACCCGTTCCGTCAGAAGCACCCGTTCCGCCGGAAGCATCGTCACCGCATCCAATAGAAAGCGAGGCCATGGCAATCGCACTCGCCGAGACGAGAACTAGGGAACCGCTTTGAATTTTCATGGCGTGATTGTACCACGAAGCCGAGCGCCTGTGGCAGGACTCGGTTGGGTCGCTCTACTGTTCGTACACCTCTCGACGGTGACCAATCTTCACGACGAGCACCACATCGGGGGGCTCGATGCGATAGATCACGCGGTAGTCGCCGACGCGTAGGCGCCGGGCGCCTCGCAGGCTATATCGAAGTGGTTTGCCGAGCTCGAACGGATGCGTGGCGAGCTTGGCCTCGATCGCGCGTCGCACCTGGCGCTTTGCTGACTTGGGAAGCGTGGGGATGTCGTCCTCGACCACGCTTCGCAGGTACTCGACCCGATACGTCAATCCCAGGCCTCGTCGTGAGAGACCCGCCGTTGCTTCTTCCGGAGCCGTGCGTCAGCCACCTTCGAGAAGTGTCGGTCCTCCTGGTATTCGAGCGCCTCATCGATGAGCCGAAGACTCGTCCGCGAGATCGACTCCTCATGCTCTTCTGCAAGCCGCTCAATGGCCGCATAAGTCGCATCGTCGATCGTGATGTTGATTCGCTTCTTGGTCGTAGGCATCTGCATAGTGTAACACTTTTCCATCACTGTGGGCTAGGCTGCCTTTCTCGACGGTCGAAGGATATCGTCCGGCGGTTCAAAGGGCAGGAGCACGTACTGGCCGGGTTTCAGCGTGCGAAGCACCTTCGGCGTGTCGACGCCGTTCCAGCTCATGATGACGGGCTCGCTGCTGCTGATGGTTCCGTCGTTGAAGCCCGTGAGAACGATTGGTTTCATGCACGGGAACGTTTGCAACCACCGTGCCGGGCAGCGACTACGTGGTTTCGCGAACTTGCCGAGCCTTGGCTGGTGGAATCGCCCTGCCCGCCGACGCCCGCCAGGTAAGCGAGTCTGAGTCGGCCGCGCGGCCTGTTGTTTCTCTCGCGTTTTTCGCCTTACCCCGTCGCTTCGAAAGGGTTGACCCAATCGGCATGGGGTTGCGCTCGATAGAGTTTTGAGCGGAGGCTGGTCGCGCGCTAGGCGAGGGCTGTCGCGGGCGGTAAAATCGGGGCTCGATGACCGCGATGGCGACAGGGTTTGGGAACGGCACCAATTGGGCCTTTGAAGGCATGTGGGTCGTTTTGGCCATCCTCACGCATGCGGCGCTCATTGGAGGCATGCCGAAGCCGCCCGACCGGTCGGGCTTGGTGGCGCTAGGCAACTCTGTCGACATGTCGTTCATCGAAGAGGAGCCCGAGCCTGAAGAGGTCGAGGAACCCGAACCGGTGAAGCCTCCTCCTAAGCGCAAGACGTTCAGAGCAGCCAAGAAACCTTCACCTCCGAAGGAGCCGCCGGCCGCTGCGCAAGAGACGCCGGTCGCCTTCGACAATGTAGTGCTCACCGATGAAGGGGACGGTGACTCTTCATGGAGCGCGGAGCAGGCGTCGGGCAAGAGCGTCGAAGGCCCGATCGGAAGCCCGAACGCCGCGGTCACCGGGCAGAGCAAGAAGGGGGTTGCCGGGGGTGTGATCGGAGGCACGGGCAGGGGGGTCGTCATCGACACGGGCGACCTCTCGAGAGAGCTAGTTGCGCCTCCTTTGAATCGAACGCTCGAACGCCTGGAGCCGAAGAAAGCCGGTGCCGAGAGCGTGGAGGGCGAAGCGTTCGTCCGACTCCAGATCAGGGCGGATGGCGTGGTCAGTAACTGGCACGTGATGTTGGAATACCCGACGGGCTACGAGCTCGGACAAGCCTGCATCAAGACGCTCAAGCGCGAGGCCTGGAAAGCCCAGGTCGACAAGGACGGCAAACCGTTCACCACACGCATCATCTACCGTTGTGGCTACGAGATTCGGTACTAGGGGCACTAGCCACCCGCGTCGAAAGGGTTCACCCACTCGATGTCGAGCGCCTCGATGTGGCTCACGTTTCGGGTGGCGAGGATGAGGCCATGGATGTGGGCGGTGGCAGCGAGGAGGCCGTCGACGGTTGGGATTGGGTTCGAGGTGCCCATCTTGCCCCAGGTGCGGGCGATGGGGAGGGTCACCGGCAGGATGCGACTTTCGAATTGGGTGGACAGGCTCGAGAGCCAGCGGCGGAGGCGTGTGGCTGATTTCGGATCGCGTTTGCGGATGCGTTCAATGCCGCGTTCGATTTCGCCGACGACCAGGACGCTGAGGTAGGCATCGTCATCGTCGAGCGCGTCGAACCACTCACGCACGGCGGCTTCGCATCGGTTGCCCTTGCGAAGCTCGGAGACGACGTTGGTATCAAGGAGATAGGCCATCGTCGCGGTCCAGGTCGCGCTCGATCGCGAAGTCGGCGTCTTTGCCGACATCGGGCATGGCCAGGAGCGCCTCTTTGAACGAGCGGCTCGACCGCCGGAGCAGCACCTCACGCAGGATCGCCCGGTGCTCGGCTTCGGCAGAGACGCCCTTCTTTGCCGCACGCAGTTTCAGCGCACGAACGACAGATTCTTCGAGCTCGCGTACGATGAGTTGGGCCATGGTGGATTTGATATCAATGATATCACTAGGCATCTCGTTGTCAATTGGCATGAGGTTGCTCGAATGCAACCGGCGTGCCGGGAGCGCCGCTTGTAGTTCCGAGGGGTTGCAGCGATTGGATTAGCGAAAACGCCCTGCTGCGCTGGCGGCCGCCGGGTATCGGGCTTGATGAGGCCGTGCGGCTCATGATTAGTCACATCTTTTGGGCGATCAGTCTCGTTGGAATCCGATCGTGACGTCGTAACTCAAGGCGCAAGCACGCTGTCTCTTGGATCGTGGCGCTGGAATTTCATCCACATTCACACTGCAAAATGATCGTGGCACGAGTTGTGTAGGATCATGAGCCGTGCGGCCGGTTGTCCTTGTCGTGTTCTGAGGCGCGGCCGGTAGCTATTTCTTAGCTCGCGTCCTGCGTGCCGTTTTTCGTTGTTCGCCTCTGCGCCCCACGGCTTTGAGCTCGAGTTGTAGGCCCAAAGCGGCCACGTATTTCTCGAGCGTCGAGAGACGTACGTCTGAGCCGGACTCCAAGCGGCTCACGATCGCTGGGGAGGTTCGCATGGATGCGGCGACCTGGGTCTGTGATTTGCCGGAGGCGCGGCGGCGTTCGGCCATTTCACGGCCGAAGGCCAGCCGCTTTTCGGCATCGACCACGAGCGCGGCGAAGCCCGGTTCACGTGCATCGCGATCGGACACGTAGTGTTCGAGGTCGTCTGTTGCTTGTGTTCGCCGTCCCACGCTATGCTCCTTCTTATCATATATAGTATATTGTTTGTGATATGACAATCATTGCTTAACTTGAGCTCTTCCTGCCCCGGCGGCGCCAGTCGGAGAGCCGCTGCTCAGCGAGCCGAATGGTGCGTGCAGGTGTTTTCTGCGTCTTCTTCGAAAACGCCTCGAGTGCGAGCAAGACCTGCTGCGCCCGCCCTTCGGGACTGAAGAGAACACGAAAGGCGGCGTTCTGCGCTTCGACTCGCGCTTCCCAGATGTCCCCACGAAGATGGCGGGCCGCGCGGAGCCCCTCGCGTGCGACTTCTTTCATCGCGGCGACCACTTCGGCGGCGTCGGCCGCGTCAAGCTTGTCGAGAAACGCTCTGACAGGCGCAGCACCCGACGCGGTCTCATAGAACCGCCATCGGCGGCGGTGCGGCTTTGCCGAGCGCCCCGTGTGGGACGACGACACTCGTCACCGCAAGAGTGCTTTGACGCTCGATCGCGCCTCGTTGTTGACGTCATCGGCCGCGCCAAGCCCCAGTGCCTGTTCTTCTGCAGGAAAGATCAGACCCATCAACATGTTGATGAGGCCGATGTCTAGGTATGTGGGATCAATCACGTAGTGAACATCGCCAAGCGTGAAGTCGCTGGGCACTTGAACACGACGCCAGACCTCGGGCACAGAGTCGGCCAGCGTCAGTTTGAGTTGGAGGATGGTTTCGGTGTCGGACATCGCGGCTCCGGTCCTGCGCTCGTGGGCGCAGCCTGAAGCCTTATCGGTCGACGGCATCTGCGGTTGCGCCACTGGCTCGCGGATTCGGTGGCCGCACGGCCGGTTGTTTTTGGCGCGTTTTGGCTAGCCCCGGTTCAGGAACTCCGCCATCGGCCGCCACCTCGTAATCTTCTGAGGGGCCCGTGTGTAGACTCTACGGGACCCGCGTGTAGACCTCGATGGACGCATCGGACACCCCAATGGACGAAACCCAATTGGAAACCGTGCTCAAAGAAGCCCAGATGGGCAGCAGTGTCGCCTTCGGGCGAGTCTACGGAGAGTTTTCGGGCCGGGTCTTCGGGCTTTGTCGCAAGATGTTGGGGTCGCACGCCGCGGCCGAAGATGCGACCAGCGAAGTGTTCGAGCGGGCGTATCGCGCTCTCGACCAATACGACCGCGAGCGCCCTTTCGACCGCTGGATTCTCACCATTGCAAGTCGGCATTGCCTCAATCGCCTGCGCAGAGAGCGCATCGAGAAACGGTTGTTTCATGACGAGCCGCTGGAGCTGCCTGCTGCGCCGGCATCGTCCTCGCCTCTCGCCGCGTGCGAGAACCAGGAGCAGCGACGGGCGTTGCTCGTGGCGATCGACGCCCTCCCCGAAAACTATCGACTGCCGCTGATCCTCAAATACTACGGCGA
>PVMK01136374.1_pt1 | contig 21377 bp, 19 predicted proteins | sample 1853481 | NCBI WGS metagenome assembly PVMK01 (sample SAMN08533507, study PRJNA380276) | Marine sediment metagenome, whole genome shotgun sequencing project.
ACCCTTGCCGCCATAGCTCTTTGAGCGTTTATCTCTAAGTTCGAGAGCTTCGCGCTTTCCGGTTGAAGCGCCCGAAGGAACTGCCGCCCGCCCAACAGCTCCGCAAGCAACATAAACATCGACCTCAACGGTCGGGTTTCCCCTGGAATCAAGAATTTGCCTGGCTTTCACATCAACTATTTCAGTCATGTCGACCTCCCCTGGATTGTTGTAACTAGAAAGTATCTCATAAATTGTAACGAAATCTAGAATCTTGACAAATGTGTAAGAAATGTTACTCTGCTTCTATCTTTATGTCAAGTAATGACCGAGGCTGGTTACGCTGCTTTTTTCTTATTTGTTATAGCTTGGTAAGGTCAGGCACGTAATAAATTTTTTGGTGTGTTTTAAGAAGAAATCCCAAAACACAAGCACCAAATTGCGTAACCGTTCCGGGTTCAAAGGTTCAAGGTTCAGGGTTACGTCAAATCTGATTTGCGGCAAAGCAACCTTGATAAACTCGTAAAAAGTCCTAAGCCTCGTCACTCCGGCGAAAGCCGAAGCCCAGAACCGTCTGAAATTACTGGATCCCGGCTTGGCCGTCATCCCGGACTCCGATCCGGGACGGAATGAACCAAAAGAACTGACGATTACTTTTTACGAAGCCGTCAATCTTAAACGGGGAAACCACCCGAGATTTATCCACTTCAGTGGGTAGACAATCCTTTGAACGCTGAACCCTGAACCCTGAACCTCTGAACCGTAAACGTTTATTTGATTTGTGATTTGTATTTTCCGGTTAATCCGGGTCAGGATGCTTATGCCGGACAAACAAAAAGACTTCTATACCCAGGCCCATCTGGTGGTGGCGGCTATCCGTGTTTATGAACATGTAAATTCACGGCCCCCGACGATAGACGAATTGTGCCCAACGATCAAATTCTCTATTGAAAAGGTGAATTTTATCTGTCGCAAACTAGAGGAGTTAGAGGTAATCGAGGCCGTGGAAGGCTCCTATGGCGCCCGGTTGTTTGTGTGCGACCACCTGAAGATCGAAGATATTCCCCGCGGGGAAACCGGGAACAAATTTGAAGACGAACTCAAAAAGTTTCAGGACAACCGCAAAGCGTTCTCCCAAAAAATGGAGTCCTTTCAGGCGCAACAGCAGCAAAAGAAAAAAGATCTTTTTGCTGAAATGGAAAAAAAACTCAAAGAAGAACTGGAAAAAGATAGGTAGGTTCAAAGCTTGAACCTCCAAAAATAGCCCGCATAACTCACCTGCTACCCTCCACTTCACTGTTATCTCAATCGAGTTAAAAATCCAATTGAGAGGCCCAGGTATTAGAACTTAGTTCGCTTCGCTCACAACCTGTCGAGAGCCTCGAGGTCGTGCGATTGGAATAATGGCGGCATAAAACCACTGACGTTAAAAGATTCATGAATACAATATATTATTGAAATTCCGAGACGTTATAATACATTTTTTACTTGACATAAAATCTTCTTTATCATTTACTTATACATGATACCTGAATTATTACCAGCAAACCTCGCTTCGGATAGATCACCCATATACACTCTTAATCACTGTCGGTAACAATGCGTGCAAAATTCAGGTAATAGCTTCATTTTTGGAATATTCACAGCCTTAAAAAAAGACGATTAAAGGTTAAACGATGGACTCAGGTTGGACTGGGCGGTCGGATGCATATTATCGCAAGGTAATCCGCAAAGATAATGATCAGGTCTCATTGGATGCAGACATGATCCGTCTGCTGATTGCCATTGATGAGAACAAGAGCCTGTCATCAGATCGCCGAAGAAGTGGATATGGGAAACGCCACCTTTAATAAGGCCCTGTCCAAACTTCTTGATCAGGGCCTTATCGGGCAGGTAAAGAAGGACATTCCGGTCCTGGACCAATCTTTCATTGAAACCCTGAGAATCAATCTATCTAGAGCTATCGGACCCATGGCCGAAATCCTTATCGAAGACATGGCGGCAGAAATGGAGCTAACCCCTTCAGAAATTCCCATCAATCAAGCCGCGGAATTGATAGCCAATCTTTCCCTGGAAGTCCCGGATGAGGAAAATAGAATGCAGTTTAAAAAATCTATGCTTGCTATTCTGAATAAAATAAGAGGCTAATTACTCCGCCCTGAAAAATAACGGTAGCAGGTGTGGATAAAACATATTAGTCTTTAAAATCTGTTTTCAAAGAACAATTTAAAACCCTAAATATGCTATTTTTCAGGGCGGATTAATTGAGGAACCCAAAACATGATGGAAATATCCTGTGACGCATGCGGAAAAAAATATCGGGTTGATGAAACCAAAATGAAAGGGGAGATGGCCCGAGTCAAATGTAAGGCCTGCAACAACCTCATGGTGGTAACCAGGCCCCATCCGCAAGTAATCACCGAACCGCCGCCGGCACCTGAATTGGATGAGCCCTCTATTTCCACCGATATCCCTGAACCGGCCGTCACGCGGCCACAGCCTGTGCCGCGAAGCGCCGTCGAACGTACTGCCGCTCCTTCCGAGGAGAAACCGGCCGCTACCGAACCGGTCAAACAGGTTACATCGGGCTTTTTAAGCGGTCAGAAAATCCGTTTTGGGTTGTTTGGAAAAATCATCGTGGTTATGCTGATCGTCAGTCTCCTCCCATTTGCCATATTCTGGGGTATCACTCTCAGGGAAACCGGCCAGCGGGTCCGGGTAGAAACGGAAAAATTATTGGCCCAAACCGCCAAAGGCCTCGGAGAGCAGGTTGACGCCTGGATAGACAGCAATGTGTCGGTATTACGCATGGCCGCCAACCTTCCCGATATTACCTCCATGAATCGCGCGCAACAGGAATCGATATTAGAGGCCATACAGCAGGAACACCCCTGGATGTATCTGGTATTCACCGTAGGGCCTGACGGCATAAATGTGGCCCGCAATGATGGCAAACCTTTAAAGGACTACTCAGATCGCCAATATTACAAAGATGTCATAGGTGGCAAAAAGCTCAGCTGGCAGACACTAATCGGCAAAACCTCAAAAAAACCGGCCCTGGTGCTGGCAGTTCCGATAAAAAGCGGGGACCGCCAGGTGGGGGTTATCGCAGCAGCCATGACCATCGATGTTATTTCCCGCAATATTGCGTCCTGGCGCCAGGGCGACACCGGGTTTGCCTTTCTGGTAGATGAAAAGGGATTTGTCGTCTCTCACCCCAATAAACAATATGTGGTCAAGCGTAAAAACCTTAACAGTCACCCGCTCATTGCCGGCTTCCGCAAAAAAGGCTGGCAGACAATTACCTCTAATTTTAACACCAACGACGGGTGCAGCCGCCTTCGGTCATGTGAGAAGCAATATCTATGGCTGGGCCCTTGTTTTGCAGCAGGAGGAAAGTGAGGTTTTTGCCGCCTATAAACGGACCCAGGAGTTTGCATTGATCCTGCTGGCCGGTACGATCGTACTGGTGTTGATTATTTCCTGGTTTTCCGCCCGGGCAATTGTTACGCCGATCATGAAGCTCACGGATGCCACCGAGCGTATGAGCCTCGGAGAATTGAATGTCAAAATCGATGTTAAGTCAAGGGATGAAATAGGGTTGCTGGCCCAGGCCATCGGCCGCATGCAGACCAGTTTGAGGCTGGCCATGAATCGCTTACGCAGAAAGCGTTGAGGAGTTTGTTGGGTTTGTTGAGTTTGTTGGGTTTGTTGAGTTTGTTGGGTTTATTAGTTTATTGAGTTGATTAAGTTGGAGGCGGGGAGGTTTGAAAGGCTTGCGCTATATCCTCTTTTACTTAATCAACTATTTAACTAATCAACCAACCAACCTTCCAAGCCCTTAGCCTTGTGCCCTGTGCCGTGCGCCTTTTCTTATTTTCCGCATTCCGACTTCCGAATTCCTTTCACCCTACCCCCTTGTACCGGTAATAGTGACTTCTATAACCCGTTTGCGCGGATGGTTATCATGGTTGATTGCCACTACCTGCTGCCATGTTCCGGTTTTCAAATTTCCGTTCCTCACTGCCAGGGCAATCGACGGACCCAGCAATGCGGCCTGAACATGGCTGTGTCCGTTACCGTCATGCCAGGCTTCATTATGCTCGTATTCTATTCCGGGCGGCGCCAGTGAGGTTATGGCCCGTTTCAGATCCTCGATCACCCCGGGTTCATATTCGATGGTCGTGAGCGATCCGGTGGAGCCCACCATGGTCGCACAAAGTTGCCCATTTTCAATCCTGGATTCGCCGATCAAATTTTCAAGCGCCCCGGTGATGTCGCCAATGTCCGGCCCGGTCCTCAAACTCACTTCTATCGATTGGCAATACATTGCTATTGAACTCATTTTTATACTCCCTGAAAGATACCTAAGATTTTGGAATGGATTCTGATTTTTATTATTTTTTACCACGGATTATTCACGGAGTGACACAGAATTATTAAACCGTCTTCGGCGGGTAACCAAAAAACAGTTTCAGCTATTTTTCTTTTTCCGTGTTTATCCGTGTTCTTCCGTGGTGAATTTTTCAATTTTTTACCACGGATTTTTCACAGAATCACACAGGAATTTTAAACCGCCTGCGGCGGAAAAAAATAAATAACCTATGGACACAGATTTTCACGGATAAACACAGATTAGTTAAGGCCGCCTGGTGACGGTACTGAATCCTGGAATACTAAGGTGCCTGATTGCAATAAGCTTTTCTCGCCGCAGGCGAAATAAATTTTCTTTTTAATCCGTGTTTATCCGTGTTAATCTGTGTCCTAAAAAGTATAAAATAGAATCCATCCCTTGTTCTTTTCAGTGTGACTCCGTGTCCTTCCGTGGTAAAAAAAGCTCCGCCTATTTAAGCGAAATATCCCAATTCCACAGCCCCTGCCGTTTCTTGAGCTTCACCGTCTGCGGTATGGGTTCAATCAAATCGACAAACAATTGATACCCGGCTCTTTCCAGCAATTTCCTGTGACGCTTCAAGTCTATTTTCCAGTTGGGGTAAACCCAGTAGTCGCTGTCGTATTTTGCCACCCAGGCCTGCTCCCCACGGGGGCTTGAAAAGGCTTTATAGGGCTTGACATCTTCAGCAAGGGATCTGGCAACACACAGGGGCCAGCTTCCGGCAATAACCACCCCCAGAGGAATCGGGCTCTGCGGCGGCAGCTGCAAATAATCTTCCCGGCCAAGCTCCGGGCTGACAATGGCTCCGGCCAGGCCCATGGATTCGACGGCAGCGATGGCCAGGGGATTTGCCAGATTGCAAAAAGGTCCGGCCCAGAGATGAAAGCCTTTTTGTTTTTTAAAAAATGCAATTTGCCAGGGAGCATTCAACACAAAATGGCGCCCGCCTTTTTTAATCGCCATTTCTACCTGGGAGCTGATTTCAACTTCATTTTCCGGCCATACCACCGGTGGGAGCCACCACCAGACCGGCGATTTCATTTTAACCGCTATTTTCTTGACCGACTGCCCTGATAACCAGAGTCCGACGCCATGCCGGGGGATTGATCCGGTTGCCTGGCGATATACCGGCAGATCCAGCACCCTGGCTTTTTTTGATATGCCGGCCGGCAACCGGGGTTTGAACGATGATGCGGGATTGCGAGACTCAGGTATCTGTCCCAGGGTCTTTTCAAGGTCCGAAATCATGTCCACCAGCGCTTTTTCACGCCGGTCGGTCAAGAATACCGGTGCCCCTTTCATCGGAGCTTTTTTTGAGGAAAAGCTGACATCAAGCCGTCCGCCTTGGGGAACGGAGCGGCCGATGCGCTTGATGCTGTGACCGGCTTCATCCTCATAGCCCAGCCGTAATACGTCCCCTGCCAACAGCTCTTCCCGGGCGATAAAATACGGTTTTTGCCCGGACCCTTTAATTCTTCCCACCAGCAGGCCGGAGCCGGTTTGATAGGAAAGATTGACCGGATTTTGCGGCCGTTGCGGCAAAAAGAAATAATGGGTTCCGGGCCGGCCCAGCGCCCGAGACAACATCTGCAGGGCAGCTTTTTTAGTCTGGGCATCCTGGCCGTGATCTCTGAGCATGCGATAGGCACATGCCGTGTAGTACACATAATGGGGACCTTTTTTGCGGCCCTCTATTTTCCAGGTGCACACCTGTGGTATGGACAAAAGCACCTTGGTCAGCACATCGACACTCAAATCCTGGCACGAAAAATATCTGTTTTTCTGATTGCTCTGGCTGTACTGCCTCCGGCAGGGCTGAACGCACCGCCCCCGGAGCCCGCTCTTTCCTCCCATATAGCTGCTCCAGTAACATCTACCGGAAACCGCGTAGCACAAAGCCCCGTGAACAAAAACCTCAAGCCCCAACCCGGGTGGACACGCCGCGGCCAGCTGTTTGATTTCATCGATGTTAAGCTCCCGGGGCAGAACCACCCGATCCACTTCCAGCTTTTGCCGGATGACCTGCAGGGCGGCGGGAAACCCGGCATTGGCCAGGGTTGACAGATGTATCTCCCCCGAAAACCCGGTCTGCTTGACCAGCTGTACCATGGCCAGATCCTGGACGATGACGGCATCGGGTTTTACAAGACGCTGCAGCTGATCGAGCATCTGCCCGGCCCGCATCAGATCATCGGATTTCAGCAGAGCGTTAATGGTCACAAAAACTTTAACCCCCTGCTCATGGGCCAGATGGACCAGGGCCGCAAACTCCTCCATCTCAAAATTTTTGGCCTGCATGCGGGCGGAAAACAGCTTCAAACCGCAGTAGACGGCATCGGCCTGAGCGGCCACGGCCGCTAAAAAAGAAGCCCGGTTACCGGCCGGTGCCAGGATCTCCGGCGGCGATATTTTAATTTTTTGTTCGTTCATCTTTTTGTTCGTTCATCCATCAGTAAGAGGATTGGTTTCATAACGCTACCCCTTATGGTAATCAGTAATTTCAACGTATGGCAAGTAGAATTTTCAGGGTCAATTAATCTCCCTCCCAAAACGTGGCCTTATTGGATTTGGGATTGTTTCGATCTCGGATTTTAGATTTCGAATTGAACGGCAAAGTAAAGAAACAGAATGCATCGTCAATGGTTAATTACTCCGCCCTGAAAAATAGCACATTTAGGGTTGCAAATTGTTATTTGAAAACTGAAGTAAGTTGTTAGATCAAAGCTCCGGCGGATTAATTATTTTATGCTGCGCATTTTTTTATGCTTTTTTTGACTTTTTAATTTCATCCCAGATGCTGATGATTAATTAATCCGCCCGGATCAACTTCTAAATATTTTCTTCAATTTTCAAAGAACAAATTTATACTACCCAACCCTGTTATGGCTATTTTTCAGGGCGGAGTAATTAGGTTTAATGTTTCTGTGTAACTCTGTGATAAATCCGTGGTTAAAGAACTAAAAATCAGGATATAATCCTTTTAAAAATCCGAAATCCGAAATTCCAAATCCGAAATCGAATTTTTCCCTATTGCAAGATTGTAATTAACGTAGTATGTTTAAATTATTAGCTATAATGGCAATTGCATCGTAAATTCCTATTTTCAGGAACCTATAAATAGATTAGACACTCAAACTTAATAATTCATACTGAATTATTTAAAATTCCCCTTGTACTGATAGATGGTAGTAAAAACTATGAACCACGAAAAAAACACGGTGCCTCACGGCGGTTCGCTGGTTAATCTGGTGATAGATGACGACCGTGCCGCCATCCTCAAAGACATTGTTTTAAATTTAGCGGATATTACTCTCAATGACCGCCAATTGTGTGATCTTGAATTGCTGGCAAACGGGGCGTTTTCACCGCTGACAGGGTTTATGACCCGGTCCGACTATGAATCCGTGCTCGATCGCATGCGGCTGCAAAACGATGTATTGTGGCCGATTCCCATCTGCCTTGACGTCAACGAACTTCAGGCTCACAACCTGGAAGCCGGCCAGTCCGTTGCTCTCAGAGATCCGGAAGGTTTTCTGCTGGCGGTCATGCACATTGAGGATATCTGGAAGATAGATCCTGATAAAGAAACCGCTCAGGTTTACGGGACCCGGGATCAAACCCATCCCGGGGCCCATTATTTGTTATCCAGGACAAGCCACTATTACCTTGGCGGCAAGCTGGAAGTATTAAGTCTGCCGCTGCATTTTGATTTTAAAACCCTTCGTATGACACCGGCCGAGATCCGGGCGGTCTTCAAAAAACTCGGCTGGAAGCGCATGGCCGGATTTTTAACCCGCAATCCCCTCCATCGCCCCCAGTTTGAAATGACCATAAATGCCATGCGACAGGCCCGGGCCAACCTGCTGCTGCTTCCCATCGCGGGCATGACCCAACCCGGTGATTTCGATCATTACACCCGGGTGCGCTGCTACCGCCATGTCGTCCGGCATTATCCGCCGGATACCCATATCTTGAGTCTGCTGCCGCTGGCCATGCGCATGTCCGGTCCCCGGGAGGCTCTGCTGCACGCCATTGTTTCAAAAAATTACGGCTGCACCCATTTTATTGCCGGTCGCGATCACGCCAGCCCCGCACCGGACTGCAACGGACAACCTTATTATGAAAGTAACGAAGCCATTAAATTAGTCGAATCTTTCAGTCAGGAAATCGGGCTGACCGTTGTTCCTTTTGCGGAAATGGTCTATCTGCCCTTTGAAGATGAATACCGCAGTGTCGATCAGGTAGCGGAAGGCTCCCAGTTTATATCTCTTTCCGGCTCCGATATCCGCGAACGAATTCGCGGCGGGCGTCGCATACCGGAATGGGCAACTTTTCCGGAAGTTGTGGCCGAAATGCAAAAAGCCTATCCTCCGCCACGCAATCAGGGATTTGCGGTGTTTTTCACCGGGCTTTCCGGTTCCGGTAAATCCACCATCGCCAAAATTCTTTACGCCCGCTTTCTGGAAATCGGCGAGCGCCCGATAACCCTGCTGGACGGAGACATTGTACGTCAAAATTTATCCAACGAGTTGAGTTTTTCAAAAGAACACCGGGATATCAACGTTCGGCGCATCGCTTTTGTGGCCAGTGAAATCACCAAAAACCGCGGGATCGCCATTTGCGCCCCCATCGCGCCCTATGCCGCCACCCGCCGGGAAATCAGGCAAATCATCGAACACTACGGTGGTTTTACCGAGGTTCACGTGTCCACCCCCATCGAAGTTTGTGAGAAACGGGACCGCAAAGGCATGTATGCCAAGGCCCGGGCGGGACTCATTAAAGGTTTCACCGGAGTGGATGACCCTTACGAAATCCCGGAATCGCCCGAAGTCCGGATAGACACCACCGACATTGCTCCGGATGAAGCCGCCCAGGAGATCATGCTGCATCTGCAGCAGAAAGGCTACATTTGATTTCGGATTTCGGAATGTGGATTTCGGATTGATAGAAGGAAGAAAAACCTTGTCAACAATTGCAATAGCTATGATCGATAAAACCGTGCGGCTCCTCATCATTGGCGAGTACGAAGAGGAAACCAGAAACCTGGCGGACTCCCTGGCTGCCGATTATCAAATCAGCGCAGCACCCACTGTGGCTGATGCCGCCGTGCGCCTGCAAAAAGAAGCATTCAGCGTAATCATTCTCGACCTTTCAGATGATGAATCTCATCTGGTCGGCAACCTTGAAGCCCTACAGCAGCTGTCACCAAGCTCCCCGGTTATTGTCATTGGCCCCCCGCACGACTCGCAGTTAATAGTCGGCGCCGTCAAGGCCGGAGCCTTTGATTTTGTCACCAAACCCTATCCGTCCGAAAAAATAAAATGGTCGGTTCACCAGGCGCTGGAGAACCGCAGCCTGAAAAACGAAATCGATTATCTGCGCCGGGAGCAGGATGTCGTTTATGATTATGAAAAAATCATATCCGTCAGCCCGGCCATGCAGGAGGTCATGGAGACTATAAAGCGGATGGCAGGGCACCGATTCCACGGTTCTGGTAACGGGTGAAACCGGCACCGGGAAAAGTTTTTTATCCGGGCAACATTCACTTCAACAGTCCCCGACGCAACAAACCGTTCATCAAAGTAAACTGCGCCAACATCCCCGAAACCCTGTTGGAAAGTGAGCTTTTCGGCCACGAGAAAGGATCCTTTACCGGTGCCGATAAAACCCGTATCGGGCGTTTTGAGCAGGCCGGCGGCGGCACCATCTTTTCTGGATGAATTCTGCGAGCTGGGCTTTGACCTGCAGGCCAAGCTCCTGCGGGCCATCGAAGAAAAAGCCTTCGAGCGCCTGGGGGGCAATAAAACCATCCACACCGACACCCGCATCATTGCCGCCACCAATCGGGACATCGAAGCCCTTGTGAGGGAGGGGGGCTTCCGTGAAGATCTTTACTATCGTATCAATGTGCTCAGAATCCATCTGCCCCCACTGCGCGAGCGTATAGCCTGCATAGAACCGCTGGCCTATTATCTGCTGGAAAAATTGGGCCGCTCCGTTAAAAAGAAGATTAACGCCATCGACCCCGAAGTCATCGACATGTTTCGCCAGTATCCCTGGCCGGGCAATATTCGCCAGCTCTCCAACACCATCGAAAGGGCCATTTTACTGGAAGATCAAACGCTGATCCGCAAAAGCAGTGTTTCTTTACCGGAAATCGGGACGCTGGCACCCCCCAAAAATACAGCCCACAGGCCTCAAGCTGTCGGAAAATGAGGAAAAGGAGTTGATCGCCCGAGCGCTGGACGAAAACCTCTGGATCCAAAAAGACGCCGCCCTCCAACTGGGCATTTCACCCCGCGCCCTGAACTACCGCATTAAAAAACTCGGTATCACCCACGCCCGCTGGCGGAAGAATAAGTAGCAATAAGTAACAAGTTGATTGAGTTGATTGGTTTATTAAGTTTATTGAGTTTGTTGGGTTTGTTGGGTTTGTTGGGTTAGTGTTTCTAACCCATAATGATGATTAAGCATGAATCACTTCGCCGAAGGCGATTGGGTTTCCAGGCTTTCTTCCGGAAAGCCTTGAAAAGAATATCCTGACAATCCTGTTAATCCTGTCTAATAAAAGTCCTTTAAAATAGAATCCATTCCTATACAGTTTCCGTGTCTTTCCGTGGTGAAAATTCTTTTCTATCAGATATTCACTTCCCAAAACGTAATCCTTTGTACACGAAAAGACACTCCCCCGTATAAAAAATCATAACATATTTTCTGCCGCAGGCATGATTTCCGGGCTAAGGTAGCCCTTTCTTTTTAAATCCCTTCACGCACAGTAATTGCAGAATTTTACAACCTGTTTAAATCACTAAAGATATATCCGCTTAAGCAGATATCCCCAATTAATCTAATAAACCCCATTCATAAAAAAACTGGCACCGGTATTGCTCTTGATTTAAACCGTTTAAACGGCCCTGGAGGAAATAAGGAGACACACCTCCCAATTCAGCCAAATACTTATAAGGAGGGGTATAGTTTTGGTGTTTTGCAGGTTTTACACACGAAATTTTTCTAAATCCTTGTATGCCGGTTTTCTATCAGGTCTGCATACTCTTTTCCTATTATTCAATCCTCTTCAGGCAGAGCCAATTAAGTTGAGAAATAAAGTTCCTCAACGTCTACATGGAGCTATGCGGTTATCCGGATTAAAAAGACTGACCGTATTTTTTCTTTTTTTTCTGATTTCTGTTTTCTGTATTCTGTATTCCGGCGCAGCCCATGCGGCGAGTGTAACCCTGGCCTGGGATCAGAACCAGGAAACGGATGTTGCCGGCTACCGTGTTTATTACGGTACAACCAGCGGAGCTTACACAACCATGATTAGTATCGGCAACAATACCTCCTGCACGATTACCAATCTTGAGCCCGGCAGGACCTATTATTTCACTGCAACCGCTTATGATACCAACGGCAACGAAAGTGCTTTTTCCCAGGAGATTCCATACACCGTACCCTTTGTGGATACGGATGGAGACGGCCTGCCGGATGACTGGGAAAGCCTATATGGCCTTGACCCCTTTGTTAACGATGCCCTCGAAGATCCTGACGGTGATGGTGTCACCAATATTGAGGAATTCCGTGCCGGAACCGAACCAACCATTTACAGGGACAATTCTATCCCGCCGGCACCCATTCTCTATTTGCCGTTTAATGATGATCTGGTAGACATCTCCCCTCAGCTTGTAACCGACGAATTTTATGATCCGGATGTCGGCGATTTCCATGCTGAATCACAGTGGCAAATTGTTTGTGAAGAAGATGAGACTATTGTATACCAAAAAACCAGCAATACCGCCCTCACTTCGATAACAATCCCAAAGCTGGTGCTGGACCAAGACACATCCTATGTGTGGAAAGTCAGGTTCATCGACAACCACGGCGCCGCCTCTGAATGGTCCCAAGCCGGTTTGTTCTTAACCGAGGTCGACCGGCAGGATGGTGACGGCAACGGAATTCCGGATCATCAGGAGGTGGATTCCACCACTGACCTGGATGAAGACGGCACGCCGGATATTGACCAGGATGACATCAAATGTGTAAATGTCCAAGACGGTACCGCCCAGATCGGGGTCAGCATAAGAGACTCAGTCACGGTTCAATCAATAGCGGCGCTTGAATCGGAAAATCCGGAAGACCTTGGTGAAGATTCAGATACCGAGGGGAAACCCGATACAATGCTTTACGGATTGTTAAACTTTAAGCTGATCGTGGATCAGCCCGGCGATGAAGCGGTTGTTAGAATCTACCTTTCCGAACCCGCACCATTTGGGGCTGTCTGGTATAAATATGATCCGGTCAATAAAACCTGGCAGGATTATTCGGAATACACCGAATTCAGCGATGATCGAAAATCGGTTTATTTAACGATTGTAGACGGCGGTTTCGGTGATGCCGACGGCATCGAAAACGGTGTCATTATCGATCCCTTGGCCTTAGGCGTCCCTTCCACAACCGCCCCTGCGGTAAGTGACGGGGGCTCCGGCTCTGCCTCCGCCTGTTTTATCACCACTGCGAATCACAACCTCTCGACAAAAGAGCCAATTGATATCTGGAAAAAAATACGGGGTATCGAGCCGGCCATGATGTTCCTGGTACCGTTACTGTTTCTTTTCGTGAAACTTAAATCCAAAGAGTGGGATGGATTCTTATTTTAATTTGTTCTTTTAGACCCCGGTGAAATAGGCTTCGCATTTCACTGGGCAGGCAGGATCTACAGGATCACAAGGATTCTTTTGATTTATCCTAACTTTCCTGAAGAAAGTTAGGATACTCAATCAACTTAATCAACCAATAAACTTAATCAACTCAATCAACCCAATAAACTCAATCAACTCAATAAACCCAATAAACTCAATAAACTCAACCCTGAACCTCTGAACCAGGATCTATGAAAATTATGTAACAGTGTGGACTATTTTACACAGTTTTAGGGTAAAAAAATACCCAGTTTTACTTTAAGATTCATTTGCTTAATAAATATATAGCTGATATTATTGTATAATTATAATTTTATGTCTAAACGGTATATCTTTTGCAACTGTCCAAATAAAAGAACAATTTTACTGTACAAACCCAAAAACATATGTTATAAATATTTTTACCCGACTTAGAAATCGGGTTGTAAAGCGTCCGGCAACTAAAAAAGCGCCGGCACGCTAACAAAGGGATTAAGGGAATCTAAAACCCCTATCCATAGCAACATATAACCTCCCAAAAAGAAATCCGAAGGAGACTTTGCCCTCTTTCGGATTTCGACGTTCTGAATAAAGTAGGTTTTATTTCTCACCACGGATTTTTCACGGAATTACACGGATTGGAATGGATTCTATTTTTATTTACTTTTTAAAATCGAATCCATTCCATTATATTTTCTGTGAAATTCCGCCTGCTCCGTTAAACTTGGAACCTTTTCAACCAGGGTGTTTCGCCGTGGGAAATTTTCTTTCTTCCGAAAAATAGCTTCCCCACGCAAACAAACAATATCACAATAAACAGGATCGCCAGTTCTCGGCCACGGATTTCCGACCAGATATTCAATCTGCCCTCTGGCTGTTGAACGGCAGTGGATATAAAACACCCGGTTGGGGACGGGATTTTCTCCAGTAAATTCTCGATCTCGGAGTCGGACGACCCGGAGCCGCCGTAATCCACAGGGGTTTCCGTACCGACTGTCAGCGGGTCGACAATGATACCATTTTCGATGCCGTCCGCATCGCCGAAACCGCCGTCTTTAAGGATCAGATAAACGACTTTACGATCGAGGCTGAATTCAGCATAATCGGAATAGTCCCGCCACGTGGCATTAATCGGATCATATTTATATAATATACTTTCCTCAGTAGCCGCCCGGGATAAATAGATGGTCACCACCGTCTCATCCCCCGGAGCGTTGACCAGTATTTTGAAATTAATCAATCCTAACTGGGCGTAGTTGGGCTTGCCTTCCGCTTGGATGATCGTTATCGCTTCACCCGCATCTTCAATTTCCATGGAAACGATTGACACCGCATTTTCAGAATCTTTAATGCTGACCCCGATCTGGACATCTTCAGCAAGGCTGTTAACGGACTTGATATCGGTCTGTTCGCTGTCCATGACGCCGTCATTATCAAGATCCAGGTCGGCTGCAACCTCCTGGTCATCTGGAATACCGTTGCCGTTCAGGTCATTATCAGCAAAATCTGTGGTAAAATAACCGGAATCCGACCAATCCGACTCGGCATCATGGTTGTTTATAAAACGTACTTTCCAGGTATAGTCGGTGTCTTCCTCCAGTATCAGTTTCGGCACCCTTAACGAGGTCAACGAAAAAGGACTGGTGACATCGAGTACACAAAAATTATCATCAGCCCTGAATATCTGCCATTGAGACCCGGCATGGACATCGTCGATGTCCGGATCATAAAATTCGTCTGTCGTCAACTCCGGTGTCAAAAAGACCATCGCATTGTCCAGCGGTGTCAGAATGACCGGGGCATCCGGTGCCGAATGATCTTCATAGAAATTGGGACCGGTTCCAGCCTCGAACTCATCAAAATTGCTGACCCCGTCACCGTCCGGATCGCCTGCCGCATCGTTTACCAGCGGGTCCAGATTATTTACTATTTCCCAGGCATCCGGCATGCCGTCGCCATCGTCGTCGTCATCAGCGTTGTTTCCTACACCATCACCGTCCGTGTCGATGGTCTCATCCGGATCAAGCGGAAAGGCATCCTGATCATCCGGCACACCGTCACCGTCGCTGTCGACCGGATTTGGATCGACATAAACAAAACTGGCTGCAATTGTGTGATCCTGGATGACGTTATTAAAGGTATAAGAGGTGGCCGTTCCGATCAAGGTGCCATCCACCCGGACCCCCAGGATCTGATAGTTTTGATCCGCAGTAATGCTAAATGATTGGGAGGCACCGTCGTTGACCACCAGGGATCCCGAAGGCGTGATGCTGCCGTGTGCCTCGGCTGATGCAGCAATTGTGTGCTGGATTCCAACTGTGTGAATCAGCTCCAGCGAATAAGCACTTTCATTGCCGGCATCATCATATGCAGTGACCGCAAAATAATAAGTGACACCTTCCTGAAGGTCGGCAACGGTGTACTGAGTAACATTGCCGACATCATGGCTGTTTGTATAGTTGCCGCTGGAGGTATCCCAGTAAAGGATGTAACCGTCGGGCACCGGGTTGTTGGCATCCCAGGCCACGGTGACCGGTGTTAGAGCATGGGCCGTCACCGGAAACAGTATCAATACAGAGGTAAGAGCGGCAAATGAAAAAAATCCTTTGAATAACAGATTTATTATTCGGGACAGGTGTATCTTTGGGGGGTTCATCTGGGCACCTTTCAATTTTCTTTAATTTCCGCGCAATGCGCAGCATCTTTGAAAGGTGCTACGTTTGCCCGGCAACCCTGCTGCCCTATCCACCATTTTCATCGACTCCGGTGAACTTAGACCAGTGGCTTTGCGTCCCACCCTTTCAGGTGGTTTGCCTTTTTCGAGCTAACTGGTTTTCATATAAACTTTTTGAATTAATCTCTTTCTTCGACAGTTGGACAAAGATTTTCACATTGTTTCAGAAGGTGGGTTTTTCTTTTGCATAAAAATTAATACTTCCGTGTAATCCGTGTTCATCCGTGTCCCCTTCTAAAATTAAGATTCTATAATTGTTACCTTGATTAGTTAGCAAATATGATGCCAGTGCCGGTTATTTACAAAATCAACCTAATATACCTGAATTACAGTAAATATAAATTGATACAGCTTTACGTTAATTTTTGATGTATCTTTTTTTAAATTAGGGATGAAATTTGAATTACACTAGCGTAAGCCGGGTTTGCCCATGGTTTATAGCTCTAAGCATTGCAGCAGAACGGGCAGAAAAAAGGAATGGATTCTATCTATAAAAAATAAATTTGGACAGGATTTACAGGATTGTCAGGATAATTTTAATTTTTAGCCATTTTCCAGAAGAAAATAACTAAATTTAATCCGCCTAATGGCGGAAAAAAGATAGAACCATTAAGATTGACCATCTTTTTAGAATAGAGTAATATATTAAGGAAATCTTATAGTAAGGATATAAGGAGATATTACATGCTATCAAAAATAACGTCCAAAAACCAGATCACTATCCCCAAAAAGATAATCGACCAGATCCCGGAGACTCAGTATTTCGACGTGGAATTCAAAGAGGGGATTATATTGCTCAAACCGCTGAAGATCTATGGAACCGATCTGTCGCAAATTAGATCAAAAATTAAAGACTTGGGGCTCAAAGAAAATTCAGTTTCTGAGGCGATTAAATGGGCCAGGAAAAAATGATCAACATCTACTCGCCTTAAAATCCTACCACGGCATCACCATCCTAACTCCCACCCAATTTTTAGTTTCCCGCCGCAGGCGGTTGAATATTTCCGTGTAACTCCGTGAAAAATCCGAAATCTTTACCCCGTTAAATATCTCGTTAGAGATCAGCGAAGCGAATTTAACCGGGGCGCATTCCGAAATCCCAAATCGAGAGACCCTCTACCTTTTTGTCCGGCCCTGCGCCCTACGCCTTGTTCCCTGCGCCTTACGCCTTGAGCCGTGCGCCCTTTGCCTTATACCCTCTACCTTCCACCCTATACCGTTTTTTTATTTGCCTTACACCCTATACCTCTTTCCTTATTACCGCCGGCAAAAGCCCTACCATGCCCAATACCCACAAAAGGGCCGGAAGGCCGAACGCCGGTTTGACTTCATAAGCGGCGGTCTCTATGAAGCAGCTGATAAACACGACCGCGCCGCTTCCGCCGGTGTGAACATTATCCTGGGTAGTTTCGGATGACGTCACAGCGACTCCACCCTGGGCGGCTGAAAAATGATACACCTGGATTTCGACGAGCGGCGGACTGTTTTCAACGTGGTTCACCCGGGACCCGGGTACCATCCATCCGATCCCACCGGGCAGCACGTTTCCATCGACGTCGCAGGCCGGCCGCCATTCCACACCGTTGTGAAAAAAAATTTCCGTTTGGGAGATATCCGTGTCTTCCGGAAAGGGGATAAATATTTTTACAGGCGTGTGAAACACCGTGTGGGGCAGAAGATTTAACGGTGCCCCAACGCTTTGTGAATCCTCTAAATTTAATGCTTCGATTTCATCAATGGGCCCAAATCCCGGCGTCAACGGTTCTTTGCTGTTGTAAATAATTTTTGCGCCTTCCAGATCACCGCTTAAAATCTCCATTCCTGAATCATACGGAGCTTCGGGTATAAAATCGTCCCTATCGATAAATTCATTATCCGGTATACGGTCAAAATCTGCTGAATGGCCGGGATCAGATTCAATTTTGAAACGAAATTGCTGCCGGGGAAGCTGATTTTGGTTCACATCCACAACTTCCACAGTAATGTGCACTATTGTGTCCGGAAAATACAAAGGCGGCCGGAAGGTTTCAAGGCTGCGTTCGTAGACAGCCCAGAGAAGGGTCTTTTGAGGGTCTTCATCTGCAACTTCAACCATCCGCACGGCATCAGAACTCAGGTCTCGCACATAAACATAATGGACCCCGTCATCGATCGTGAACCGGATGCTGTCGGGATCGGTCAGGTTGATCCCGGGGATGGATGCGATCGACACCCCAAAGGAGGTATCGGCGGAAACCCCGGTGAGTTTGGTTATCCCGGCACGGGGATGCGGAATGCGGTCGATTATGCTCAATAAATTGGAATTCGCGTCAATATGATCAAGATCTGGGCCTTCAAAAGCTTCGGCCCTCTGAGCACCGGCCTGGCCCCAGAAATAAAAAGTGACCGCTAAAAGAACTGCTAGAATCCGGATTAAACGCCGCATGATAAGCCGACCTCTTATCCCCATGTTGAAGGACAAACTCGAGTTCTCACCCTACAATCGATTCGGTTAGCTGGCGCCCATCGGAAATGGGGCCATTTCCGGGCGGCAACTAAATATGAATATATCAAATTATGCCGGGAGTCAAACCAGATTTTCGCACGGATTGTTAGCAATTATCTTAATTGACAATGTGTATGTTTGGATCGAAATTTTCAGAGATAAGACCGGGTGTGTGGTAAAAGCTTTTCAAAAAAAATTAACACTGAAAATTTTGAAAAAATATCTCGTGTTCGGCCTTTAGAGCAAGAACACTTTAAAGTGAACTGATCTTCTATCCGGAATTCAGTCTTTTCGAACACTTACAGAGGATTTGGACTCCGGTTTTCTCCGGAGTAACGACTTCTTACGAGACCGTCAAAACCTAGAATTGAAACGCTCTTTCTTAAAATCATATTCGCATTTGGGAATTTGAATTTTGGTTATTGTGTTTTATTTGGATTTTGGTATTTGTGTTTTGGAATTTCCGGTTTATCCGGGTTAAGGTAGGACTTGATGGAATCAACCACCCGGCCGGCGGTTTGACCGTCCCAGAGATCGATTTTGCCGGCTTGAGAAGATTTCTTGGAAAGCACATTCAACACGTGTTCTTCGAGATTATCAAGGGTACACAGGCGGTTGGTACCCTGGTGGATGGTGATGGGGCGTTCGGTGTTGGGCCTGAGGGTCAGGCAGGGGATGCCCAGATAAGTTGTTTCTTCCTGGATTCCGCCGGAATCAGTGAGGGCGAAACGGCAGTTAAATACCAGATTCATAAAGCGGATGTAATTTATGGGTTCCGAAATAATTAATCCTTCTTCTTTTTCCAGGGCCGGCATTAATTGCAGGCTTTCGATATTTTTACGGGTACGTGGGTGAATTGGAAAAACAAGCGGGATCTTTTGCGACATGCGAATCAGAGCCTGACAGAGTCTTTCCAAAATCTTGGGATCATCTACATTGGAAGGACGGTGCAAGGGTCAACAGACCGTATTCACCAGCTTTCAAGCCCATTTCCTCGTAAGCAGCCTGGTTCTGGATCGTCTCCCGCAGCATTTCCAACGAGTCGATCATAATGTTCCCCACACGTTGGATCTTTTCACCGGCGACCCCCTCCCGGATGAGATTTTCATCACCATCCGGCGATGGGGTCCAGAGAATATCGGCCAGCGCATCGGTTACCATGCGGTTGATCTCCTCCGGCATGCTGCGGTCAAAGGATCTTAATCCGGCCTCGAGATGCGCCACCAACGGCCGAACCGGGTTTATTGAGTTAATTGAGTTTATTGGGTTGGTTGAGTTAGACAGTTTTGTCGGTTTTTTTGTGTTGCTTTGAGCTATGAGCTTAGAGCTATGAGCTGGCATTTTGACAGCTGCCAGGGTGCAGGCCATGGTGGAGTTGACGTCCCCGACGACAACGACGAGGCCGGGCCCGGTATCATTTATCACTTTTTCATAGGCCATCATCACCTGGCCGGTCTGCTCGGCATGGGTGCCGCTGCCCACCCCCAGGTGGATTTCCGGCTCAGGCAGTTGAAGATCCTGGAAAAAGACATCCGACATGTTCAGGTCATAGTGTTGTCCGGTATGCACAATAACAGGCTCAGCCCACGGCTCCTTTTTAAGCGCATGATAAAGGGGTGCAATCTTCATAAAGTTCGGTCGTGCCGCTGCTATCAGGTGAATGAGCATCCAGTCTTCTCCGTTTTCTATAGCGGTTGTTAAAAAAACGTTCCGTTTCTCGAACGTTTTTGTCTACAACCACTTATACCAACCTTCCGTATTTCGGACCTTATTTTTGAAAAGCGGTGTAAAATAAAGATTTAATATTATTCTAACTTCTCATTAATTTTCATGCAAGATTCAGGTAATAAGTTTATCAGAATAATGCAGTTCAATCAAATTTCCTATAAAAAAAACGTCTCGGAAATTCTACAATTGGTTGAAATTAACGATTCAAAGGGCGAATACGCAATTAATTATAACGTGTGTAGAATATTATTGACATAAAGTTATGGCGGCATTATTATGTATATGTCACAATATAGGGGAATACTATGAAGCGCACGACTGTTATGATACCCGAAGATTTAAAAATCCGTGCCGCCAGGCGAGCAAACGCGGTGGGCATCTCCCTGGGAGGGTTTATTCGCGAATCCCTTGAAAGGGCTCTGAAATCTGATGGTAATTTGGCAGTTGATGATCCGTATATGAGCGATAACAGCGTATATGAAGGCGACATACCGGCTGATCTGGCACAGAACCATGACAAGTATCTATATGGAGATTAATTGTGATCTATATTGATACGGGTGCCTTTCTCGCACGTCATCTCTCCAAAGATCAGCATCATCCTCAGGCGAATACTTTTTGGGAGTCACTTCACAAAATAAATGAGGCTTGTGTAACAAGCAATTTTGTATTGGATGAGACATTTACATTGCTCGGGCGCCGCGCCGGATATAATTTTGCAGCTCAAAGAGCAAGAAATATCTATGCTTCTGAATCGCTCCAAATTCTCCGACCCACCAGAAAAGAGGAATTGAAGGCCATCGATTTTTTCGAAAAATATTCAGATCAACGCCTGAGTTTTACCGATTGTGTCTCCTTCGTTCTCATGCAGAGTAAAAAAATTAAAAGAATATTCACCTTTGATCATCATTTTCAACTGGCAGGCTTTCAAATATATCCAAAAATTTGAACAATATCCCGTTTATGAATTTGGGATATCTTCAATAACGCACGCAGAGTTGCAGCCTTGCGCCATCTGCTCCGTTCTGTTCCTCTACCTTCTACCATCTACCCTATACCCTCTACCTTTCTTTCCCTACCTAAATCGGAAAATAAATCCTTATAAAATCCCAAATCCACACTCCGAAATCCCCAATCGTTAAACCCTCTACCTTTCTTTCCCTGCAGAAGACGAGCGCAGCAAATTAAACCGGACCAACAAACTCAACGAACTCAACGAACTCAACAAACCCAACAAACTCAATAAACCCAACGAACCCAACAAACCCAACAAACTCAACAAACCCAACAAACTCACCCAACCCAACAAACCCAACAAACCCAACAAACTCACCCAACCCAACGAACTCAATAAACTCAACAAACTCACCCAACCCAACT
>PVMK01154559.1_pt1 | contig 21367 bp, 21 predicted proteins | sample 1853481 | NCBI WGS metagenome assembly PVMK01 (sample SAMN08533507, study PRJNA380276) | Marine sediment metagenome, whole genome shotgun sequencing project.
CGACATCGTCAGTGACGGCGAGATGAGCAAGATCAGCTACTCGACCTATATCAAATACCGCATCACCGGTTTCGAAGGCGGCGCGCCGCGTGAGCCGGCGCAGGATCTGCTGGACTATCCCGGTGTCCTGCGCAAGCGCGAGGCATCCGGAACCCGGTCGAGCTTCCTGCCGCCGCGGTGCGTCGGCGAGATCCGGGTCAAGGATCTGGAGCCGCTGCAGTCCGATCTGGTGAATCTGCGGCACGCGCTCGATCGGACGCCGGCCGTCGAGGCGTTCATGAATGCGGCGTCACCCGGGGTCATTGCGCTGTTTCAGCCGAACGAGTATTACCCGGATCACGAGGCGTACCTCGAAGCCTTGGGCGAGGTGATGCGCGTGGAGTACGAGGGCATCGTCGACGCCGGGTTCCTGCTGCAGATCGACTCGCCGGATATCGGCATGGGCCGGCATACGATATTCAGAGAAAAGAGCGATCAGGAGTTTTTGCGCCTGGCAAACCTGCACATCGACGTTCTGAATCATGCGTTGCGGAATATTTCTGCGGATCGCATACGGCTGCATATCTGTTGGGGTAACTACGAGGGACCCCACCACTGTGACGTACCGATGGAACTGGTCCTGCCGGTGGCATTGCGCGCCAAGCCACAGGCGTTGTTGTTTGAAACCTCAAATCCGCGACACGCACACGAGTGGACCGTGTTTCGCGACGCGACGATCCCCGATGACAAGATATTGGTTCCGGGCGTCATCGATTCGACGACGAATTTTATCGAGCATCCGCTGCTGGTCGCCGAGCGAATTTGCCGCTTTGCCGACATCGTCGGGCCAGAGCGTGTGATCGCCGGAACCGATTGTGGATTTGCGACGTTTGCCGGGTTCGGCGCGATCGACACAGACGTCGTCTATGCAAAACTCGCCGCGCTGGTCGAAGGCGCCGGAATCGCCAGCGGCCGGCTATGGCATTGATGGAAAATTGGTGTCAGACACCACTGGTGTCTGACACCAATTTTCCGATACGAATCATCAGATGAAAGAAGAAGGTATTTTCTGGCGCGGTGGCGCTCCCGGTGCGAAGGATAAGAAAAATCGCCTCGCCGATGATGAGCGATTTGTCGCTGCGATTCGTGATGCCTGTGAAACCGCGGGCTGTCGGTTTCAGCGATTTGTTTCCGCCCAGGGTCCGTACGGTACCTGGCTTGCGGAAATCGAGCGGGACGGTCAGGCCCAGCGCGTGTTATGGAACGGCAAGGACGAATGCATGGTGTTGCAGATCAAACTCAGCCAGGGCGGCTGGGACGATGCGATCACCATCGAAGTCGCGACGCATGACGAACTCGGGTTCGTCGCGGGCGTCAGTGACATCCTTATGGCGGAGCCGGAAAAATAGGGATCCGATAAATTGGTGTCTGACACCAATTCTAATAACGGGGTCTGACACCAAAGTGACCGATTATTCGGTGCCGCCGGCGTAGGGCGGCAGCTTGCCGAGGTGAATACCGCTGTCGACGATCAGGGTTTCCCCGGTAATCAGCCGCGAACCCGCGCCGAGCAGAAAAAAGATCAGGGTTTCGGCAATATCTTCGGCCGTTGCGACTTCCCGTAACGGCAAACTCGCCGCCGTACTCTCCAGCATCGCCTCATAGGCCTCGTCACCGAGTCCGCCCCTGAGCCAGCGCGTCTGGATCATGCCCGGGACCACGGCGTTGATTCGGATCTCCGGTCCCAGTACATGGGCCAGCGATTTGGTCATCAGGTTGAGTGCGGCTTTTGAAGCCGCATAGGGAATCGATGATGCGATACCGGTCACGCCGCCGATCGAGGAATCATTGACGATCGCGCCCCTGCCGACTTTGCGCATATGCGGTTCGACCGCACGAATCATCTGGTAGGCGCCGACGACGTTCACGGCATAGATGTCGAGAAAGTCCTGTTTGTCGATACCATCGAAGTTTGGATAGGGGTTGAATTTCGTTCGCGCCGCATTGTTGATCAGATAGTCGATGCGGCCCCAGGCGTCCACAGCAGTCTGGACCATCGCCTGGCAATCTTCGTCGATGGATACGTCGGCCCGTACCGTGATCGCCTCAACGCCTTTCGATCGGCAGGTCGCCGCGGTTTCTTCGGCCTCGTCCTTACTGCGGGTGTAATTGACGATGACGTTGCAGCCGTGCTCTGCCAGCATGATCGCGGCTGCGGCGCCCACGCCGGTCGCGGAGCCGGTCACAATGGCCACTTTTCTTTGACTATCAGACATTAATCCGGTCCCTGTGAGCAATTTCGTCAAATATCCCGCTCGAGCCCTTGTCCAGCGGGGTGCGAATCTTATCAGATGGTTCAAATTAGTGATAAAGTTTAGGGTCGAAGGGGCACCCGCATAAATAAACAACCGTAAACGGGAGAATTAACTGATGGCATTTAAGGATATGCGCGATTTTTTGGGCGCGCTGGAAGAGGCTGGCCAGCTCAAACAGGTCGACATTCCGCTCAACTGCGAGCGTGGCAACAACGAATTGCAGTCGCTGATGCGTCACCTGGCCCAGATCGACGGTCCGGGCCTGATTCTGAACAACTTGATCGGCTACAACAGGCCGGACGTGCCGGTCATCTTCAACCCGTTCGGTACCCGTGAACGGACCGCGATGACGATAGGCCTGACCGATACCCTGGAAGCCAAGAAGAAGCATGCGAAGGTGCTCTCCAATGAGGCCAGCTGGCATAAGCCGGTCGTCGTCGAGCGGGCCGGCGCACCGTGCAAACAGAATGTGATATCCAAAGACGACATTTCGCTCGATAAGCAGCTGCCGACGTTGTGGTTTGGCAAGGAAGGCGCATCGTATATATGCGGCGGTGTCGTCGTCAGTGAGGATCCGGAGACGGGCGAGCGCAACGTGGGCTGGTACCGGCTGACGCAGTTCTGGCAAGCTTCGCATCCGACCGGCGGCAGCTATTCGGAAGAGCGGCAGAAGAAGCAACTGTCGATCTTCGCATTCTGGAACCCTCCGATGAGTCACGTCGGTCTGCACCTGGCCAAGGCGCGAAAGTTGGGTCAGCCACTGAAGATTGCAGTCGCCGTCATGTGCGATCCCGCGGTCCACCTCGCTGCCTGCACGGCGATCCCGGCCGGCCATGATGAATATGCCTTTGCCGGCGGCTTGCGCGGCGCACCGGTCGAGCTTGTCAAATGTGAGACGTCGAACCTCGAGGTGCCGGCAGTCGCCGAGTGGGTCATCGAATGTACGATTCCACCGGACGCTGATGATGAGACGATCGGCTGGCATTCGAACTCGGTCGGTTACTACGACAAGGTGCAAACCTTCCCGGCGATCGACGTCGATTGCATCACCCACCGCGACAATCCGTACTGGTACGCCACGATGGAAATGATGCCGCCATTCGATCACAACTACATCGCGCTGATCCCGGTCGAGGGCGAGGTGCTGGCCGACCTGCAGGCAAAGTGCCCGGAAGTGCAGGACGTCGTCGTGACGGAGAACATGACTTACATCATTCAATTGTCAGTCGACGGCGCCAACAAGCCCCACCCGTATTTCGGCAAATATATTTTAAACGCCGTGTGGGGCGCCCAGGGACGCTGGGGACGCGTCGCGAAAATTGTCATCGTCGTCGGACCCGACGTCGATCCCTACGACCTGACTTCCGTCGAGTGGGCGATCCAGACCCGGGTACAGCCGGCCAGCGACATCATCATCAACCAGTCGGCGCAGGCGATGATCCTCGATCCGTCCGCGCCGAAGGGTCCCCATGGTTTTGGCGTCAAATCGTCACAGATGGGCATCGATGCGTTGATCAAGGTGCCCGAGCGGTTCGATGACTACGCGGAAGTCAGCCAGGCGGATCCGGAGAAGGTCAAAGAGATCGCCGAAAAAATGAAAGACATCCTCGGCTGATCTGCATAGGCGCCGAATCCGCCGGTATCCCGGCGTCGGCGAACGAAACCGATGGCTAACGTCTGTATTTTCGGTGTCGGTGCGATCGGCGGGTTCCTGGCGGCGCGCCTGGCGTTGTCGGGTCAGCATGTCACCGGCATTGCGCGTGGCCGGCAACTGAGTGCTATTCGCGAAAAAGGTCTCTCTTTAATAGAGGGCGGTCAACGCCGCACGGTGCAGATCGAATGTGTCGAAGACCCGGCCGAGGCCGGGCCGCAGGATGTCGTGTTTATGACGATGAAATCGCATTCGGCGCCCGCCGTGGCCGAGACGATCGCACCCATGCTCGATTCGAAGACCGCCGTCGTGACGACCGGAAATGGTTTTCCGTGGTGGTATTTCTATGAATCGAACCTGCGCGATCATCCGGAGTTCCTGCGCCACGTCGATCCCGGCGCGCGACTGTGGCGGAACATCGGTCCGGAGCGGGCGATCGGCAGCGTGGTTTATCCGGCGGCGCGGGTCAGTGAACCCGGCGTGATCGAACATGTTTTCGGCGACCGGTTTACACTCGGTGAGCCGGACGGCTCGATTTCAGACCGTGTCCAGGTGGTTGCCGCGATGCTGGCCGAGGCCGGGCTCGATGTGTCGGCCATCGAGGATATCCGGTCTGAAATCTGGGCCAAGCTCGTCGCCAACTGTGCTTACAATCCCGTGAGTGTCATTACGAATGCAACGCTGGGAGGAATGCTTGATGATCCGGAAATCTACCGGATCCTGGAGGGAATCATGACGGAAGCCTCGGAGCTCGCCGCTGCAATGAACGTGCACCCGCCGTTGACGCCACAGCAGTTGCTTGAGGTGACGCGACCGTTTGGTGCCCACAAGACTTCGATGCTTCAGGACATCGAGGCCGGGCGGCCGATCGAACTGGACACGATCGTCGGGGCGATCCGCGAATTGGCGCTCCACTACAGTGTTGGAACGCCGTCAATTGATCTCGTTTCGGCACTCGCGACACAACGCGCACGCCTGGCTGGCTGTTATCCCGAGTAACCGATGAGTCTGACGCTGGCACAAAAAATTCTGGCCCGCGCTGCCGGCTGCGACACGGCCACGCCCGGAGAAATTCTGACCTGCGACGTGGGATCTTGCATTGCTGCTCGATTCCGGTGGCCCGCGCCGCATTTGGCCGCGCCTGAAGGAACTCGGTGTCGGCGTCTGGGATCGCGAGAAGATCGTCGTTGTGACGGATCACTTCGTGCCGGCCGTCGACGCTGCGTCAGCCGCGATCCTGAAATTGACGCGCGACTTCGTGCGCGAATTCGACATCCCGAAATTCTTCGATATGCAGGGTATAGGACACGTCGTATTGGCTGAAAATGGATTGCTTCATCCTGGCATGTTTGTGTGCGGCGGTGATTCGCATTCGAGTAATGGCGGCGCGTTCGGATGTTACATGGCCGGGCTTCGGCGCGATCGAGATGACGGGTGTCGTCGTGACCGGGGAAATCTGGATGCAGGTACCTGAGACCATCAGGGTGAACTGGTCGGGTCAGTTCAGCCGGGGCGTGGTCGCGAAGGACATCATGCTGTTGCTGTGCCGGGAACTCGGAATTAACAACGCATTTCGCGTGATCGAGTACGGTGGCAATGCCGTCGAGGCGATGTCGATGAACGAGCGCGTCGTGCTGACAAATATGGCGGCCGAACTGGGTGCGGAGACCGGTATTATCGAGCCGGACGACGTGACGCTCGACGCGATTCGTGCCGGCGGCGGAACGCCTGCGTCCGACGCACTGGACTGGCGCAGCGACGCCACCGCCGAATACCTTGCTGTACATGAGTTCGATTCGGCGGCGCTCGAGCCGCAGGTGGCGGCGCCGCATTCACCCGGTAATTCCGGTCCGGTCAGCGACTACGAGGGCGTCGAGATTGACCAGGCCTACATCGGCGCCTGTGTCGGCGCGAAGTTGACCGATCTGCAGATGGTTGCCGAAATTTTGCAGGGCCGGCCTGTAAGTCCGCGCACGCGGTTGTTGATTGCACCCGCATCACAGCAGGTCATCAGGGATGCGACGGCGGATGGGACGCTGCTGACCTTGACCGAGGCCGGCGCGTATCTGTTGCCGACCGGATGCGGTGCCTGTGCGGCGCTCGGCGCCGGTATTCTGGCCGAGAACGAAGTCTGTATTTCGTCGACCAACCGGAATTTCAAAGGGCGAATGGGTGCGAATTCGGCCGAGGTCTACCTCGGTTCGCCTTACTCGGTCGCGGCAGCGGCCGTGACGGGCCGGATCACCGATCCAAGAGAGCTGCTCACGTGAATACTATTAACGGCAGGGCCTGGGTATTCGGCGACGACGTCAATACCGACGTCATGGCCCCCGGGCTGTATTTCAAATTACCGATGGCGGAGATGGCGACGCACTGCATGGAGGCGATCGACCCGGATTTTGCGCGCAACGTGCAGCCGGGGGACGTCGTGCTGGCGGGCCGCAATTTCGGGATCGGCTCGGCGCGCGAGCAGGCCCCGATGGCGTTACAGCACCTCGGGGTCGGGGCGGTCCTGGCGCAGTCATTCGGGCGTATTTTTTATCGAAACGCGCTTAATTTCGGTATTCCGGCGATAATCTTTCCGTGGGCCGCCGAAATCAGTCCGGGCGACGAATTGGAGATCGATCCGATCAGCGGTGGCATTGTGAACCGGACCACCGGCAAGGTTTATTCAGTCAACGGTCTGCCCGGGCACCTGATGACGATGGTGGAGGCGGGCGGCCTGATGCCGCATCTGAAAAATAAGCTGGGAAGAAAGAACGAGGAGCCCCTCTGGATAATGTCTGATGGAATAACGTCTCATGCACAGCGGCTGCGCGAATTACTGACGGGAGAGGGGCCGATCATCGCGCCCGGGGTCTACGACGCGCTGACGGGGCTGCTGGTTCAGCAGGCCGGGTTCGATTGCGCATACCTGAGTGGCGCCAGCGCGTCATTCACGCGGTTGGGCCGGCCGGATCTCGGTCTGATGACCATGACCGAAGTGGCGGAAACAGTCTCCAATATCCGCGAACGCATCGACATACCGCTTGTCGTCGACGGTGACACGGGTTTCGGTAACGCGTTGAACGTGCAGCGCACGGTGCGCCTGTTCGAGCGCATGGGCGCTTCCGGGATTCAGCTCGAAGATCAGATGATGCCGAAACGCTGTGGTCACCTCGAAGGCAAGCAGCTCGTGCCGGTCGCCGAAATGCAGGGCAAGATCCATGCGGCCCTCGATGCGCGCACCGATGACGCCACCGTGATTATTGCGCGCACCGACGCGATCGCCGTGACCGGCATCGAGGAAGCGCTCGAGCGGGGGGCCGCCTATATCGATGCAGGTGCCGACGTCCTGTTCGTGGAGTCGCCTTTGAACGAAGCCCAGCTGGCCAGGATCGGCACAACGCTCGGCCCGCGAATTCCATTGCTGGCGAACATGGTCGAAGGCGGCAAGACCCCGTTGCACAGCGCGGACGAACTCGCGCATCTTGGCTTCAAACTCGTCATATTTCCCGGCGCGATGCTCCGGGTGCTGAGCCGGGCAGGGGCCGAATATCTGCAGACATTGCGCCGCGACGGGACGACCGCCGGTATTCTCGATCGCATGTTCGATTTCAACCAGGTCAATGACCTGATCGGAACCGATGAACTAATTAAAATCTCTGATAAATATTCGTTATAAAACAATATTATATAGGATATATATAAAGTGAAAAGTGATTTAAAATCCGGGCCGCTGAGCGGGGAGCAGATCGGCGCGTTCCGGCGTGACGGATTTGTAGTTGTCCCCGGGCTGTTCGGCGCCGAAGAGATGGCGGCGATCTCAACATGGACCGACGAAGTCCAGGCCTGGCCCGAGACCCCGGGCCGACACATGATGTATTTCGAGGACAGCCGGAACGAAGCCGATCGTCGAATACTGAACCGGATCGAAAATGTGCTGCCGTTTCACGCGCGTTTCAACAGTCTCGCGACCGGCGCAAAGATGCAAGGGATCTGCGGGCAGCTGTTTGGCGAACCCGCGGTCCTGTTCAAGGACAAAATCAATTTTAAATTGCCCGGTGGTGACGGGTTCGCGAGCCATCAGGACGTGCAAGCGGGCTGGTCAACCTACGCAGACCTGCACATCACGGCGCTGATCACGATCGATCGCAGTACGGTCGCGAATGGGTGTCTTGAAATGGTGGCCGGGCGTCACGACCGGGGATTGATCGGCAGTGAGTGGAAGCCGCTGACCGAATCCGATCTGCCCGATGGGGCCTATATCGCGATCGAGGCGGAGCCGGGCGACGCGGTGTTCTTCGATTCTTTCGCACCGCATCGTTCGGGTCCGAATTGCACGCACGAGGCCCGGCGCGTGCTCTACTTCACGTACAACAAGCTTTCGGCCGGCGATCATCTTGTGCAGTACTACGCAGACAAGCGCGCGAGCTACCCGCCCGACATCGAGCGCGAGGCCGGCAAGGAATACCGCTACCGTGTCTGAGAAAACTGCGCAATTTCGCCGCTTGCTCGAGGGCAACGAACTCGAGTTCCTGATCGAGGCGCACAACGGTATCAGCGCCAAGGTTGGCGAGGAGGCGGGCTTCAAGGGACTGTGGGCCGGTGGCCTGTGCATGTCGGCGCAATATGGCGTTCGCGACAGCAACGAAGCCAGCTGGACCCAGGTGCTCGAGATGCTCGAGTTCATGGCCGATGCGACGTCGATTCCCATTCTGCTGGACGGCGATACCGGCTACGGCAACTTTAACAATGTCCGGCGGCTCGTCGGCAAGCTCGAGCAGCGCGGCATTGCGGCTCTCTGCATCGAGGACAAACTCTTTCCGAAGACCAACAGCTTTATCGACGGCAACAAGCAGCAACTCGCGGAGATCGATGAATTCTGCAGCCGCATCAAGGCCGGCAAGGACGCCCAGGCCGACGACGATTTTGCGATCATTACACGGGTCGAGGCGTTCATCGCCGGTTGGGGGCTGGGTGAGGCACTGCGGCGCGCCGAGGCCTACCACGAAGCGGGATCCGACGGCATCCTGATTCACAGCGCCCTGAGCACGCCGGGCGAGATATTGGCGTTCAAGCAGGAATGGGCCGACCGGCTGCCCGTGGTGATCGTGCCGACGAAATACTACTCGACGCCGACAGAGGTGTTTCGTGAGGCCGGTATCTCGATTGCGATCTGGGCAAACCACATGTTGCGTGCAGCCCTGACCGCGATGCAGGACTGCGCCGCGACGCTCTCGCGCGAACAAAACCTGCTGTCGATCGAAGACGACGTCGCGCCGGTGGTGGAAATATTCCGGCTGCAGGGGGCTTCGGAGTTGCAGGATGCCGAGGAACGCTACCTGCCGCGCAAGGGCGAGGATGCCCGGGCGATTATCCTGGCCGCATCGCGCGGCGCGGCGCGGCGCTCGGCGAGCTGACGGCGAACCGGCCCAAGACCATGGTTGAAGTGCGCGGGGCGCCACTGCTCGGGCACATCGTCGGCGCCTACAATGCCGCCGGCATCAAAAACATCACGGTTGTCCGCGGTTATCTGGCCGACACCGTCAACCTGCCGGGGCTGAACTTCGCCGACAACCCGGACTATGCCGACACGAATGAATTACTGTCGCTCGCGCGCGCGCTCGAGGCTGATACGAAGGACGACGACGGCGATCTGTACGTGTCGTTTGGCGATGTCATTTTCAAGCGCTACATTCTCGACATCATTGCAGAACCCATTGATGACTTCGTCATCGTCGTCGACACCGACTGGCAGGAGTCGGTGAACCTCGGGCGGGCGGCGGACTACGTGACCTGTACCGCGACCCATTCGCGGCGGGATTTCTACCGCGAGATTTATCTCGAGGAGGCGGGTGAGACGATTCCGGAGGGTCAGCGACACGGCGAGTGGATGGGGTTGTTGAAAGTCTCGGCCGAGGGGCGACCGGTGTTGCGCACGCTCGTCGCCGAACTGGCCGCGGCGCCGGAAAACCGGCGTGCGAAATTGCACACCCTGCTCGATGCGCTGATCGGCCGGGGAAATCGCGTGCGGGTTGTCTACACGACCGGCCACTGGCTCGACGTCGACAGTCTCGCCGACATTCTGGCCGCGGGCAGCTTCACGTGATTCAGGCTGACCAGTTTATTCGATCGGCGCATCGGCACGGCTTCGAACTCTACACCGGGGTGCCGTGTTCATACCTGAAGCCGTTCATTAACTCGGTCATCGATTCCGACGCGCTGCGCTACATCGGCGCGGCGAATGAAGGCGACGCGGTGGCGATCGCGGCCGGCGCCGAACTGGGTGGCCTTCGCGGGGTGGCGATGTTTCAGAACTCCGGGTTCGGCAATGCTGTCAGCCCGCTGACCTCGCTGACGCACACGTTCCGGATTCCGGTGTTGTTGATCATTACGCTGCGCGGAGAGCCGGGCGGGGCACCCGATGAACCTCAGCATGAATTGATGGGTCAGATCACGACCGGGCTGCTGGAGCTCATGAACATTCCGTGGGCGTTTTTTCCGGAGTCCGCTGATGAAATTGAATCCGCGCTGTCGGCCGCACTCGCGCACATGGACAGCGAAGGCCAGCCTTATGCGTTGGTCATGCGCAAAGGCAGCGTTGCGAAATCGGATCTGCAGGCCTCCGCGGAAATCCACCCGGTTTTGCCTCGGGTCGGGACCTGCGCCGCGGATCCCGTGGTGCGGCGCGCCGACATGCTGCGGGCCGTGCAGGCTTCGGCGCGGGACACCGACGTGATGGTCGCCACGACCGGCTATACCGGCCGCGAGCTTTATGCGACGGGCGACCGATCTAACCAGTTCTACATGGTGGGCTCGATGGGTTGCGCGATCAGTGTCGGCCTCGGGCTGGCCGTGGCCCGACCCGACCGCCGGATCATCGTCCTGGATGGGGACGGGGCGGCGCTGATGCGCCTGGGCGCGCTGGCGACGGCGGGCTATGAACGCCCCGGGAATCTCGTGCATGTTCTACTGGACAATGGACTGCATGAATCCACGGGCGGGCAATCCACTGTCTCCCGTTCGATCGATTTTTGTCGAGTGGCCGCGGCGTGTGGATATGCCCGGGTCGAGACCGTGACCCGGCCTGAACGACTGGCGGCTGTGCTCGAGCAATCGACGAGCGAACTCACGTTTATACACGCGCTGATTCAGCCGGGCGTTCCGGAGTTGCCACGACCTTCGATGACGCCGCCGGAAGTCGCTGCGCGGCTCCGTACGCACCTGGCCTCGGCTGGATCCCGGGATGGATTGCGTTCCATTGGATGACAGATTAATACTGCTGAATCCAGGCCCCGTGACGCTGTCAGACCGGGTGCGGAACGCGCTGTCTGCGGGTGACTGGTGCCATCGCGAACCCGAGTTCGCCGAACTGACGCGCGAGATCAACGCAGCGCTGGTTGCCATCTACCCCGATATGCGCGATGAATTCGCGTCCGTCATGTTGACCGGGTCGGGCACCAGCGCCGTCGAAGCGATGCTCGCCAGTTTCGCGCCCGCCACGGGTGGCACGCTGGTACTCACAAACGGCGTTTACGGTGAGCGGATGGCGCGAATACTCGCGGCGCATCGCAAGCCGCACGAAGTGCTCGAGTGGCCCTGGACTTCGCCGCTCGATATCGACGCGACCGTCCGCATGCTGGATCAGCATCCGGAGATCACTCACGTCGCGACGGTTCACCATGAAACGACGACCGGGCGTCTGAATGACATCGATGCCCTCGGCGCAGTGTGCCGTGACCGTAATCTGGCATTATTGCTCGACGCGGTCAGCAGTTTTGGCGCGGAGCGGATTGACCCGGCAGGGTGGAATCTCGAAGCGCTGGCCGGCACCGCGAACAAATGTTTGCATGGCGTCCCGGGCCTGTCATTCGTGATCGGCCGCCAGCAGGCCTGGGATCGCAAGCCGCCCCGGGTCGGCAGCGTGTACCTGGATCTGTATGGTTATTATGCGGGCCAGCACGGCGACGGCTTGTCTCCGTTCACCCAATCCGTGCAGGTCGCTTTTGCGCTGCGCGAGGCAATCGCAGAGATGCAGGAGGCGGGTGGCTGGCAGGCCCGGCGCGAGACCTACCTCCGGCGCGCGGCGAGAATTCATACAGAATTAACTTCATTAAATATTCATAATCTATTGAAAGATAATGAGTATTCTAGTGTTCTAAGATCTTATCTTTTGCCCGGCGGGGTGAGCTACGGCCCGCTGCACGATGGTCTGAAGGCCAAGGGTTTCGTGATCTATGCGGGCCAGGGCGAACTGGCAAAAACCGTTTTTCGCCTGGCCTACATGGGCGATATTCAGGCACAGGACCTCGACCGGTTGTGTGCCGCGTTGCAGACGGTTTTCTCGGACCTGTCGTGATCAGCACCGCTGTGATTCTCGCGGCAGGCATGGGCACCCGGCTGGCCCGGGAACTTGACGATCGCCCGAAAGGGTTTCTGCGGGTCGGGGACCGACCGATCATCGAGGAATCGATTCAAAGGCTGGCCGGCGCGGGTATTCGGGATGTCATCATCGTGACCGGGCATCACGCGGAATTTTATGAATCGCTGGATATTGTTCATGGGCCTTCGGTGCGCACGGTCCACAATTCCCGCTACGCGGACTCCGGCAGCATGTATTCGCTGTATTGCGCCAGGGACCTGATAGACGAGGGATTCTTGTTGCTCGAATCGGATTTGATCTACGAACCGCGGGCGTTGACCGCATTGCTGGATCACCCCGCGGCCGATGCGATCCTGCTGTCCGGCCCGACGGGTGCCGGGCGACGAAGTTTATGTCTCCACCCAGGATGGCCATCTCGTCGGTATGTCGAAGGATGTGGACGCATTGAGTGGCGCCGGGGAAGTCAGCGGAGAACTGGTCGGCATTGCAAAGATTTCTGTCCCGCTGTTCCGGGATTATGGATCGAATCGCGAAACGGGCGTTCACCGATTCGCTTTATTACGATTACGAAACCGATTGCCTGGTCGCGGCCGCGACGGAGCGGTGTATAGCCTGTCTGCTCGTGGCCGATCTCGTCTGGGCGGAAATCGACGATCCGGCCCACCTGAAGCGGGCCCGGGATACGGTCTACCCCGAGATACGGCGGCGGGTTAACCCGGCGGGCAACTGAAGCGGCCGCACGTTGTAGAATACCTGCCTGTATTCGGCGCATGCTATTGTTCAACCGGAGCAGGTTATCGTTTCTTACCCGGGCGGATTCGTTGAAATCCTTGATGAACACTACCGGCCGCTCAGCGGTTCAAACCTGAACGCCACGCTGATCCAGGAATCGATGGAGGCGCAGAGGCGCTTTTTCAGATGACGCAATCGTTATACACGCTCGGTGTCCTGGCCCTGGTGACCTTTATGCTGGCGATCGCGTCCGCGTCCGATCTGGCGCGGATCGACCCCGTTGCGGCGCGGCTGGAGGCCACCGGCCTGTCTATTGATACCGTCGGCGGATTGCCGCGATTTTTTTCCGACGATGTTCGTTTGCAGTGGATCGTTCCCGGTGACGAAGCGGCGACCCGGCGGCTGCGCGACCTGGAATATACGATTGTCGATGAAGACATCGGGGCCGGTATTCGCCGCACGCTGACGTCCGTTGACTTAATCGAGGGCCGCCGTCTGACTCACCATTACTTTCTCGTGCGCTCGGGATCGGTGCTCGATGGTTATGCGGTCCGAATGGATCTCGATCTTGTCGCTGGCGCGGCGATTGAACTTACGGGTGGGCCGGGATTTATTCCGCAGCCGTTGCCGGGCTTTGGCGCAGCTTACGGCAAAGTCTCATCGGTTGCGGTCGATGCGGAGGGTCAGCGCAGGCTCGACGCCGGTGACGACGATCGCTCGGAGCAGCATCTCGAGCAAGGTGACTGGTTCGGTATTCGCAACCGGTTCTGGACGGCACTGGTCCGGTCCGAGGCCGCCCCATTGATTGTGCAGCTGAAACAGCAAGCGGAAAATCTGCCGCGCCTCGTCGGCCTGCCGCTCGGGAATGCGTCGCGGCTGACTTTGGAGTTTTACGCCGGCCCGGTGGAGTCGAGGTTGCTGGCCGCGGCGGACCCGAAGTTGACCGGCATGCTGTTCTCGATCTTGTGGAACCCGCTGCGGGTATTGTGTTTCGGGATGCTGTGGCTGTTGACTATTTTGCATGGGCTGGTCGGCAACATCGGCTTCGCGATCATTCTATTGTCATTGTGCGTAAAGATATTGATGTCGCCGCTGACCCTGATCGCCGATCGTCTGCAGGGTTCCGTCAATCAAACCATGGCGGTGTTACAGCCGGAGATCGATTTGATCAAAAAAGCCTACAAGGGCGAGGAGGCGCATCAACGGATTCTGGAGGTGTATAAGACGCACAAGGTTCATCCTATGTATCCGATGAAAAGCCTGATCGGGTTCCTGATACAAATTCCCGTTTTTATCGCCGCCTTTGACATGCTCGGCGAGAATTTTGCACTGAACGGGGCCTCGTTTTTGTGGGCCGCAGATCTCGCCAGGCCCGATCACTGGATGGTATTGCCATGGGCCATGCCGTTCTTTGGCGGTTATCTGAATCTGTTGCCGTGCCTGATGACGGCGGTTACGATTTTAACGTCCTGGATGCAGATCGACTCATCGCTGACACCCGGGTTGGTGCGCAAACAGAGGGGCCGCCTGTTCCTGATGGCCGGCGCATTTTTCCTGCTGTTTTACACGTTTCCGGCGGGCATGGTCCTGTACTGGACGACCAATAATGTCCTGCATCTGTTGAAAATCGTGCCGGGCCAGATGTGGGTCCGCAATCCTCAGCAATAGCGCCGGCTAAAAGGCGAAAAGGCAATTTTCTATTCGGCGACCTGCGTGGCAGAATGGTGGCGGGGCCGGGTTTTGCGCATGCCCGGTAATTTGCCGATGTCGCGGCGGCAGGAGATTGTTGCTTGAATCACAGTTCCACCCTGACCAGCCTGCAGAAATCCCTGGGCGGCCATTCGCCGCGTGGGCTCGATGTTGTCTATACGAAGCTCGCGGTAGACCTGCAATGCCTCGAGGCGGACGACGACGATTCTTCGTTGCAGCGCCAGGTCGAAGTGCTGCGTGATGCGGTTGATAGCGACGCCGTAGCGATCGCACTGTTTGACGCCGAAGGTCAGCAAATTGAACGTATGTTCGTGTCCTGCGCCACGTTTTCACCTTGCAATCCCGATGTACTGACGGGCAGCCCGCTGGGCGACTGGCCCTGGTTGGAGCGGCGCCTCAATCATCTGCGCCTGATCAGCGTGCAGGATACGTCCGCCCCGGAAGCGGGGCAGGAATCCGACGCGCAGCAATTGGCTGCACTGCATATCGGCGCCGCGATGTTCGTCGGTTTCGATGTCGCCGGAAAGCGTGCGGGTTTTATGGCCTTTTTCTACGGTCATGCCCAGGTTAAGTGGCGCGTCGAACACCAGTTGTTGATCAAGTTGCTCGGCACGAGCTTTGCTTCCGGCCTGAACCGTTTACGAACCGCGCGGAATCTGGCTGAAGTCGACGAGCGGGAAGCGTTGATGATCTGCACTGCGAATGACGGGACCTGGGATTTCGATGCGATCAATAACGTTATGACTTTTTCACCCCGTTGGAAGGCCATCATGGGGTATACCGATGAAGATCTCGAAGCAACGCCTCTGGATTGGCGGAAGCTCGTTCATCCCGATGACATGACGCTGGTGCAGGCTCAGCTGCGCGATCACATGGCCGGGAAAAGCAACCTGTTTGAGAGCGTGCATCGCATGCGCCGGCGTGACGGGCAGTGGCGCTGGGTGCAGTGTCGTGCGAAGGCGCTCTTCGACGATAAAGGGCGGCTGCGGCGGCTCATCGGTGTAGAGACCGATATCACCGAGCAGAAGGTTTACGAGGAAGCGCTGTTCAGGGAAAAGGAGAGCGCGCAAATCACGCTACAGTCGATCGGCGATGGCGTCGTAACGACGGATGCCGAATCGAATGTCGAATACCTGAATCCGGTGGCGGAGGAGTTAACCGGTTGGAAGGTCGACGACGCAACGGGCCGCCCGGTCGATGAAATATTCCGGGGGTTTCACGAGGAGACTTGTGAACCGCTCGAGAATCCGGTCGGGATGGCCATACGGCGGAATCGTTCGATCAAGTCCGTGCGACCGACATTGTTGATCCGGCGTGACGGGAACGAGCTCTATATAGAGAGTACGGCGTCGCCGATTCGCAACGACAAAGGGGACGTCTCCGGCGGCGTGCTCGTGTTTCACGATGTCAGCGAAGCGCGAGAATTGAACCGGCGCCTGAGTTATCACGCCAGTCACGACATACTGACCGGGCTGGTCAACCGTCGCGAGTTCGAACACGCGTTAGAGCGCGCCCTCAAGAGCGCGAAAGCCAGGGAGACGTCTTACGCGCTGTGTTACCTCGACCTCGATCAGTTCAAGATCATCAATGACTCCTGCGGGCACAGCGCCGGCGATGCCTTGCTGGGTCAGCTCGGTGCATTGCTGAAATCTAAAATTCGCTGGCGCGACACGCTCGCGCGTCTTGGTGGCGATGAGTTCGGCCTGCTGCTCGAGAGCTGCACGCTCGATGAAGCGATGCGTACGGCAGACATCCTGCGTGAGGCGATCCGCGAGCATAAATTTACCTGGGACGATCGAAGTTTCAGCCTTGGCGTCAGTATCGGCGTTGTGCCGATCTCGGCCGCCAACGAGGACGCGACCGCGTTGATCACGGCAGCCGATAGCGCGTGTCAGGCCGCAAAGGACGCGGGGCGCAATCGCATCTATACCTACCAGGAACACGATATTGACCTCATGCGCCGGCGCCGCGAGATGCAGTGGGCGGCGCGCATCAATAATGCGCTCGAGGACTCACGGTTCGAATTATTTCGCCAGACCATTCTGCCGCTGCAGCAGGAAGAGCGCGGCGCGCATTATGAATTATTGCTGCGCATGCGCGACGAGAGCGGCTCGCTCGTATCCCCCGACTTATTCATCGCCGCGGCCGAACGTTACGGCATTACGCCCAACATCGATCGCTGGGTCGTCGAACACGCGCTGCGATGGCTCGTGTCGGAGGCCGACGAGCGCGAGCGCCTGGCGATGTGCTCGATCAATCTGTCGGGCCAGAGCCTGACCGACGATGATTTTCTGCCGTTCGTCATTCAGCAATTCCGGCACAGCGGGATCGACCCGACGAAAATCTGTTTCGAGATCACCGAAACGGCTGCCATTGCCAGCTATGCGCAGGCCAGCCGGTTTATCAATGCGTTAAAGGAGCTTGGCTGCAAATTTGCACTCGACGATTTCGGCACGGGCCTGTCTTCGTTCGGGTACCTGAAACATTTCCCGGTCGATTTCCTGAAAATCGACGGCAGTTTCGTCAAGGAAATTCTGCATGACCCCATAGATCGGGAAATGGTCCGGTCGATTAACGAAATCGGCCACCTGACCGGCAAGAAAACCATCGCCGAGTTCGCGGAGAATAAGGAAATTATCACGATGCTGAAGGGTATGGGGATTGATTACGCGCAAGGCTACGGCGTCTGTGAGCCGCAACGGATCAACATGGCATTGAGCGCCTGACGGGCTGAGCAGGGCGCAGGGGATTATGTTCAATTTACCACCTGCCGGAGCGATCTGAATTAATGGTGGGCTTATTCGGCAACGGTTGTTAGTATTTACAGAACAATTATGCTTTGTGGCAACAGACCTCAATAAATCATCTGTAAGGTGACGCAAGAGCATAAAAGAAAACCGTATTCTTCAGTGGTATTGAGGAATTGGATAACCAAGAAAAAGAGTCTCGAGCGTCAGATCATGCTGACGCACTGCTAGCGATCAACCTCGTGGGTCGGTCCGAAGCCCTGCTGCGGGTTATCGATATCGTAAAGCGAATCGCCGAATATGATGTCATCGTCTCGATCTATGGTGAGACCGGCACCGGCAAGGAACTCATCGCCCGGGCCCTGCATTACCTGAGTTCACGCGCCGACGGTCCGTTTGTCCCGGTCAATTGCGGTTCGCTGCATGATTCACTGGTCGAGAGCGAATTGTTCGGCCACAAGCGCGGGGCGTTTCACGGATGCGCGCAGTGATCGCGCCGGGTTCATCGAACGCGCGCGGCCGCGGCACGCTGTTTCTCGATGAAATCCACTCACTGTCCCGCAAGGCGCAGGTCTCGCTATTGCGGTTTTTACAGGACATGCAATATGAACGGGTGGGCGGCGGCACACTGAAGACGGCCGATGTGCGGGTCGTCGTCGCAAGCAACGTCGATCTGACCGATTTCCAAAGAGGGGCGACGAATTTCGCGATGACCTGTTCTACCGGCTCGATATGATGCCGATCAGGTTGCCACCGTTGCGCGAGCGAAGAGAGGATATTCCATTGCTAGTCGAACATTTTCTCGAGAAATTCAAGGCACATCATGGGCTGGAAGACAGGCGTCTGGGTCCTTCGGCACAGCAATGGCTTATGGATCAGGATTGGCCGGGGCAATGTGAGGCAGTTACAGAATTGCGTCCACAGAGGTTTGTTACTTGCAGAAGGCGCGGAAATTGGCGTGCAGCATTTGCAACCGGATCATTCGGACGCCTCGGTTGGCGTCGATTCGCTCGGCGATCTGCCGTTCAAGGATGCGAAGACGCAGGTCCTGGAGCGGTTCGAGCACGATTACCTTCGCTCGATCATGGTCCGCTGCAATGGCAATGTTTCGCTGGCTGCGCAACGGGCCTCCACGGATCGCAGCACGCTCGGTCGTCTGCTTAAAAAACACCACATCAATCACCGCGATTTTCAGCTCGGTTAACGCACCGGCCCTCGTCTTCGTCGTCGAATATCACCGCTGAGGCATCGCCGCCTCACCTGGCGCGTCCGCGCCGCAGTGCCTGACAGCCCCGCTATTGCAGCGTTTGCGCCCACTTGGCCGCAGAGGCTGGGGCATCAATGCGCCAGTCGGCGCCAGTGTCAATTTCTTAACCCATTGTTTTTATGAAGAATTCGAACTTGGCACGGGGTTTGCAACATCTATATTGGTTACCAACCAGAGTCAGGTTCCGCAGCTCCCCTTAGCTGTCCGCCTGTCTCGAAACCAGCGTTCGAAGCCGGACGCATCAGCGCCCCTTAGCTGTCCGGCCGGCTCGACACTGGCGTGCGACACCGGGTTGCCAGCTCCCTTTAGCTGTGCGCCCGGTTTGAAACGAGCGTGCGAAGCCGGGCGGCAGTCCCCCTTAACTGTCGGCCCGGCTTAGCCCCGCTTTAACCAGACGCAGGGACAACGATTGACATGACGACGAATAACTTACACGCCGAGATTCAGACCATCTTGCTGGGTTACCTCGAAGATCACCCGAACGCCCTGGACACTGCAGCGGGCATACAACAATGGTGGCTAATGCGCCGGCTCAGCCAGTACTCGGTCGATCGCGTGCAACGCGCACTCGATCAGCTCGTTGAGACGGGGGTTTATCCAGGCGGTGGTGCTGGGCGATGGGCGATCCGCGTATGGGTTATGCGGTGAAAGTCAAATGCATGAGGTGATGAACTCATGAGGGTCCCGATAATCAACCACGGGTCTCAATTCATGAAAATCGAATTCAACAAAGCGATAAATTTAAATCGAAGTTCCCTGGTTCGGAGAAGAAAATGAACAATCGAATAATTGTTATCTCAACCGCACTGTTTGTCACTGCGCCAATAAGCTTTGCCGGAAGCGTCGGACCATCCTTTTACGAGTGTTTCGATGCCACCCAGACCACCGGGGTCGGGCAGACTTTCTCGGGCACCTGCACTGCCGAGAGTCCATTCGCGCAGATTCTGCGCGATGGAAATTTCACCTACTTCGAGTTTGAGGACTGGGAGGACATCGCGCTGAATACGGTCATCAACCCTATCCCGACCAATACCGCAGGCGTGACCATCGCGAGTACCGGTACCGCAATAACCGGGGTGCAGGTGCTCGGCTCGACAGATCAGGATGACGGCGTCATCGATAACTCGGAAAATACGGGCGGCCAGAGGTACGGCGCCTTCGGGCAGGTCAACATCAGCTTCGACGCAGGAGCGCTCGGCCAGCTACCCACGCACGTAGGCCTTGTAGCGACCGGGGCGGGAAATTTTGACAGCAATATCCGGGTCGAGTTTTTTTGGTCCGGGCGATGAATTGCTGGGTACATTCAACAATACAGTTTGTCCGACAGGTCTGTCGGGTAATGCCAACTGCAACCTGGTATCGGAGGATGACCTGTTCTACGGATTCACGGACGCCGGCAGAATCGCCAGCGTGATCATCACCGACCCCGTGAACTCCAGAAATATTATCAACTTTGACCACCTGCAATACGGTGCAGTCATTCCGGTCCCGCCGGCGGCGCTGCTGTTCGGATCGGCCCTTGCCTTGCTGGGCTGGATCAGACGCCGGCGAGTGGATTGACGCCCATCGATCTAGCGGATTAAGCAACAGAATCAGAAATTTAAAGATTACGAAATGAGTACGCAAAAGGAGAAATTTCTATGACTACCCTAACAACCGCCATTGGCAGGTTCTCAGTCCTGCTGGCGCTCACATTCCTGGGGGGCGGGACAGCGCTGGCCTACGATTTGCCGGGTATTCCCGCGTCCGGGTCGCCGGTATTTGGCAACGAGGTCAAGATTCACCTGAATCCAAATAGTGGTTGGATAAAGATCAGCGGCAAAAAGGACTTTATGTTCGATAATTCCGAACGCCTATTCCAGGGGCATTCCAGCAAATACACGTTACGCGTTGATTTTGACAAGAGAACCGGGGCCTTTGAAGGGGGCAGCCTGGAACTCAGGGGTGCCATAGACGGGCTCGGGATTCCAAAAAATGAAACGCTGGTGACCGCGGACATCATTGACTGGAATCTACACGGGACACAATCCAGCATGCCGTTACCCGGTGGCGGGTTTGACCTGTGGGGTTTCGCTACATCGAACATCGTCTGCAGTCCGTTACTGCTGGTTGACTGCACCCTCAACGAAAGTGTCTACATCGAATTGGATAAAGCCTTCAGCGGTGAGTTTTCCGATTATAAAATCAATAAATTCAGGACGAATGGATTTGCCATCTCGACGGTGCCGGTGCCGGCCGCTGCATGGCTTTTCGGGTCGGCTCTGGGTTTCTTAGCGTGGCTCAGGCGCCGTGGCTCTACCGGGCTCGAGGAGAAAAGCGGATGAAAGCAAAGATATTGGGCGCGTTGTGCGCCGGACTATTTTCATTGGGGCTGGTTTCGACGGCCAACGCGACTGCATGATTACCACTGTATTTTTAGATAAACAAGGGGTTTGCAATAATGAACAAAAGACAATCTTTCTCGGCGATTCTACTTTCTGCGACACTGGGGATAGCACTGCTGGGCGCAAGCGCGGCGCAGGCATTCGTGATTCGTGACCTAGATGACCCCACAATAGCGAGCGGCATCATTAACTTGGATATCGGCGGCACGCTTTACGA